>ENA-OOZT01000004-OOZT01000004.1-human-gut-metagenome-genome-assembly--contig:-NODE-4-length-304894-cov-11.252172_pt1 | contig 304894 bp, 237 predicted proteins | sample MGYA00241192_ERZ501407 | MGnify/ENA primary metagenome ERZ501407 (study PRJEB25962, sample SAMEA2042911) | human gut metagenome | biome: human gut; feature: human-associated habitat; material: faeces...
TATAGCAGAACTGTAAAATATAAAAGAGGTTGTGCCAACGTTTTGACACAACCTCCACATTTTTATTTGTTATTTACTTGTGGCTTGGTGGCAACAGTATTTATTGTGCAATAAATAACTGCTGTGTATGAGGAAAATAAACGATTTTTTTGTTGCTCTTTTAGCGTAAAGATGTTATCTTCGTTTATTGTTCAACCTTAAAACGGAAAACCATGCATACAAAACTAGTAAGTCTTTTCATAGCGTTGTTTCTGTGTTTGCCATTGTTTGCACAGAAAGAGTCAGTCCCCAGAATAGATAGTGAGGGAGTTTATTTAATTCCCGATGAGATGCCGAAGTTTCCGGGAGGCATGCAAGCCATGATGAAATACTTGGCAACTAACGTAAAATACCCTGTCGAAGCCCAGAAGAAAGGAGTTTCCGGTCGGGTGATTATCCAGTTCGTAGTGATGGAAGATGGAACACCGGGACAGGGAAAGGTAGTGAGAGGAGTTGATCCCCTGTTGGATGAAGAGGCTTTGCGCGTGGTGAAAACAATGCCTAAATGGTCACCCGGAATGGCGGATGGCAAGGCTGTCAAAGTGCGTTTCACTATTCCTGTAATGTTCAGCCTGTCGAAAAAGCAAAATGGCAATACTCCGAATATGAATATTCCTGAACTTACTGTCCCTAGCGGTCAGGAAGTCACTAATAAGAGTCTGGAGGGAGTATGGCAAAGCTGTCTTGTGCAGCCCGGTGCACATGATTTTCGGATTGCATTATTACCGGTCTTAAAAGTAATTTCTGCCGATAAAACATTTATAAACATCATGACACGTGGCAGGGATGCGAAATCGAATGCCATTATATTTTCCCAGGGAGAGTATCGTTTGCCTTCAGACAGCGTGTATGTCGAGATATTGGGAAAATCGTCCGATCCTGTTTTCGTTCCGGGAACAGAGAATGAAATTAGTGTTGAACGTCTCCACGACAATCTGATTAAGTTATCGTTCTCAATGCCCGATAAAGAAAAACGATGGGTGGAGTATTGGTTCCGTGTTCCGTCGCCTGATGTGAAGATAATGGCTGATTGATAATTTCTCTCTGTATAGATTTGCCATTGTTGAAGGAAGAGTACATTCGTTTTAGAAGACTTATTTGAAACGATAGTTCCCGGAAAGTTCCGTTTTGAATCGTTGCGGGATCTTATGGAAATTCAAGAAAATACCCTTCACCTTTCACAATGCCCTATTCATCGGCATTAGCGGGTGAAGGGCAGGCTTTCACTTTCCTTTCACCTTTCTACCCTGGTTTTCACAGATTGTCTAGTCTGCTAAATCTTTTATCTATAGTTGGCAGAAGAAGTGTTAGCAGATAGCTTCCAGACTATTATAGGAAAACTTCTTTTCTATAAGGGATAAACTTCCTTTGTATAGGAACCAAACTTTCTTTGCATCATAAGAAAACTATAAATGCAAGCTTTGATTATATAAATGAAACTTGCATTTTTATAATCAAAGCTTTTGTTTTTATAAACGCAACTTGCAATTATAGATTGCATTTAATGAAAAACAAGTTTACATACTGGTAATAAGAAGTTTACCAGTAATCAAAAGAAAGTTTGTTATTAATGAAAAAGAAGTTAGTTAGTAATGAGTGGGAAACAGGTTAGATATGTTTTTAGAAGTAACAGGTGGAGAAGAATTATACAGGGTTAAGAAAACGGAGGGTGAAAGGCGGATGAAAGAGCAGCCTTCACCCGCTAATGCCGATGAATAAGGCATTGTGAAGGGTGAAGGCTGTGTTTGTAAAATTGGAAAACAGGTGTTAGAGGGAAATTTACCGATTGGTTACTGTTTATTTCCCCAGTGTGAGATGGTGGGAATAAAGTTGAAACTTTATAATTTTAAGTCTACTCTCTTTCCCCTATAAGAAACAGATTGATCGAATGTCGTAGCATCACCGTCACCACAACCTTTTCCCGGTTCTACAATGATAATGTTGAATTTACGATTTTTCAGCATTCCTTTGTAGTTACCTTGCCGGTCGTTAATCGTCAGGGTACAGTCTTTATCATTCCATTTCATGGCAATGGTAGTGTATGCTCCCTTTTCGTAATTGTAGTTGTCGAACTCATCTTCGTAAAGAGTAAATTCAGCGTCGGCGCCCGGATAAATGCGAAGTGTCAGATTATCCCATTTCTTTTCGGTGGAATATTGTACAGCCGGTCCCCAGGGTAGGATAGAACCAGCACGGACATAGACAGGCATGATGTCGATAGGCACTTCACGCTGGATGGTTTGTCCGCCTTTCAGGCTTTTCCCGGTCCAGAAATCAATCCATTGGGCACCTGCGGGTAGATAAACATCTGTCTTTCCTATCTTATTCATATTCTTCTGATAGCCGTTCTGTTTGTCGTCCTGCCATGTATAAAGCGAATCAGTTACGGGGCGGACAAGGAAATTACGGCCAAACATATACTCTGTATCCATCTCGAGTACTTTCTTATCTTTAGGAAAATCCATCATGAGTGGTCGGATGATACTGCCCGCTTTGTTGGTAACTTCCCATGAAGTGCTGTAGAGATAGGGCAAAAGGCGATAGCGCAGGTGAGTATATTTTTCGAGTGCGTCATAAGCCCAGTCTCCTTTCTTGCCGAACTGGTATATTTCCACAGCTACCGGACTGGAATTGTGTGAACGCATGATCGGCTGGAATGCTCCCCACTGATACCAGCGCACGTGCAATTCATGATAAGCGATATTGTGTACATTATTGTTATATTTCCGTGCGAAGAAGCCGCCTAGGTCGGTATTCCAGTATGGTATGCCGCATAGTGAGTAATTTAGTCCTGCCGCCAGTTGTTTCTTCATCACTTCCCAGGTAGAGACTACATCACCGCTCCATGAATGTGACGCATAACGTTGCTGTCCTAGGAAAGACGAACGTGTGAGCAGGAATACCCGCTTGTCGGAAGTGGTAGCACGTTGATGTTCGTATACACCCTTGTTGGACATCAAAGGGAAAGCGTTGTGCACTCTGCGGAATGAACCTAGATAAGTGGGGGTGTCGAAATCTTTGTCCTTGATTTCCAGATGATCCGGCTCGGTAGAGTCGAGCCACCAACCATCCATACCGAGATCGAAGATGTTCTTTTTCATTTCTGCCCAATACATATCGCGTGCTGTCGGATTGAACGGGTCGTAAGGTTTTACTCCGGCTTTGGGAGGCCATGTCTCGAAGTGAAGCAATGCTTTCAGGCTATCCATTTTCTGGTACATCTCTGTCCACGGACCGAACGAGGCCCATACTGAAATCATGATATGTGCATTCTGTTTATGTACATAGTCGATCATTTCTTTCGGACTTTTGATGCGTAGCGTTCCATAATTAGCATTTCTGTCTTCTCCGTTCGGGAGGAATTTCATGTATTCCGGATCACCCATTTTGTTGATATAGCGTGGGTTTTGGAATTTCATCGAGTTCCAGTTTTCGTTGCATCCCCAATATTGCCAGTCTTGGATGATACCGTCCAAAGGTACTTTCAGTTCACGGTACTTATCTACTACTTCGCAGAGTTCGTCCGGACTTTTATAGCGTTCGCGGCATTGCCAGAATCCCAGTGTCCAGAGCGGATAGAGCGGGGCCTGACCGGTCAGCTCGCGCACTCCGGCTATTACACCGTCCGCATTGCCGCCGTAAATGAAATAATAATCAGCGCAATCGCCTACTTCCGAGTCGAACGACATCTCTTGCGGATTGTCGAGGAAAGTAGTAGGAGAGTAATTATCCCAATAAAGGGCATATCCCTTGACGGAATGAATGAATGGAATGCAGATACTCATATTTTGATTGCGGAGAAACAGTTTCTGATTGCGTTGGTTCACTTTACCCGTCTGCTGCTGTCCCAAACCGTAGATTACTTCGTCTTTATCCAGCAAAAAGGCCTGGCGGACATTGAAAGACGGAACACCTGCATCATTGAAAGGAGTGAATTGTGTTCCGTAATCCTTGTCCGTCAACAGACGTTGCCCGGACGAATCGAAAAAATGGATACCACCAGTCTCCGGGTTCACTTCCACTTGGATAAGACGGCTGCTTAATGTCACATTTTTCCCCTTTTCACCGAAAGAAACAGGAGTTGTCTCGGGCGTTTTGACAATGACCAGACTTTCTTTATTGCAAGATTTCTGACTGGGCGTCTTATAAACCCTGACAATGGAGGGTGAATAAAACTCTACGTTGACATCCATCCCCTGTGTGGCACACTTGATGCCTTGTGAGGTACGCTGTACATTTTGTGCTGTACCATTGCCTGCTGCAACCATTGTTGCACATACAAGCAAGAAACCGGCTTTTCTAATAAGATTCATTTTCATGGTTTTTAAGTACTTTATGATGCAGCAAAAGTAGGGCAGAGGCAAGCAAAACGGACAACAATCAGGTTGAAACAAACAGTAATCACGTTGATTTCTTCGCTTTTTCGGCATATTCTGACGGGCGGCATCCATACATTTCCTGAAAACATTTGCTTAAATAACTGGAACTGCTAAAACCTGTGTGTTCCGCAATTTCTGTAATACTTAGCTTGCCCTCTGTTATCAGTTGTGCTGCCCGTTGCAGACGAATGTTACGGATAAAGAGGCTGGGAGACTGATCGAGCATAGTCACCAGTTTGCGGTATAATCCCGTTCGCTCCATACAGAGGTCGCGGCTTAGTTGCTCCACCGAATAGCCATTGACGTGCAGATTCTGTTCCACCAGTTTGATGGCTTGTGCCAGAAATGCAGATTCTTCTGTGTCCTGTTGCTGATGGTCGGGAGACGTTTCTTCTATGTCACAGGTTAGAGAATTATTTTGTTCGATCAGGTTGCGGATACGGAGTAATAGAATCTCTTCTTTATGCTTGCGTTCCATTTCCTTTCTGCTCCAATAGATATACAATCGGCTACCGGTGAAAGCAATCAGTAATAAAATGACTGCATACAGGATATAAGCCGTGGTTGTTTTCCACCACGGTGCATGGATGGTTAATTTTATTGCTGTCACTTTGCCGTTCCACTGAAGAGGATTGTCCGAGGCCATGACTTTGAATGTATAATCTCCCGGTGGTAAATTGGTGTAAACAGCTTGAAGAAGACCTTTCCCTACAGTCGCATTTCCCTGTCTTCCTGCAAATGTACTCATCCATTGCGGGTCGATACCTTCCAGTTGATAACGGTAGTATGTGCGTTCATGATTGATATAATTCAATGCCGAAAATTCGAAAGTCAGGAAGTTTTGGTTATAGTCCAGTTCGATTTCGGTTGCATAAGGAGCAGCCTTGGACAGGATGATGCGGTTGCCATATTCTTTTCCAGTATTCACTTTCTCTCCATACAAGCGTAAGGCTGTGAAAACCGGCGGATCAGGAAGCATCGGATGAATGGAGTCCTTGTCGGGATGGAATATGCTAAAGCCATCAATACCACCCAGATAGAGAGTACCGTCGGAAGAACTGAATACGGCATCTTTTATGTATTCGCCGTCCAAAGCACCGTCCAACTGATTGAACCGGGTGAAACTGATGTTCTTATTCTCCGGATTTATGTGGATGCGTGTGACACCGTTACTGGTCGTTACCCAGATGTCTCGATATTTGTCCTCAATAATGCCCTGGATAAAGTTATTGCTCAATCCGTTTTCACGATAGAAGATACGTGGGGCAGAGTCGTTTTCGCTGGTAAAAAGTTCCAGTCCGTCAGGAGTTCCTGCCCATGTCCATCCGCGTGTGTCGGTATATAATGTATTGTATACTTTATTTTTGAAATGATGGTTCTTGTTGGGGTTCAACCGATTCAGTATTTCAGGAGAGACAGACGGGATAGCTGCTGACTTTAATACATAGGATTTTTGTTCATTAGCTGTCAGTCGATAAATTCGGGAATGAGCTTTCAGATAGATATTTCCATCTTTATCTTCGGCGAAAGATTCAATATTGATTTCTTCTTCCGGGGAGACGGGAAATGCATTGCGACCTATATGAGTCAGTTTATGCATGGACGGGTGATGATATAATAATCCCCGATTGAAAGTTCCGAGCCATAACCCTCCTTGTCGGTCTTGAAAGACAGTGCTGATTTCGGTAGAGACAATCTGTCCGTTTCCGGTTTCCAATAGGGGGATGTATTTTTGTGTTCCTGTGTGGAGGTCAATCATCCAAAACCCGTGAACGCAACTGATATAGGCTTTCTCACCATTAGGGGTAATGATAAGGGTGTTGAGAGTATAGTTCTGTTCGAAGAGTTTTTTCCATGTGCGCTTGTGGCTATTGAAATAGAATAAACCGCCTTTACGCCCGTTGCGTAGTTGATAGAAGCCGTCTGCGCTTTTGACGACGAGAGAAGTATTTTGATATTCAGCCTGTTCGGATGCAGGATAAGCGGCTATGTTGTATACGGTTTTTTGGTCGGCTATGTGGTAACAGGACACTTCGCCTGTGTCATAGAATAAATATAGGGAGGTACTGTCGGCATTCAGGTCCTGCAATTTCCCGGAATACTTGCCGGGCAAGGTTATACGGGTCTTGTTGTTTAATTCCAGTAATTCGTTAGCTATGAGTAGCCAGATGTGTCCTGAATCGTCTACAAAAAGGTCTTCTACGGGGGCTTGTATCTCTCTGTTCTTAAAGTAAGCATCTAAATCAGGAATGTATTCCTCTCTGTACAGGTCAATGCACATCAGTTTGTGAGTATCTTTAATCCATAACAGAGAATCCCCACTCTGGTAAATGTGGTAATGCCCGTTATATTGGTTTAATGGATATACGTATTCCGTGGTGCGGTGAAGATAGCTGAAATGTACACCGTCGTATAGATTTACATTACCGCTGGTGGTGAATACCATTCTTCCGTCGGGCAACTGGAGGATATAACGTATTTGGTTATCACTCAATCCTTGCGACGCATTGATGGTGGTGAACAGGAATTCACCGGCATATATGAACGGTGTCATCCTGAAACAGAAAAATAAGCAGAGCAGAATCCGTATGTTTCTCAAACTATTGGTAGTCATGGCTATGTTTCAAGATTACAAAGATAAAAAAAGTCGGCTTATGAAGCACGACTTTTCTATCTGTTAAAGGCAGTTATTTATCATTCAGCTGATAAAAAGTGGCATCTTGACTTAATTTTGGGCTTTTATGAATGATATTCAGACGAATGTTTGTATATAAAGCTTTACTTTTGCGATGAATCTGACATTATAAACATATCATTACCATGAAAGCAATATTTGCATTATTTTTATTGTTTGCTATTTTATCATTAAAACTCTCTGTGGTCTTTGCGCAGGAAAACATATTCACCGTCTGGCAGCCGGATTATCAGAAAAGCCCTTATACGGGAATGACTCGTCAGCACTGGATACAGGCAGGCGAGTATTTATTAAAAGGTGCATTTAACTATATACATACATTAGACGATCAAATGTATTTTCCGAAACAGCTGGATAAAACATATCCGAGAAATACGGGAGAAATTCCGGTAGCAAAGCTGGAAGGTCTGGCACGGACTCTATTTGTAGCTGCTCCTCTTTTGAAAGATAATCCAGAACTGGAGATGAACGGGATAAAAGTGGCAGACTATTATCGTTATCAACTGATAAATATCTCTAACCCTGAAAGTAGGAGCTATATTCCGCATCGTACGGGAGGTCCCAGTCAGACATTGTTGGAACTGGGCTCTTTGGCAATCTCGATGAAAGCTGCACAGGAAGTGTTATGGAATCCTCTCACTAAGAAACAGAAAGATTCACTGGCTGCTACCATGTTGAGTTATGGAGAGGGACCGACTATTGGTTCCAACTGGATGTTTTTCAATGTCTTTATCTTGAGTTTTCTGAAAGATCAGGGATATGCCGTGAATGAAAGCTATCTGGAGTCGAACCTGCAAAAACTTCTCGCACGCTATCGGGGCGAAGGCTGGTACAATGACGCTCCGGCTTATGACTATTATAGTGCGTGGGCTTATCAGACTTACGGACCTATTTGGGCGGAAATGTTCGGGAAGAAACAATACCCTCAATATGCAAGGCTGTTTATGGAAAATCAGCATGACATGGTTGATAATTATCCATTTCTGTTCAGCCGTGATGGCAGGATGAATATGTGGGGACGGAGTATTTGTTATCGTTTTGCCGTTACTGCTCCTTTGTCTTTGTATGAATATGACAAAAGTGGTAATGTGAATTATGGATGGATGAGAAGGATAGCTTCTTCTACGTTGTTGCAATTTTTAGAACGTCCGGAATTTCTGGAAGATGGTGTTCCGACAATGGGTTTCTACGGACCTTTTGCTCCTGCTGTTCAGATTTATAGTTGCCGGGGTAGTGTTTATTGGTGCGGAAAAGCTTTTCTTAGTTTGTTGTTGCCGGAAAACTCTAACTATTGGTCGGCTACAGAAAATAACGGTCCTTGGGAGAAAGAACTGAAAAAAGGGGAAGTGTATAATAAGTTCCAGCAGGGAACTAATCTATTGATAACCAATTACCCGAATTGTGGCGGATCTGAAATGCGTTCATGGTGTCATGAGACTGTGGCAAAAGATTGGCAGAAATTCCGGAGTACCGAAAATTATAATAAACTGGCTTACCATACAGAGTTCCCCTGGATGGCAGATGGGAAGAATGGGGAGATTTCCATGAATTATGGAACAAGGAATAAAAAAGGGGAATGGGAAGTGTTGCGGTTGTATACGTTCAAAAGTTTCGAAAATGGAATTTATCGTCGTGACGCTGTGCTCGAAACGGATAGCACTGTGAAGTATCAGTTGGCGGATATTCCTCTGCCGGATGGAATTCTGCGGGTAGATAAGGTGACTGTTTCAGAACCGGCGGAGATTTGTTTGGGACATTATTCCCTGCCTCGTCTGGATTCCGATATAAAGGAAACAGGTTGTAAGGTGGGTAAACAGAATATTCCGGTACTCTCTAACGGAAAATATGAATTGGCAATGATACCATTGACAGGTTGGGAGAAAACATATACGGTATATCCGGAGGGAGTGCATCCTGTAAGTGAGAAATGTGCATTAAATATGGTTTCCGATCAGTTATCCGGTGAAAAAATATATGTGACACTTCAATTATGGAAGAAGAATGAGAAAAGAGGTTTTACTTCAAAAGAGCTGACACCGGTGAAATCTGTCCATGTGTCAGAGGATAAGAAACAGGTGACGGTTTGTTTATCAAACGGTGAAATAAAAACTATTTCGTTTGAGTAATGAATCCCATTCAAGTAACTGATATTTAATTAAGAAACATATTGCTATCATGAAAGAGAAGATTGTTTGGATTTTTGTCGTTTTATATCTGTGTAGCTTTCATTTGAATGCCCAAAATGTAGAAAATAATCCTACTGGCGGCGGGTATCAAGTTGCAGCTGAAGGAGCTTGGTGTTGGTTTGCCGATCCGAGAGCCTTGCATTATGAAAACAAGGAGGGAACTATAAATAAGACATATATCGGTTACATCGATATTCATGGTAATATAAAGGCGATGCAGTATGACTTTCAAAAGAAGGAACAGGAAGAAGTATTGATCCGTTCGTATTTTCAGCCGGACGATCATAACAATCCCACTTTTCTTGTATTGCCCGATGAAAGAATCATGATTTTCTATTCAAGACATACGGATGAACCTTGTTTTTATTACAGAGTCTCCCGAATACCGGGGGATATTACTACTTTAGGTGAAGAAAAGAGGATTGAAACAAAAAATAATACGACTTATCCTTCTCCGTTTATTCTGTCGGATGATCCTGAACATATTTATTTATGCTGGCGTGGAATCGGTTGGCATCCGACTATTGCCAAGCTTTCATTACCGGACGACAAAGATGAGGTGGATGTAGTATGGGGACCGTATCAAATCGTACAATCTACCGGCGCCCGTCCGTATGCGAAATACATGTCTAACGGGAAAGATAAGATTTATTTGACTTACACCACGGGACATCCGGATAATGAACTTCCCAACTTCCTTTATTTTAATTATATCGATATCAAAACATTGCAGTTGACTGATGTCAGGGGAACCGTACTTTCTACTATTGCCGACGGCACATTTAAGGTGAACAAGACAGGTGATTATGCGAAACAATACCCGTCTACGGTAGTGGATAATCCTTCTGAACGTGACTGGGTATGGCAAATAGCTTCGGACAGGAACGGAAATCCGGTGATAGCAATGGTACGTATCAGCGATAATAAAGAATCTCATGATTATTACTATGCAAAATGGAACGGACACGAGTGGAAAAAGACTTTTCTTATTAATGCCGGTGGACATTTTCATCAGACGCCGAATTTAGAAAAGTGTTATAGTGCCGGTATGGCTATCGATCCGTCGAATGTTAATGAGGTATATTGCTCATTACCGGTAGAGGGAAAATATGGTAAGGTGTATGAGATTGTAAGATTTATCATGAGTGAAGATGGAGAGGTTATTTCTAAGGAGGCAGTCACAAAAGACTCGCAACTGAATAATGTCCGTCCTTATATGATACCGGCTTCAGAGGGTACCCCATTGCGGCTGACTTGGATGTATGGCAACTATTATGATTGGATTGTCAGTTTACAACATCCACAAGGCTATTCTACAGGAATAGCCTGCGACTTCAAAGGATTCCCCGATAGAAAAAAGAAGAAGATGATAGCGGCATCCGGCAAAGAAATACGATTTGATCCTGAAAAACCTTTTGTGCTGGAACAGACGATTACTCTTGGCGCAGATAATTATCAAGGTTGCTTGTTGCAACTCGGTGATCTGGAATATTATCTAAACGGAGAAACGATGAAACCTGAAATCAGATATAAAGGGAAGGTATATACCAGCACAAATGTATTGGGAACATCGGATTGTTGGAAAACACAGGCTCGTGGAACCGGTGGCAAGTGGTATACTCCGCAGAAATATGGGGAGGTTCGTTTGAGGATGGAATATAAGAAAGGTGTTTTATGTGTATATATAAATGACTTGCTCGATCAGAGAATTGACTTTGATTGAAAGCGAGCGAACTCTTTTATGGAGTGGGCTAATAAGTGGAATCCTCGTTTATATCGTATTATATAATAAATGAGGACTAAGTTCGAAGTACAAATTCTCCATAATATCATACATTTAATAGAGAATGATTGTTTTTAGCCCTTTTTTGACATATAAGTAGACCTTTATATTTTATGTATCATCTATCTTTGTAGACAAGAAATCTTATTTAATATCATGAATATGAATAGACATTGTGGAATAATTAAGTTTATATTATTAGGGGTGGTTTGTATATCATTACTGCCTGTATCAGTGCATGCACAGAAGTATACGGAGTTTATCCCCGGTGAAGTTTGGAAAGATACGGACGGGAATCCGATCAATGCCCATGGTGGTGGACTTTTATATCATAACGGCACTTACTATTGGTATGGCGAATACAAGAAAGGGAAAACCATTTTGCCTGACTGGGCTACGTGGGAGTGTTATCGTACGGATGTGACCGGAGTAGGTTGTTACTCTTCTAAAGACTTGCTGAATTGGAAATTTGAGGGTATTGTACTTCCGGCAGTTAAAGACGATCCGAATCATGACCTGCATCCCTCCAAAGTATTGGAACGTCCGAAAGTGGTTTATAATAAGAAAACGGGCAAATTTGTAATGTGGGCCCATGTGGAAAGTGCTGATTACAGTAAGGCTTGTGCCGGAGTGGCAGTTTCCGATTCTCCTGTCGGTCCGTTCGTTTATCAGGGAAGTTTTCGTCCGAACAATGCGATGAGCCGCGATCAGACTGTTTTTGTGGATGATGATGGACGTGCTTATCAGTTTTATTCTTCAGAAAATAATGAAACGATGTATATCAGCCTTCTGACTGATGATTATCTGAAACCGAGCGGACGTTTTACACGCAATTTCGTAAAAGAATCGAGAGAGGCTCCGGCAGTATTTAAATATAATGGTAAATATTATATGTTGAGTTCCGGTTGTACTGGCTGGGATCCTAATATAGCCGAGATCGCAGTAGCCGATTCTATTATGGGAACATGGAAGACAATCGGAAATCCTTGTACGGGACCGGATGCGGATAAAACGTTTTATGCCCAGAGTACTTATGTCCAGCCTGTTGTCGGAAAGAAGAATGCATATATTGCCATGTTCGACCGTTGGAAGAAGAAGGATTTGGAAGATTCCCGTTATGTATGGCTGCCTGTGTTGGTAAAAGATGGGAAAATAACTATCCCTTGGCATGAAAAATGGAACCTTTCTATCTTTGACAAATAAAAAATAAATATGAAACGGATACTGCTACTACTTTGCGGAATAATGCTCGTTCCCGTTATTGCCTGTTCCCAGCATTTGGTTGAAGTGGGAAAGGGGTATAGCTGTACTTCGGTCAATACGACGGTCTTTCGGAATAATTCGCTGGTTACACACGGTGATGAACAATATATCAGTTATTACGATAACGATGGCTATCTGGTACTTGGAAAGCGGAAACTGGATTCGGAACAATGGACATTACATCGCACCCAATATCAGGGAAATGTGAAGGATGCTCATAATATAATTAGTATGATGATAGATGGAGAAGGATACATGCACGTATCTTTTGACCATCACGGACATCCATTGAATTACTGCCGGAGCATTGCTCCCGGTTCTTTGGAACTGGGGGATAAAATGCCCATGACCGGAGTTGACGAAGGAAATGTCACCTATCCGGAGTTCTATCCTTTATCCGGAGGAGATTTATTGTTTGTTTACCGCTCCGGTTCTTCGGGTCGTGGAAATCTGGTAATGAACCGTTATTCGCTGAAAGAACACAAATGGACTCGTGTGCAGGATATACTGATCGACGGAGAAAATAAACGGAATGCCTATTGGCAGTTATATGTTGATGAGAAAGGGACGATTCATCTTTCATGGGTATGGCGCGAGACCTGGCATGTGGAAACAAACCATGATATTTGTTATGCCCGTTCTTTTGATAATGGGGTAACTTGGTATAAGACGAGTGGAGAACGATATGAACTCCCGATCAAATTGTCCAATGCGGAGTATGCCTGTCGTTTACCTCAAAACTGTGAGTTGATTAATCAGACGAGCATGAGTGCTGATGCAGGAGGAAATCCGTATATAGCTACTTATTGGCGGGAACCCGATAGTGATGTTCCTCAATACCGCATCGTCTGGAATGACGGGAAGATGTGGCATCAACGGCAGATAACCGATCGCCAGACACCTTTTACCTTGAAGGGTGGAGGTACGAAAATGATCCCTATTGCCCGTCCGCGTATTGTGGTAGAAGGTGGAGAAGTCTTTTATATTTTCCGTGACGAAGAACGGGGAAGCCGTGTGTCGATGGCACATGCGACTGATGTGGGTACGAGTAAGTGGACGATAACGGATCTGACGGATTTTTCGGTGGATGCCTGGGAACCCTCTCATGATACGGAACTTTGGAAAAAGCAGCGGAAACTGCATCTCTTTGTACAACACACCCGTCAGGGAAACGGTGAACGCACAGCGGAAATTGAGCCTCAAATGATATATGTATTGGAAACGGATATGGATACAAATAAATAAAGATATGAAGAAACTATATGCAACTCTTTTTTCTGCACTCTTTCTAGGCGGTGCAATCTGTGCAAGTTGTACGGATAAGAAGGATGCTTCTGCTGAAGAAGTGATAAACACTATTCATAAAGTGAATAATTATTGGCAGACGAATCATCCGGAACACGGACGTTCTTTTTGGGATAATGCCGCCTATCACACCGGAAATATGGAAGCTTATTTTTTGATTAAGCAGCCGGAGTATTTGGAATACTCGAAAGCCTGGGCGGAACATAATGAATGGAAAGGGGCAAAATCAGATCATAAGGAAAACTGGAAGTACAGTTACGGTGAAAGTGATGATTATGTGCTTTTCGGTGACTATCAGATTTGTTTTCAGACGTATGCCGATCTCTATAATATGGAACCGGATACACAGAAAATTGCCCGTGCCCGCGAAGTGATGGAATATCAGATGAGTACCCCCAATCATGATTATTGGTGGTGGGCAGATGGCTTATATATGGTCATGCCGGTCATGACAAAGATGTATAACATTACTAAGAATCCGCTCTATTTGGAGAAACTGCATGAATACCTCGCCTATGCTGATAGTATTATGTATGATGAAGAGGCCGGACTTTATTACCGGGATGGAAAATACGTGTATCCTAAACACAAAAGTGTGAACGGCAAAAAGGATTTTTGGGCACGTGGAGACGGCTGGGTATTGGCCGGATTGGCAAAAGTCTTGAAAGAACTTCCTGAAACAGATAAGTATCGTCCGGAATATATAGATCGTTTCCGTACCCTGGCTAAGTCGGTTGCTGCTTGTCAACAGCCGGAAGGTTACTGGACACGCAGTATGCTCGATCCATTGCATGCACCGGGACCGGAAACCAGTGGAACGGCTTTCTTTACCTATGGTTTACAATGGGGAATCAATAACGGTTTTCTGGATGCTGCAGAATATCAGCCGGTGGTTGAAAAAGCATGGAAATATCTCTCAACAGTTGCTTTGCAGCCTGATGGCAAGATTGGTTATGTGCAACCGATTGGTGAGAAAGCGATACCCGGTCAGGTGGTAGACGCAAACTCAACTTCGAATTTTGGAGTAGGTGCGTTTCTATTGGCAGCCTGTGAACGGGTTCGTTATTTGAATAAATAAATACAGGCACGGATTATACGGGTTTCACAGCTCTTAGAGGCATGCCTTAATATAAGTCAACAGCGTAATCCGTGTAATCCGTGCCTAAAATTTAATTCAGCATCAAGCTCATATATGGCTTTAACGGCTGAAGTATTCTATTGGTTAATTCGCTAATATTCATTTGTATATGTGCACCGGGCAGTCGCTCGGTATTATACATACACTTTCCTTTGCACAGGTAATAATAGCCGTTGTTTACAGACAATTGTTTGTCCGATAATTCCAGCTGCATTTCATCTTCAGGAAAAGCCGCGGCATAGATTTGCAGCACTTCTTTGGCATTGATGATACGTGCCATGCCTAGCGGATGTTGAGACTGTTTATCTTCAGGAGGCAGTAGTTGAACCATGCGCTTGCAGCCGGTGTGCTGCCTGATCGCATACAATAAACTATATTCCACATCTTTATCATCAGCGCAAAGCTCATTGATAATGATATGTTTGTCTCCTTTATATATAATGGTTATTCCTTTGATTTCGTTTTCCTGTCTGGCTACAAATAAATAACCTCCACTAATGGCAAGATCGGTCATAATAACCTGAAAGTCTTCCGATGTGTGCTGAATACAGCAAGCCCGTTCGGAAAGTTTCTTATTCAAATAGGAATAGACCTCCTCCTGAAATTCTGAAACAACACTGACCGCTATCTCTTTAGAAGGGATAAACTCGGGCAAAACGATCTCTTTAGTTGAATACTTGAATACCGAAGCATATCCCATACGGGCATAATAATCAAACAACCAGGGTTCTGCCGGTATTAATGTGCTGAAGTGTACTCCATTCCGTAACATCCGGGCGAAAGACTGTGATAAAAGCTCGCGCATGACTCCTTTGCTTCGAAAATCGGGATGCGTACAGGCTCCTGAAATATAGGAGGTCTGTACAGTCTCTCCACCAAAAGTCATCGGATAAGGAAGCATTTGAAGGGCAGAGATTACCTCATCACCACTTTTGATGGCAACGTTCACCTCTGTCTTATAGCGTAGTCTGAAGTACATCTCGACGAATTCTTCACTATCGTCAAAACAGACTTTCCACAATGCTTTTACTTGCTCCTTTATCATCATATTTATAAAGAGTTTACCATTTAACCATATTCATGGGATGCTCTTTGAGACAAGCCATGTATTTTTCCAGAATCGTCACCGGTTGGTAAGACAATTTGGCTTTGCGCAAACCTTCGAGACCTAAATCCTCTTCCCGGTTGATATAGATATATTGTTCGGGAATCCGGTTGGCAAATTCATAATTAATCATGGCATACGCACCTTCAATATTGGTATCCGCTTTCTCTACATGCACGCCGAACGTTTCATGATTGATAGGCATACCGAATGTGAATGCGACGATTTTACTGTTCACATGAAGAATACCTCCCGTCAGTCCGAGTGCATCGAAGTTGTGGAGGGCATAAATCAGGGCGCGACGTTCATTGCCCGTCCCTTCCTGCTGGTCGCAGTGATTCACTTTACACCATTCTGCTTCCAGATCCAGACATTCCTGAATGCGGTCCGGAGTGATCGGTGTATATTCATAATCCGGATAAGTGTTGCGGAACCGGTTGATATGATTTCTTTTCGCTTGGAATTTCTTACCCTTCAGTGTTGAAAGATCACTTCTCAAATAGATATAATCCGCATAGTCGCGGTCTTCTGTAAATGTGAACTGTCCCGGAAGGATAGCTTCGAGATCAGCACGCATATTACTGCACACTCCCAACATACAGAAATGCTGGTTCTCTTTGCGGGCATCTTCTATCAGTTCCCACAATACTGCTTTCAAATCTCCTGTGCCTACGGGCATCATATAAGCGAGTTGTTCTCCCGCCCAGAACTTGAACACCAGAAAGTTGTCGACCACTGCAAATTGGGTATCATATAAGAACCTCCAACTACAAAGATTGGAGAATGAAAGATCGCAATTGCGGCGATCACTTTTCATCGTGAATGAGGTGATTGTGTCTCTGTCTGCTAACGTGACATCTTTAAATGGAATCATAAGATTGCTTTTTGCGTTTAACTCTTTATATAACGGAAAATCAAGAGATTTTGTTTTTACAAAATACCTAATAATCGAAGGATAGTAGGTGTTAGCAGTGCAGTGAATATTCCATTTAGCGTCAGTCCCAGGCTGGCGTATGCTCCATATTTGCTGCTGATATCCATTGCAGTGGAGGTTCCGACGGCATGAGCGGCTGTTCCCATCGAAAGCCCTTGGGCGATCGGACTGCCTACACGCATGATTTTCATTGTCTTAAAGCCACAGATAGCCCCTAATAAACCTACTGCTACAACAACTGCCGCCGTTAGTGACGGAATACCGCCGATAGCTTTGGTTACTTCCATCGCAATCGGGGTCGTAACCGATTTCGGAGCCAGTGACAGGATTACCTCTTGTGAGGCTCCCATGAATTTCGCAATCAGTACTACTGAAATAACTCCGACGATGCAGCCTGCCAGTTGAGACAGTAGAATAGGCAATAACTGCTTTTTTATCATTTCCAGTTGGAGATATAAAGGTACGCCTAAAGCCACAACGGCCGGGCGTAGCCAGAATTCGATCAGATGTCCTCCTTTATTATATGTCTCATAAGAGATATTGGTCATTTTAAGGAAGATGATTAATAGTGCGATGGTCAGCAATATAGGATTTAATAATACCAGTCCTGTTTTCTTCTGAAGTAGTTTGGCAAAGAAGAAAATCCCGAAGGTAATGGCCAGCAGGAAGAAATTATTTTCTAAGAAGCTCATTTGTCTTTATTCGTTAAGTTGATTTTATCTTTAAGGTGTAGTTTCTCCGGCAGATGGAAATCTGACAGATGAAGTTTGCGTGCCAGTTTGATCTGACGTGCCAGCCTGAACTTGCGGACGATTTGGTGCACCCATCCCGTAACGACAAGTACAAGCGCGGTGCTGACAATGGTCGCTGTCACTATCGGCCAGAACTCTGCCGCAATGACGTCAAAGTACAGCATAAGAGCCACACCGGGCGGAACGAAAAAGAATCCTAAGTTGGCAACCAGAAAGTCGGACAATCCCTGTACCCAGTGTAATTTAATCCAACCTAATTTTAAAAAGAGGGTGAGCAGCAGCATACCGATGATGCTGGAGGGGAGCTTGATACCCGTAAGATAAACTATTAATTCACCCAAAGCCAAACAGCCAAATAAAATGGCGCACTGACGTATCATAACTAATAACCTATTGATTTTGTTTGAAAACGCTGCAAAGGTATGAAAAATAGGAGTACAGTGTTAAATATTACAATATTTTAGACTTGGAAGAGAAAAATAGGCGAAATTGTAATGTGGATATTGCAAAATTGAGTACTTTTGCACCGCAAATTACAAATTGTAAGGACGTTTTATAATAATATTCAATATATCTATGCTCAATTTAATCAACCAAATCGTGGCGCGTGCGAAAGCAAATCGCCAACGTATTGTTCTTCCGGAAGGAACTGAAGAACGCACATTGAAAGCTGCCAATATGATTTTGACAGACGAAGTAGCCGATCTAATTTTACTGGGTAAACCGGCAGAAATTAATGAACTTGCTGCAAAATGGGGATTGGGAAACATCGGTAAAGCTACTATCATTGATCCTGAAACTTCTCCGAAACACGAAGAATATGCGCAGTTGTTGTGTGAACTTCGTAAAAAGAAGGGGATGACTATTGAAGAAGCCCGCAAGTTAACGAATGATCCTTTATTCTTTGGTTGTTTAATGATTAAGAGCGGTGATGCTGACGGTCAGTTGGCTGGTGCCCGTAACACTACTGGTAATGTATTGCGTCCTGCTTTGCAGATTATCAAGACTGCGCCGGGAATCACTTGCGTGTCTGGTGCTATGTTGCTTTTGACTCATGCTCCTGAATACGGAAAGAATGGCATTTTGGTCATGGGTGACGTTGCTGTAACTCCGGTTCCGGACGCTAATCAGCTGGCACAGATTGCTATTTGTACTGCGCAGACTGCGAAAGCCGTTGCCGGTATTGAAAATCCGAAAGTAGCTCTGTTGAGCTTTTCAACCAAGGGTTCCGCTAAACACGAAGTAGTGGATAAAGTGGTAGAAGCTACTAAGATTGCAAAAGAGATGGCTCCTACTCTTGATTTGGATGGTGAAATGCAGGCTGACGCTGCTCTTGTACCGGAAGTGGGTGCTAGCAAAGCGCCGGGTTCTCCAGTAGCCGGAGAAGCAAATGTGCTGATCGTTCCAAGTTTGGAAGTTGGTAATATTTCTTATAAATTAGTTCAACGTCTGGGACATGCTGACGCTGTTGGTCCGATTCTTCAGGGTATTGCCTGTCCGGTAAACGACTTGTCTCGTGGTTGTTCTATCGAAGATGTATATCGCATGATTGCTATCACAGCTAATCAGGCCATTGCAGCAAAAGCGAATAAATAAGTATTAGATATAAACTATTAAGTATAAATCGACAACGACATGAAGATTCTGGTATTGAACTGCGGAAGTTCATCTATTAAATATAAATTGTTCGATATGACCACCAAAGAGGTGATTGCACAAGGTGGTATCGAAAAAATCGGTCTGAAAGGATCATTCTTGAAACTTACTTTGCCGAATGGTGAAAAGAAAATATTGGAGAAAGATATTCCTGAACATACAGTAGGAGTAGAGTTTATCCTGAACACGCTGATTAATCCTGAATACGGCGCTATTGAATCTTTGGATGAGATCAATGCAGTAGGTCACCGTATGGTACACGGAGGCGAGCGTTTCAGCGAATCTGTATTGCTGAACAAGGAAGTGCTGGAAGCTTTCGCTGCTTGCAATGACTTGGCTCCGCTTCACAATCCTGCTAACTTGAAAGGGGTAAATGCAGTTTCTGCTATTCTTCCTAACATTCCGCAGGTAGGTGTATTCGATACGGCTTTCCATCAGACAATGCCGGATTATGCTTACATGTATGCTATTCCTCACGAACTGTATGAAAAGTATGGTGTACGTCGTTATGGCTTCCACGGAACTTCTCATCGTTATGTGTCAAAACGTGTATGTGAATTCTTGGGTGTAAATCCGGTAGGACAGAAAATTATCACTTGCCACATTGGTAACGGTGGTTCTATCGCTGCTATCAAAGATGGTAAATGTATGGATACTACTATGGGCTTGACTCCATTGGAAGGCTTGATGATGGGTACTCGTAGCGGTGATATTGATGCCGGTGCAGTAACATTTATCATGGAAAAAGAAGGCTTGAACACAACCGGTGTTTCCAATCTGTTGAACAAGAAGAGCGGTGTACTGGGCATTTCGGGTGTATCAAGCGATATGCGTGAACTCTTGGCTGCTTGTGCGGCTGGCAATGAGAAAGCTATCCTTGCAGAGAAGATGTACTATTACCGTATTAAGAAATATATCGGTGCTTATGCTGCTGCATTGGGCGGTGTGGATATTATCCTGTTTACTGGTGGTGTAGGTGAGAACCAGATGGAATGTCGTCGTGAAGTTTGTAAGGATATGGAATTCATGGGTATCGAACTTGATAACGAAGTAAATGCTAAGGTTCGCGGTGAAGAAGCAATCATTTCTACTCCTGCTTCTAAAGTGAAAGTAGTAGTGATCCCAACAGATGAAGAACTGTTGATCGCATCGGATACAATGGATATCCTGAATAAGTAATAATTTTATTGCTGATATACAAAAAAAAGATGGACTCGATTTCGAGTCCATCTTTTTTTTGTCTTACTTTGCATATCAAATAGTTATATCCCGTTTTTGATATGCGTTACTCCGTCATAATTCCCGTTTATAATCGTCCCGATGAAGTGGATGAATTATTGCAAAGTCTTACTGTACAACACTTTAAGGGTTTTGAGGTTGTTGTTGTTGAAGATGGTTCTTCCATTCCCTGTAAAGGAGTAGTAGACCGGTATGCAGATCGGTTGAATATAAAATATTTCTCTAAACCCAATTCCGGTCCGGGACAAACCCGTAATTACGGAGCAGAACGTAGCGAAGGCGAATACCTTATTATATTGGATTCTGATGTCATCCTTCCCGAAGGCTACTTCGATGCGGTAGAGAAGGAGCTCACCACTTCTCCTGCCGATGCTTTTGGTGGCCCCGACCGTGCACACGATTCTTTCACTGATATTCAGAAGGCAATTAACTATTCCATGACCTCTTTCTTCACGACCGGAGGTATCCGTGGCGGAAAAAAGAAGATGGACAAATTCTATCCCCGTAGTTTTAATATGGGAGTTCGCCGGGCAGTGTACGAGGCTTTGGGAGGTTTTTCAAAGATGCGTTTTGGGGAGGATATTGATTTCAGTATCCGTATCTTTAAGAATGGGTACACTTGTCGTCTTTTTCCTGATGCCTGGGTATATCATAAACGTCGGACTGACTTGAAAAAATTCTTCAAGCAGGTGCATAACTCCGGCATTGCCCGTATTAATCTTTATAAGAAATATCCGGATTCTCTGAAACTGGTGCATTTGCTTCCAGCCGTATTTACATTGGGAGTGGCGCTTCTATTATTAGGAACCCCCTTCTGCCTCTTCAGTTTCACGCCTATCATTCTCTATGCATTACTCGTATGCATTGATTCTACTATTCAGAATAAAAGTCTGTCTATTGGCGTTTATTCCATTGCCGCCGCATTTATACAGCTTATCGGCTATGGTACAGGCTTTTGGCGCGCATGGTGGCAGCGTTGTATCAGAGGGAAGGATGAGTTTGAGGCTTTCCAAAAGAATTTTTATAAGTAATCCATTTTTTATTTGCCTATTACCATTCCTATTTTTGTTTAAAAGGAATGTTGTCTGACACCCGGGTCTCAATACGTCTGACACTCGGGTGTCAGACAAGTTATACTTTCATGGAAAAAAAGTAATGGATGCAATCGAAGAAATTTTTATAGGCTATATCTTTTTTCATTTAGTGGAGTGCAAATCACATTTCTTATTCTTCCCTTAAACCCCAGCAATTTGTCGCCTATCTGTTTCAATGGGAAGATAAGTGTTTCCTGATACCAAATGCTGTCTTTACGCAGGCTTTTCTGATTGTAAACTACACCGATTCGTCCTTCCAAACGTTCTTGTAGCTCTCCGTTTATGTAAAGTGAGGTCCCTTTGGCATCTCCCTCTACACGAACCTTTGTCCATTTTTCCACAGGCAAACGATAGGAATGGAAGATGAATTCATAGCCGTCGCGCGAGAATGCGAATTTACCCGTATTTTGCCAGTTCGCGGTGAAAACAGAATGGGGACCTTTGAATAAGACCGCATCGATATTGGGCTTTGGATCTGCGTAGATTTCAAATTCCACACTATATGGATAACCGATTTCGGGTATAGAGGTAAGAACCGAGTCGTTACCTTGCAGGATAATTTCCTGGCCGGAAAGCGTTAGGTCTTTTCTGTCATCTATGCTGGCCTGTAGATTTACGCCCGGTGCTTCCGGTGTTGTCCTGCACCACGTTTCGAAGGTTTCAAACGGTATGTTTCTTGTGTTTTCTCCTTTCCAAAGTTTCTCGCTCATAACCTGCATGGCAGGAAAGGTGCGTATATGTACATCCTGTTGGCTGATTCCATTTCCGACACGGTCGTTCCATACAGCAAACATGGCTCCTAATAAATTAGTAGACTGCTCTATCATTTCTCCCTCTTGCATCATTCGTGGTGACCAACTCTCATATATCCATTGATGATCCAGAAAGTTATGGTAGTAATTCACGGCTGGTACGATATATAGAAATGCATCGCATGTATTAATCGCTTTGGCTCCTTCCTGCAGTGCGGTTTCTAAGTCTAGCCAGCTATAATTCCATGCATTGACCGTTTTTCCTTTCAGATTTACGGGGGTATTTCCTTTCATGTGTTTCAGACTTCCCCATAATCGCGGATTTTTTCCATATTTGGTGATATACTTCAGATAGTATTCAGTGAAATAGCGGAATTGTTCCGCTTCTTTGAGGTTGTACTCATCAGTGCCGATATGTACGTCCGGTCCGACAAATACCGGGTGATCTCCCGAGAGATATTCGTCAAACAAAGTATCAAGGAAATCATATACCTCTTTTTTATAGAGGTCGAGATGATCCATACCATATTCTTTTTTGTCGGCTGCCAGTATCGGATTGTAATGAGTGAAAGCGAGTGAGTGTGCCGGAACATCAATTTCTGGGATGATATTGATTCCATATCGTGCGGCCATTTGCTGGAAGTTGCGGAATTCTTCTTTGGTGTAGGAACCATCTTTGGATGTGAGTCCCGGAAAACGGTCGCTTTCCAATCTGAAGGCGGCGTATGTTTTGTTCCAGTCATTATCGAAAAACTCAACGAAACCATTATCATTCAGATGTATTTGCAGTTCATTCATTTTATAGAACGAGAGAATTTTTACGTAATCCTGCAAATAGTCCATTGTGAAAAATTTCCTGGCTACGTCAATCATCAGTCCGCGGTGAGCATACTGCGGATAATCCAATGCTTTTCCTTTCATGAGTCCAAAAGGCTGGTTATGGATCATTTGCAACAGTGTGCGAGTTCCCCAGAATACTCCTTTTACGGTGGAGGCTTCGATGGTTACATGGTTGCGTATATCCAGTTCATAGCTTTCTTCTCCCAATGATGAAGGCGATTTTTTCACTGACAGATAGATAGAATGATTTTTCGGTTTTCCGGAGGTTACCTGATAATTCCAGCCGAACATATCTTTTAAGTCTTTTGCCATTATTTCCGCAGTTTCTTTCAACAGGCTTTCTGCTTCCGGAGCGATTATAATCTTTCCTGTTTCCGGTAGTGTCAGTTTGCCTTTTGCCCCATTCCAATGTTGTAAGGAGGGAATCACCTGCGGGATATCCGTTTGAGCGTATACTGTCATTCCTAATAGTAGTAAGATGGATAAGATGCTTATTCTCTTTTTCATATTTATTAGATGTTTATATATTAATCTTGATAGCGCAAAACTACGATATTTGGAAGTAAAGGGATTCTAAAAATAGACTTATAGCTTCCAAAATTCATTTTTTCAGTTATATAGGAGTATCTTTGTGACTTAATTTGATTAATAATGGAAAGTAAACACAAACTATCCATCAACCAGTGGGCACTGGAAGACCGCCCACGGGAAAAAATGATGGAGAAGGGAGCAGCCGCATTGAGTGATGCCGAACTACTCGCTATATTGATTGGCTCCGGAAATACGGAAGAAAGTGCTGTCGAATTGATGAGACGCCTGCTCCTGTCTTGTGATAACAATCTGAATTCATTGGCAAAATGGGAAGTGTGTGACTATTCCTCTTTCAAAGGTATGGGACCCGCAAAGAGCATTACAGTGATGGCAGCCTTGGAATTAGGCAAACGAAGAAAGCTGCAAGAAACCAAAGAGAGACTTCGAATCACTTGCTCAAAAGATATCTATGATATTTTCCAACCGATCATGTGTGACTTGGAACAGGAAGAATTCTGGGTGCTCCTATTGAACCAGGCAACCAAACTAATTGATAAGGTACGTATAAGTACTGGTGGCATAGACGGAACTTATACCGATGTGCGCACCATTCTCCGGGAAGCATTGCTGCAAAGAGCTACACAAATCGCGGTGGTGCATAACCATCCTTCGGGAAATATTCATCCCAGCCAACCGGACAGGAGTTTGACAGAGCATATCCATAAAGCGGCGGAAACGATGAATATCCGTCTGATAGATCACGTCATCGTTTGTGAAGACGGATTTTTCAGCTTTGCAGATGAGGGCCTACTCTAATTAGTAATACTACCTTATTTAAGTGAGAATATCTTATTTATTCTCACTCCTGCATTCATTTTTATACTGCGTGGGCGTCAAGCCTGTGTACTGTTTGAATGCAGTACTGAAATAACGTAAAGTAGTGAAACCTATCTGATCTGATATTTCAGTAAATGTCAGATCGGTGGTTTTTATCAGAGTAATGGCTTGCTCCAACCTGAATTTGTTGATATAGTCATTTGCCCCCATATCGGTGATAGCCTTCAACTTGTTGTAAAGAGATGTTTTACTCATTCCGATCTCTCTGCAGATAAAAGGAATATCTAAAGACGGATTGCTGATATTCTCGGAAATGAGCTTGTTAAACTTTAACAAGAACGTTTCATCCGCCTGGCTGAAAGTACTCTCCAGCGGTTGAGGGAAGTTGCCTATATGTTGATAGTGCTCTTTCGTTTGCTCCCGGTTGTATAGCCGGTTCTGTATAATCTTAACAAGAGTGTCTATCTCAAAAGGTTTTCCCAGATAAGCGTCCGCCCCGATTTTATACCCATACAGTCGGCTCTGTTCATCATTGCGTGCCGTGAGCAGAATCACAGGAATATGACTGATGCCGATATTCTCTTTTACCGCTTTGCACAGTTCGTATCCATTCATAACCGGCATCATCACATCGCTCACTATAATATCCGGAACTTGCTTTTGCGCTATTTCGAAAGCTTCCCGGCCATCATGTGCTATATAAATTGCTTTGAATAAGGACTTCAATTCTTTGGAGAGGAAATCTGTCAGGTTATGATTGTCGTCTACCAATAGCACTGTGTAATTCTGCGTAGAGAAGTCGAGTGTCTCGGGAGCGTTGATCTCATGATCTACGTCCGGTGTAATCAATTCATTGATGTAAGGTTTCGGCTGGCAGATGACTTCGCCCGACTCCAATCCCAAAGGCAAGTCGAAGAAGAAAGTGGCTCCTCCCGCTTCGTTGTTCATGGCTCCGATTTTACCTTTATGCAATTCCACCAGCATCTTGGCGTATGAAAGTCCGACTCCGCTACCGCCAATTTCCTGCTTGCCTTGATAGAAACGGATGAATACCTTCTCCATGTCTTCCTCTTGCATACCTTCTCCCTGATCCAAAACGGAAACACGGACGTATGAGTCATTTTTGCTGGTACGGATAGTGACGGTTGTGTTTTTAGGACTGTGTTTCAGTGCGTTCGTCAATAAGTTTGTGACTACGATTGTACACATACCCTTGTCAAATACCACCTCTTTTATGCTGTCGTCGAGCTGATAATCTATTTGCACTTCCTGGGCAGCTCCCTCGTCCGTAAAATCGGCACCAATCTCCTTTATCCATGAGTTAAATGGATAGGCTTGGAGTTTCAACTTGGTTTCTCCTACTTCCATCTTACGTACGTCCAGCACCATGTTGATAAGATCTTTCATCCGTTGAGCCTGTTTATGTATATTCTTCAACGGTGGATAAATGGCATCTGTAGAAGGAAGTGTCTTTAATATGCGGCTTAGCGGGGCATATATGAGTGTGAGCGGAGTTCGCAGTTCATGGCTGATATTAATCAGAAAACGAACTTTTTCTTCATACACATTCTGCTCGTGTTCTTTCATCATCCATTTCATCTTGTTTTCTTTGCGTCGAAGCAGAACGAAAACAATTTGTACCACAATGCCTATGCAAGCAATGATGCAGAGAGAAACGAACCACCAGCTTCTGTACCAGGGTGGCAGTACGTTTAATGTGAAAAGAAACTGGGGAGTTGTTTCATTTCCTTCCTGTGTGTTACAGCTCACCATGATGGGATAACTTCCCGGAGCAAGAGATGGGATCATCAATTCAGGGTTGTAGCCTTCGGTTTTAAGGTCTCCCATTTGGAAATGATAGACTTTGAGCCGGAGAATGTCCGCACCATAAGTCATGACACGGATCTTAATGTTTTTACTGTTCCAGGGGATGGATATCTTGTCTTGATTGAGCTGATACATCCTGTTCTCTCCGTTTATGGTCAGTTCGGCAAGGCGTATTTCCGGAGAGTCACTACTCTTTTCTATTTGAGTGTCTGCATTGATACATAGTAAGCCTTTTACACCTCCCATATAGATGTTGCCTTTGGGGGAAATGAGACGGGGCTCGGCCAAGTATTCATTGGGGGAAATTCCATCCGCTTCTCCGAACCATACAAAACGTTTGGTATCGGTGAGCCATATAAAGAGTTTCTGTTCAGCTCCTATCCACACTTTTCCTTTATTGTCGCATAACACGGTATTTACTTCATTAAATAAGGTGGTAGGAATTCTTTCGAATTTGCGGGTATCAGGGTGATAGGTGTACAGGCCACGGGTGCCTGCAATCCAGAATACGCCCTTGTCATCCCTGGATACAGCATTGAAGAATCCCTGTGGAGCACTTGCAAATATCTCCACTGTGTCTTTTTTACGATCCAGTCTATATATATTATAAGGATCGTTCAGGTAAATGGCAGTGGAATCATATCCAATGGAACTCAACAAGCCTTTTATTTTCACTTCTTTGGCACAAGGGACAGGAGTGAGTTGCCGGGTGGAAGTATGGTAGCGGTAAGGAGGCGAACTTAATATTAAGATCGAATTGGGAGTATCCCGGTATAAGTTGATTGGCTGTCCGCTATAGCGGATGTGATGCTCTAATGAAGGGCTCATAATAGCGAAAGGACGCTTCTTTCCTGTCTTTTTATCGAATATGAAGATACCTTTGGAAAAGGCAGATACTAACAATTCGTTGGGTGTGAAGCCGGTGATGGAGACCATCTTGTCTCCCCAAGTGTCGGGATAGTGCACAAATGTTTCTGTAGAAGGAATGAATTTATTGATACCTCCTCCGTCCGTAGCGATCCAGAGTTCTTCGGAAGCCGGTTCCTGATATAGTTGTAATACCGTACTTTGACTTAATCCTTTGTTGTGCCCTAACACAACATTAGTGTAAGTTCTCATGGATACTTCACGAATGTTGATAACCCCTTCACGTTTACTTCCCGCCCATATATTTCCGGCAGAGTCGCTATGCAGGCAGAGTATTGTATTTGTGGGAAGGGAATGATTATCTCCGGAGATATGTTCGAGTACGGTAATATTGCCGGTTGTGGGATCGAGGATATTGATACCTCCCCCGTCTGTTCCCATCCATATTTTTTGTTTGAATTCGGTCATGCACAATACGATGTCACTGCTCAAACGGGAGTTTTGAGTGGTATAACTGGCTATCAATTTTCCCTGGGCGGAGAAACACTTGACGCCATTGTTGTAGGTTGACAGCCATATTCTTTGTTGGGAGTCTATGATGATTCCTACGTTGTCGTTCCCGTATTGGAAAGGAAATGGGGTTATCTCGAAATTCTTGAGGTTCATTTGCAGTATTCCCTGTTGCCAGCTTAGACACAATATGGTATCGGGTTTCCACATTTGTATGGATCGTATAATGAACGGCTCGTCGGTCTTGAATTCCCGTATGAGAGAAATCGTGTTGGTGGCATAAGAATATTTATATATCTTGTTGATCCCTCCGAACAGAAGTCCGTCTGCTATTTTGCAGATCGATTTGGCAATGATGGGCTGATTATTTAGTTTGGGGATAAAGAAGTTGTCGTGAATAAGAGAATAACGGGCGATTCCTGTGGTGGTCAGTATCCAGGTTGTCTGCTGATTATCTTCAATAATTTGCAGGATACTGTCGTTAGGCAGGGAATTTTCATTATCAGGTTGTGCGGTGTACTTTTTGAGTTCCGTTCCATCAAATCTGATTAGTCCTGTCGGAGTACCGATCCAGATGAATCCCTTTTGTTCGGTATAGATACAGCTGATGATAGACGGCATTCCGTTTTGGGAACCAATCAGTTTAAAGTCGTAATGGTTACCTATACTTATTGCTGGAAATGTGCCTACGATAAGAAAAGCCAGTAAGCAGAAAAAGTGTTTTATCCAAATACTTTTTTTCATCAGTCAAGATTATTAAGGGGAGATTAGTGAAACAAAAGTATGATTAATTCCGCTAAAACAAAAGAAATATTTCCAAAAACCGCCACAAAGACGTTCAAAAACGGAATATGGATGTTTTTGGAAACATTTTGGCGATTTTATGAACTCGCCATTCTGTCAATCAATCTATTTTTGTGGTGTATTTCAATGCCGGATAGTGTGGGCTATTGGCAAATGGAACTCAAAAAAACTTTTAGTATTAACTTTAATATAATGTTATGAAGAAAATGCAGATTAGGATGCAACTGGTGTGTCTCTTTTCAATGCTTTTACTGTTCTTCCCTGTGGAGCTCTTTGCTCAACAGGGCACTATCACTGGTAAGGTGGTAGACGAACGTGGCGAGTCCGTAATCGGAGCAACCGTTATGGTGAAAGGTTCTACTGATGGTACCATTACCGATTTGGATGGAAACTTTAAAATTAACGGTAAAGTAGGTACAACGATAACTGTCAGCTATGTGGGCTATGCTCCTTTGGAAGTGAAAATCACTAAGCTAACAGGAAATCGGTTCGTGATGAAGGAAGACTCCAAAACTTTGGATGAAGTGGTGGTAGTCGGTATGGGAACACAGAAACGTAATACTATTACAGCGGCTGTAGCTACAGTTAATGCGGATGCAATCGCTACCCGTCCTGTGACGGATGTAACCAGCGCCTTACAAGGTAATGTGGCTGGTTTGAACTTTGCTTCGGATGCTTCTGAAAGCGGTACCGGTGGTGAAGTTGGCGGAGAAATCAAATTTAATATTCGCGGTATCGGTTCTATTAATGGTGGAGAGCCTTATGTATTGGTGGATGGTGTGGAACAGAGCTTGCAGAATGTAAATCCTGCCGATATAGAAAGTATCAGTGTATTGAAAGATGCTTCTGCAGCAGCCGTGTATGGTGCTCGTGCTGCGTATGGTGTGGTGTTAGTAACGACCAAGAGCGGTAAACAGGATAAAGCCCGGGTGACTTATCGCGGTTCTGTGGGTATGAGTGCACCTATCAACATGCCCGAGATGATGAACTCTGTAGAGTTTGCCAATTATAAAAATGCGTACCGTTCGGCAATTGGTGAGTCTCCATACTTCTCACAGGAGACTATTGATTTGATGAATCAGTTTTTGCAGAACCCCTATGGTGAAGGTCTGCCCGGTATTACCGCCAATCAGGAGAATACCGGTTGGCGTGGCGGTGAATCGCAGTATGCCAATACCGACTGGTTTGATTATTTCTATAAAAACAAATCTTTGCGTCATTCACACAATCTAAGTATCTCCGGTGGATCGGACAAAGTGACTTATTATGTCGGTCTGGGTTATACTTACCAGGGTGGTTTGCTGGATCGTGTAGAAGACTCTCTGGATAAATACAACGTGAATACCAAATTTCAGATCAAGCCGAATGACTGGTTGAAGTTTAACTTCAATAACAATATCACGTTGAATCTGATTTCCCGCCCGCTCCCCGATATGTCTATTCTTTATCATCAGATAGCTCGTTCGCAGCCTAATATGGTGACTGAAGTTCCTATTTCCGGGCTTTATAATCTTCCTTCATGGAATGAAGCTTTGTATCTGGACAATGTGGGCTATTCGCAGAACCGCATTTCTGATGCCATGACTTTTGCAGCTACTGTTACGCCTCTGAAAGGCTGGGACATTATCGGAGAGATGAAAGTTCGTTTTGATGTGCAGAATGATGAATTCTTGCAGAAGCAGCCCCGTACCACACGGCCCGACGGAACCATAGAGAATGTTACCGCTCCCCGGCAGGGATATTCTTATCCCGGTATCGAATATTCGAATTCTTTGTGGGGATCAATGACTCGTGGAAATCAATTCAACTATTATTTGTCTCCCAGTGTGTCGTCTTCATATACGAATCAATGGGGTGACCATTTCTTTAAGGCAATGGCCGGTTTCCAGATGGAAGTGCAGCAAAACTCAAGCATGTATGCATATAAAGACGGAGTGATGAGCGATGATACATTCTCTTTTGACAATGCAAACGGAAAAGCCTATAATAGTGAAGCGCGTGACCATTGGGCAACCATGGGATTCTATACCCGTTTGAACTGGAACTACCAGAATGTCTATTTTCTGGAATTTAGCGGACGTTATGATGGTTCGTCACGTTTCGCTTCCGGCAATCGTTGGGGATTTTTCCCTTCTTTCTCTGCCGGTTATGACATTGCCCGTACCGACTACTTCAAGCAATGGAGCTTGCCTGTTTCACAGTTGAAAGTGCGTTTGTCTTACGGACGTTTAGGCAATCAGAATGGAGCCGGACTATATGATTATCTGAACTTCATGACATTGAGACCGGACTATTCAAATGCATGGTTGCTTTCCGGCGTCACTTCGGCTACTCCGGTACGTGGTACAGTCGCTTTAACGCCTTCTATGGTAAGCCCGTATATTACATGGGAAAAAGTGGATAATGCCAACTTAGGTTTCGACCTGACTCTGCTTAACAATCGTTTGACGATTACGGCGGATATTTACCAACGTACGACCAAAGACATGATTGGCCCGGCTGAAGCAATTCCTGATATTGGCGGTATTGCTGTTGACCAACGTGCTAAAGTAAATAATGCAACGCTACGTAACCGTGGATGGGAATTGTCGGTTAACTGGTCTGACCAGCTGAAGAATGGTTTCAGTTATGGAATCGGTTTCAATATCTTTGACTACAAAGCAGTGGTAACCAAATACAATAATCCGGAAGGATTGATTTATAACAACCACACCGGTCTGGTTCGTAACAAAGGTTATTACCAGGGAATGGATTTAGGTGAAATCTGGGGATATGAAGCAAATGATCTGTTTCTCACCAACCAGGAAGTGGATGAATATCTGAGAGGAGTAGACATGTCTTTCTTCAAACCGAATAAGGATTGGCAACGTGGTGATTTGAAATATATCGATTCGAACGGTGATGGTAAAATTGATCCGGGTTCGGGTACATTGAAAGATCACGGTGATTTGAAAATTATCGGTAATACGACTCCTCGTTACTCCTTCGGTCTGAACTTACATGCCGGTTATAAAGGTTTTGAAGTTTCCGCATTGTTCTAGGGAGTCATGAAACGTGATTTCCCGATGGCTGCAAGTACTTATCTGTTTAGCGGTGATTCCAACTTCTTTAAAGAACATTTGGATTATTATAATGTGTACAACCCGGGGGCTTACCTGCCGCGTCTGACAAAACCCGACAGTCCTGAATATAATGCGAACGTAGGTTACAACACTTCACGTTATTTATTGAACGCAGCTTATATGCGACTCAAAAACTTGATGATTTCTTATAACTTCCAGCCTAAACTGGTTAAGAAGATGGGATTGGAGAACTTGAAAGTGTATTTCACTTGTGATAATCTCTTCACGATTGACAATTTGCCGGACGTATTCGATCCTGAAACCTTGAATCAGGTAAATACATGGGCTGGGGGTAGTAACGAAACTGCTCCGGGATTGACTTCCCCAATGAAGCAAAATGGTAACGGAAAGGTATATCCGTTGAATAAAAACTACGTATTTGGTATTGAATTTACCTTTTAAACCATAAGATATGAAAAGAATATATATAATGGCTTTTGTAGCCGCTTCAATATTACCATTTTCATCCTGTTCAGATTTTCTGGATAGAGAACCGATAACCAAGCCGGAAGCCGGTAATTTTCTGACAGGTGCCATACAGGTTGAAAACTATATTAACGGACTATATATGACGTTGCCGTCTTTTAGTAAGTTCGGTTTGGGAGTTCGCAGTGAAGAAAAGAATAGTGACAATATTATTGCAGAAAAGTATGATGCCCGTTTGCATGGACAGAATAACCAGTTTAGCGGAGCTTCCGATTGGCAGACTGGTTATCAGAACCTGCGTAAAGTGAACTATTTTTTCCATAATTATAAAGTACCCGAAGCACAGGAAAACGAAGATGTACTGTCGTTGAAAGGGGAGGCTTACTTTTTACGTGCCTATTGGCATTTCGATTTATTGAAGAAATTCGGTTCTATTCCGGTAATGGATGCTTTTTGGGATGAGAATGCGACAATCGCAGGATTACAGATTCCCGCAAAGACACGTAATGAGGTAGCCCGATTTATTTTGAGTGATTTGGTTGAGGCGAAGAATCTGTTGCATTCGCGCGGTAAATATTCCGGAATTCGTATCAATAAAGAAGCTGCCATGGTTTTGGCAATGAATGTGGCGTTGTATGAAGGAACTTGGGAAAAGTATCACAGCAGCGATGATTTTGCATCTTCCACTAACGAATCAAATTATTTCTTGGGTGAAGTTATTAACTGGGGAAATGAACTGTTCGGTTGTGGCATTGATCTGTATAAAACCGGGCAAAATCCGGGAGATGCTTTTGCGGCATTGTTCAATAGCAAAGATTTGTCAGGAATGGGCGAAGTGCTATTGTGGAGGAAATATTCGAGTGATGAAGGAGTCTTTCATGATGTCAACGGTAATCTGAAGGCAGGTGTTGTCGACTCGGAAGGAGCTGCCGGAATTACTCAAAGCCTGGTGGATAATTATCTGAATGCCGATGGAACATTTATTGATCCGACAAATGAGAAATTTAAGGATTTTAAGGAAACATTTGAAGGCCGTGACCCTAGATTGATTCAAACGGTGATGAATGAAGGTGCCAAATTTGCTTCTGCCATTACTGCGACCCCAATGCATCTGGAAGAATATACGGATGAGAAGAAGAATACTATTAGTCCTCCTAAATTGGCAGGAGATGGAAACACACGTTCTTTGACGGGTTATCACATCCGTTTGGGAATAGATACCACCTTTGTAAGTGGTAATGGTGAGACTGCTTTACCTATTATTCGTTATGCCGAAGGTCTTTTGGCTTATGCAGAAGCTGCTGCTGAACTGGAAATGTGGAGCGATGATATAGCGAATAAGACATTGAAAGCGCTTCGTGAACGTGCAGGAGTGAAATATCTGGCACCGGCAAAGGATGCTAATTTCACCGATTTCGGTTATACATTGACTCCTGTTTTACAGGAAATCCGTCGTGAACGCCGTTCTGAACTTGCTTTGCAAGGTTTCCGGCTGGATGATCTCATGCGTTGGAAAGCCGATAAACTGATTGTTGGAAAGCGTGGTAAAGGTGCTTATGTAGGTGATGAATCTATTTTATTCAAATCTTACAGTCCGGATAATCAGAAAAGAATCAGAGAGCGTCTGACCCTTGATGATAACAAATGGGCGGATCCGATGGCCGGGACTCTGCCAAGCGGATATCAATTCCATGCAGATAGGGATTATCTGTTACCGATCCCTCCTTCAGAATTGGAATTGAACAAAAAGTTGAAACAAAACCCGAAATGGTAATCATTAATAATGATATAATAGGATAGATTATGAAGAAATATTTCTATAGATTATTACCAATTTGCCTGTTTATCCTTGTAATGACAGGCTGTAATGACACCGAGACGGTTATCTCTATCGGAGAAGCCCGGAATCTGGTGGCCGAAATCAGTACTCAAAGTGCTGCTATCGGAGATAATGTGACCTTTACTGTGAAGGTAGATCAGCAAGACAATCAGTTGGCACTCGAAGAAGATATAGACGTTGTTCTGACTTTTGCAGGTAAGAATGTAGAAGGAAAGGATGTCCCTGTATCTGATGTCTTTGAAGGCTTTGCCGGTCATCTTTTTATGAAGAAAGGTGAGAAACAGGGATTTACCGAATTTAAGGTAAAGAACGATCTGGCTAAATATCCTATATCGGGTACTATCACCGCTTATGTCAGAGGATACAAGATCAATGCGGCTGAACGTCCGATTGTGGTATCTGATAAACACTACACCATCTTGTCATTGAAGAACAATTCGGACAATACGGTGAAAGAGTATGGCTCATTTATTCTGGTCGCTACGGTAGGAGCGTCAGCTAAGGAAGATGTAGTCGTTCATATTGATGCGGGTGAAGATGCGGATAAATATGAGAATCTGCCGAGCGAATTGGTGGTGAAAGCCGGGTATAAAACAGCTGAATCTGAACTTATATGGGTGAAAGGAGAGAAAGGACCGAATACTTTCACTTCTGTGTCTATGTCTTTTGCTACCGATTCTGAAATTCATCCGGTATATGGGGACGAGTTGGAAATTAAGGTTACTGATACGGATGCAGGTTTGACTCCGGGCACCGAGTTAACCAATGAGCAATGGGTTTATACAGATCCGGATCAGATATTTGTATCAGCCAGCAATAAAAAGGCTGTAGAAAAATGGGATGAGGTCAGAGCTGCGTCAGCACTATTGATAAAGGAGGGTGATCCGCATCCGAATGAAGCGTTAGCTGCTGAAGGATGGACATTCCTGAATTCTTATGAGTTCCATCCGATTGATGCTTTGACAGAAGGTACCGGACTCCCCAATCAGTATGGTAATCGTCCTCCACGTTTTATGGCGGCACAGAATGTGGCTAACACACAGAAAGTACAAGCGGTTGTAAATGAGAAATATGCAACGATGACTCAAGATGGATATTTGAAAATGTGGTGTGCGTATGATCCGGGAATCAGTGTGACAGGGGAAATTACGGGAACAAGAGATTTTGGAGTTTCCTCCCTCTATGCAAGTAAGTTTGATGGTGTGCCTACGGGTGCTGATTCTTGGGAATCCAGCAATGTACGCATTTTGCCGGGCACTCGTGTGGAAGTTAGAATCCGTGTGCGTGGAAAGAAACACTCTTTCAACTCGGCAGTCTGGTTCCAAGGAAATATCAGAGGTGTGCAATGGTCTACCTATGGTGAGGTTGATCTTCTGGAAAATCCGGCTACCAATGCGAATCCGAATGGCGCTTGGCAGACTTTCCACTGGAATGATATATCCACTTCATCCGGTGATAAGTATAAACCGTCTTCAGGACAGTTGATAATATCGGATATGGATGAATTCGATATCTATTGGATGGAATGGAGAGATAATAACGAGATTGCTTTAGGTATTAATGGTAAAGAGAATGTACGCATGAGGACTGACGGCAGCTATACCGGAATAGCTAATGGAACGGCTTCATGGAACTCGTCTACACATTGGCCGTTTACGGACAAATACAATACGGAAGGGTTACATTTACTATTGACATTTGCCGGATGTAATGAATGGGCGCTTGGTGACGCTGCGGCAGAACAGGCTGCTAAAGATGGTAGTTGGGCAAACGACTTTAAGCATATTTCTTATCAGGAAAGTAAGTCTAGCAATGATACGCCACGTATGGAAATCGACTGGATACGTTTCTATAAGAAGCCAACCTACGACTATTTTGGAAGTGGTACTCCAACGCGTAACAAACCAATGTATTAATGGTTGTTGAAATAAAGATATTTAATCGAACAAACTTTTATATAGTTATGAAAAAGGTTTATCACTTATTGAGCGTTGCACTGCTGGGCGCAATGGCACTAACCTCTTGCGAAGAGGACAAGATAGTGAATGAAAATAACGGTGAAGGGAACGAAACCGACAAGAATCTGACTGATTATTCATTTATAGCTTCTATTAAACAGTCCGCCCCTTTGGGTCGCAGCAATTTGCAGAATGGAGTGTATACATGGAATAAAGGAGATGCTGTTACATTATGGAATCGCAACTTCGGAGCCGGCTATGATTTCTCTATCACCCCGGGGTATAATGACAACCAACCTGACAAATCTGCTGAATTCACAGGAAAAGCTGCTGTAGAAAATGGCCATAAGCTGATTGCGGTATTTCCACGGAAAGAAGCAAAAACATTTAATGACCTGGCTACCTTTTCTATGCCGGAGACATTTACTCAGACTGGAAAAACAGCAGAACTGGCAGCCACTACCTATATGGTTGCCACCGGGGATGTGACTGATAATAAGATTCCTGCATTAACGTTTTCACCATTGACTGCATTGATACAGTTTGGTTTGAAAAACACGTCGGACCGGGAACTGAAGATTCGCTATATTACGCTGGAGAGTGATGATGATGTATTTCCCGCAGAGTTGAAGATCGACGAAGACGGAGTGGTACAGAGTCTTTCAGGTATGCGTAACAAACTGACACTTGACATGAGTGGACAAGCATTGGCGCAGAATGAAACATTAAACGGGTATTTGAATATATTACCTACAACCTATGGTGATACCCGGTTGATGAAAAGTACGACCGAACTGAATATTACAGTAAGCGTTTTGAATAATGAAGTGGAACAGGATATTATCCTGCTGAAAAAAGTAAAAGTCAAAGATTTGGAGGATAACATCGGACTTGATATGGATGCTACTGCCAATCAGTTTGCAGCCGGCAAGCATTATAAAATGGATTTTGAGGTAGATTATCGTTTCAGAATTCCTGATGAGGGCTATATGATCGATGATGATGGAAATATTCATATCTATAATAAGACTGGATTATTCGGATGGAATAAAATTGCGGATGAATACCGTAAGGCAACTGTTACTTTAGAAAAAGAATATATCGATGAACCGGCAGGGGATGGAATAAAAGTGATTGATATGGGTAATGAACTTTGGGAACCTATTAGTGCGTTTGGAGGTGTATTTGAAGGTTATGGTGTTACCATCCGCAATTTGCAAATAGCTAATAAAGGTTTTATTGCTACCAATACGGGAACTATCCGGAATTTGACTTTGGAAAATGTAAGTTTCTCTGCTGATATCACAGAGGGAGCAGGAGCATTGGCTGCCGAAAGTTCAACGAGTGTCATTCAGAATTGTACAGTCAAGGGAGTGACTGCAACCGTTATAAAACCGGTAGTTTTTGGTGGTTTGATCGGTCGAAACTCCGAAGGAAGAATAGAAGGTTGTCAAGTTATCAGTGGAACTATTAACCTTAATTTGAGTGGTGCTGGTAATTCTAATTATGGTGGCTTGGTTGGTGAGCATTTTAATGGAACGGCTCTTATTATAAATTCGTATGTCGGTGCAGATGTAACAATCAAGCATCCTAGTAACTCTAGTGGTGCATCCTGTGTCGGCGGACTTGTTGGCTGGAACAACTCCGGTAAAGTCAAAGGTTGTTACTCATTAGCCAAACTTGAGGTTTCTTGTTCCGGACAAGTAGGAGGACTTATAGGGGCTAATAGTAACGGTACGGTTCTGGCCTGTTATGTAGCCGGTTCAATTAGTGGAACTATCTATAATAATACTGGCGGTTTCATTGCACAGAATACCATTAATAATGCTGATGCTACTGTGACGGCTTGCTACTCGACCACGCAGATAAATGTGACTAATAATGCTGGAAGTAATAAATTGGGAGCTTTCGTCGCTTCGAATTCAACAGGAATCAACCAGTGTTATTTCGTAGGCGAGACGGTGACTAATCCTGTAGGAAGCGGATCTGTAAATGGAATTAGTAAGGTAACAGCGACTCAACTCAAGGATAAGAAACGTCAGATGAATCTGGCAATAGAAGCCAAGGATCCAGAATTTGGTTTTAGCTTTAAAGTGAATGAGGATGCCGGAACTAATATATACTGTCCGTTGATTCTACAGGGGGCTGTGAAAGAACCTGGCTTCAGTGGATCAGATTTTGGAGATGGTGGTGATATTTAAATAACTGATAACAGAAAAAAATAAATCATGAATAAAATCTATTCTTTATTAGGGATCGGGCTGCTAAGTGCAGCCACCCTAAGCTCTTGTAAAGAAGATGTTTTCATTGAAGGTGGGGATGAACTGCAACGGGGAGAATCACAGACTTATGTGGCTGTTGCTTCTATCCGGGGGTATGAAAATACGGACAAAGAATCGTCTACACGTGCCAACGTACAAGATGACGGTAGTTCCTTTATGTGGAATGCCGATGATAAGGTTACACTTTGGAATGGAACAAATGGCTATGATTTCACAACCATAAATTATGATGAGAGTGAACCGTCTGGGAATGTGGAATTTGCAGGGAATGGTAACTTTGAAGAGGGAGCTACTGTTTGGGGAATCTATCCGAAAAAAGATGTTCCGACTTCAGGGAATGTTTTCACTTTTACGTTGGGAGATGCTACGCAAAGTGCCCAAAAAGCAGAGCTGCAGAATACGATGCACATGCTTGCTAAAGGCACGGTGAATGGGACTACCGTCACCAATCTTAAGTTTGAACATTTGACAGCTCTTTATCAGTTTAAATTCACCAATCGAAGACCGGATGCCTATAAAGTGACAAAGGTGGTTGTTTCGGCTGATGCTGCTATTTTCCCAAAAACGTTGACAGTTTCGGGAGAAGAGAAAACGTATGGTGATAAAAGTAATAGTCTGACTTTGTCTATGACAAGTTTGGAAATGGCAAAGAATGAAGTTGCATACGGTTATTTGAGTTTCTTTCCGATAGCAGACATGACAAAGGATACAGAATTAACTTTTACTGCTACGATAGAAAAAGTGGGAGATTCTTCCTCTACGGAAACAATAGAGAAAAAAGGAAAGATCAGTGAACTTTATAATGCCGAATCGGTGGTAGCAGGAGATGAATATAAATATGTGGCTGGAAAGCGATATGGTATATCATTTATGCTGGTGGCAGACTTGGGATATGAGGAGACTGAAGCGGGTAAGTATTTAGTCAAGAAAGAAGACGGGTTGATAAATTTGGCAAGTGAACCGACTGTTATGACGAATGCTGCTACGGTAATTACATTAGATGCTGATCTTGATATGTCGACTAAAGAGGCATGGGTACCGGTTACGGAGTTTAAAGGTATATTGGACGGCAATGGCAAGACTATTTCCGGTCTTACAATTGAAGCAACAGGAAACGATGCCGGTTTGTTTATAACTAATAATGGTATCATTAAAAATTTAACCCTTAAAGATGTAACGGTGAAACAAGTGTCAGGCGCAGCTGGAGCATTTGCAGCAATAAATACCGGAACGATTCAGAATTGCGTCATTGATGGAGGAGCGTTGACTGTCAATGGAACAGATGCTAAGTTGGGGGCTATTACCGGACATAATCAGACTGGTGCGTCAATGATAAAGGATTGTAAGGTAAAAGGTAATGTGGTACTGACTGTTGCCGGTGGTAAAGTAAATGCTGGTGGATTGGCAGGTGTGAACGGATGGTGGTCTAAGGCACAAATACAAGGTTCTTCGATTGACAAGGAGGTATCCTTTGTATATAGAGGTAATGGTGAAGGTGCCATCGGAGGACTTGTGGGTTGGAATGTTCAGGGAACCATAACTGGTTGTTATTCTTTGATGACTATCACTGCATTTACAGCAGTGAATGCCGGTGGTCTGGTGGGAGGAAACGATGGACCTGTAACCGCTTCGTTTGCTGCTGGTGAAATAGTGCCCAAAGCGTCCGGAAATATTGGCGGTTTGGTGAAAAATGGTGGAACTTTGACAGGATGTTATTCAACTTCTGTGTTTTCTGGCACTGCTTCTGTTACCATTTGTGGAATATCAACGGGATCAGTGACAGCAAACGAATGTTATTTTATATCCGACGGAGTTTCGAATCCGGGTGGAAACTTACCAACTTCAACTAAGGTAAGTGATGCTGCTGCCCTGATTGATAAAATTGCATCCATGAATCAAGCGATAGCTGGCTCTGGTTACAAGTATGTTGAAAATACAGGAACCGACAGTGCCAGAGTACCTTTACTCATTCAACCGGATGAATAATAACTGACAGGTATTAGTTTGAATCCCCTTATTTATCCTTGTTTTGTATATGAAGAGGACAAATAGGGGGATTCGTATCTGGAATATACTATCTTTGTGTGTCGAAGACATCTTTGGGTTGATTGCGGCATACAACATGACATTCATTGTAAAATAAAACTTTATATGAGACGAATCTTTGTTAGCTTACTGCTTTTATCTCTGTTTTTTATGGGCTATGCCCATGAGCCGGAATTTTCAACAGCCGGTTTCTTCCGGTTGCCGAATACCGGGCGTGATGTGTATTCGATGAATCCTGCCTGGCGTTTTTATAAAGGAAGTGCGGTGGGTGCCGAAGCAAAAGAATTTGACGACAAAACCTGGCAGGTGGTGTCTTTGCCTAATGGTATCGAGTATCTTCCTACTGAAGCCAGCGGTTGTATCAATTATCAGGGGGAAGTGTGGTATCGTAAACATTTTACTCCATCAGAGGTATTGAAAGGAAAGAAACTGTTTCTCCACTTTGAAGCCATTATGGGTAAAAGTAAGATTTATGTAAACGGTAAATTATTGGCGGAGCACTTTGGAGGTTATCTTCCCGTATCGGTAGATGTGACTGATGCATTGAAGTGGGGAGAGGACAATGTGATTGCGGTGTGGGCTGATAATAGTGACGATCCGACCTATGCGCCTGGAAAACCACAAGATGTGTTAAATTATGCCTACTTGGGAGGTATTTATCGGGATTGCTGGCTGATTGCACATAATTATGTGTTTATCACGGATCCGAATTACGAGAACGAAATAGCAGGAGGCGGACTGTTTATTGCCACAGATCGTGTATCGGAGCAATCGGCAGATATTCTCTTGAAAGCGCATATACGTAATGAAGACAAACAGGGCTTTGCAGGAAAAATTTCCTATTCTTTAGTAGACCGTGCAGGAAAAGAAGTGGCATCGTCAGATGTGAAACTGAATATCCGTAAAGGGACTGCGACAAGTCATAATGGAAAAATGAAAGTGAAGCAGCCGCATTTATGGACTCCTGAATCACCTTATCTGTATAATCTGTGTGTGCATATTTATGATAAGAATGGAAATGTAGTAGACGGTTATCGTCGTCGTGTCGGTATCCGTAGTATCGAATTTAAGGGAAAAGATGGCTTCTGGCTGAATGGAAAACCTTATGGTAAACCTTTGATGGGAGCTAATCGGCATCAGGATTTTGCAGTTGTAGGAAATGCGGTTGCCAATAGTATTCACTGGCGTGACGCCAAGAAACTGAAAGATTTGGGGCTGGAAGTAATCCGTAATGCACATTGTCCGCAAGATCCTGCTTTTATGGATGCTTGTGATGAACTTGGTCTGTTTGTTATCGTGAATACTCCGGGATGGCAATTCTGGAATGACGAACCCATTTTTGCCAAACGGGTTTATAATGATATACGTAATATGGTTCGTCGTGACCGTAACCATCCTTGTGTATGGCTGTGGGAACCGATCTTGAATGAAACATGGTATCCGGAAGATTTTGCCGGGCGTGTGAAAGGGATTGTTGATGAGGAATATCCTTATCCGTCTTGCTATTCCGGTTGTGATGTGCAAGCCAAGGGCTCGCAATATTTTCCGGTACAGTTTGCCCATCCGATGGATCTTTCAAAACGTGATCCTAAAATTACATATTTTACACGCGAGTGGGGAGATAATGTCGATGATTGGAGTTCGCACAATTCTCCAAGTCGCACAGCCCGTAACTGGGGAGAACAGCCTATGCTTATACAGGCTGCTCATTACGCTTCTCCTTATTATAATTACATTTGCTATGATGGTTTGTATAAAGAGTCTCCCTGGCATGTGGGCGGATGCTTGTGGCATTCGTTCGATCATCAGCGGGGATACCATCCGGACCCGTTCTATGGTGGATTGATGGATGTATTCCGTCAGCCTAAGTATTCCTATTATATGTTTAAGGCGCAACGTCCGGCTGTCGTTTCCGAGAGTTTGGCAGAAAGCGGACCGATGGTTTATATTGCTCACGAGATGACACCGTTCTCAAGCAGAGATGTAACGGTGTATTCCAACTGCGATGAAGTTCGTTTGACTGTGAATAAAGATGGGCAAACTTATACCTATAAAAAAGACAAGACACGAAAAGGAATGCCTTCTCCGGTAATAACTTTCCCCGGGATATTTGACTTTATGGTTGATAAGAAGATGACTCGTGAAAAGCATGATGCGGACGTCTATTTCCTGGCAGAGGGACTGATGGATGGCAAGGTGGTGGCTACACATAAAGTAATGCCCGCCCGCCGTGCAGAACAGATTCGTTTGAGAGTAGACAACGAAGGAATCGGACTGCGTGCTGATGGATCTGATTTTGTTACTGTTGTGGCAGAAATCACAGATAAGAATGGAAATGTAAAGCGTTTGAATAATTATTATATCAAGTTCTTTGTAGAAGGAGAGGGACGTATTTTGGGCGGAGCTAATGTATTGGCAAATCCTGCTCCGGTGAAATGGGGCAGTGCTCCCGTATTGATCCAGTCGACCACGACTCCCGGAAAGATTAAGGTAAGAGCCAGTGTTTTGTTTGAGGGATCACAGATGCCCGTAAGCGGTGAACTGGAACTAACATCTTCCGCTCCAATGTATCCATTGATATTTGATAAGAAAGAAGAAGCGTTGCCTAAGCCATCCGAATCGTTCTCCATGGACAAGAAGAGTGATGCTGAACTGGAGTTGGAACGCCGCCGTCGTGAACTGAATGAATTAAAACTGAAAGAAGTGGAGCAACAACAGACAGATTTCGGTGAGAAAGTAGATTAAGACTACTCATTACAACAATTTACTGTTCCGGTGTGTTTTTTAGTAACCGGAGATAGAGAGTAAATGATATATTCTTTAGGCACGGGATACGCATTCCGTGCCTAATTTTTTATGTTTCATTTTTTATCTCTATCTTTGCGATACATAATAAATAAGGACGTATGGAAAAAATTGAAATAGAAGAGAAGATTGTAGCTATGCTAAAGACAGTGTACGATCCGGAGATTCCGGTCAATGTATACGATCTTGGACTGATTTATAAGATTGACGTCTCCGATAGTGGAGAAGCGGCACTCGATATGACGCTGACAGCTCCCAATTGTCCGGCTGCTGATTTTATTATGGAGGATATTCGCCAAAAAGTGGAGTCAGTAGAAGGAGTGAATTCCGCCACCATCAATCTGGTCTTCGAACCTGAATGGGATAAAGACATGATGAGTGAAGAAGCCAAATTGGAATTAGGTTTTCTTTAATCGTTCTATGTCAGGCAGTGCTCTGATTTTATAAGTTGTAATTCGTTATTAGATCTCGTAACTGGTAATTAAATGAAGAACATTTATTTTCTTTCCGATGCACATCTTGGTTCTCGTGCTATTGAGCACGGGCGTACTCAAGAACGGCGTTTGGTGAACTTCCTCGATAGTATAAAGCATAAGGCTTCCGCCATTTATCTACTGGGAGATATGTTCGACTTCTGGTATGAATTCCGGCTGGTAGTTCCTAAGGGGTACACCCGTTTCTTGGGGAAGCTCTCCGAACTAACAGATATGGGTGTAGAGGTGCATTTTTTTATAGGTAATCATGACATCTGGTGTGGAGACTATCTCACCAAAGAGTGTGGTGTCATCATGCATCGCGAACCATTGACTACTGAAATCTACGGAAAGGAGTTTTATCTTGCTCATGGTGACGGCTTGGGTGATCCGGATAAGAAGTTCAAGCTACTTCGTTCGATGTTCCACAGCAAAACTTTGCAAACGATGTTTTCTGCTATTCATCCCCGCTGGAGTGTTGAATTGGGTTTAACATGGGCTAAGCACAGCCGACAAAAACGGGCGGACGGAAAGGAACCGGATTATATGGGAGAAAACAAGGAACACTTGGTACTATATACCAAAGACTACTTGAAAAGCCATCCCAATATCAACTTCTTTATTTACGGACATCGTCACATTGAACTGGATTTGATGTTGAGCGCCACCTCCCGTGTGTTGATTTTGGGAGACTGGATTAACTTCTTTTCTTATGCCGTGTTTGACGGAGAGAATCTCTTTTTGGAAGAGTATATCGAGGGAGAGACACAGGTCTAATTATGTTTCAACAAAATAAAAGGTCAGGCATAATACGGAACAAAATATAAAACAAGGGCACAAAGAAGTAGCAGAAAAATAACCTGCCATCTTTGTGCCTTTGTCGTTAGAGAATCTTCAATGCTTATTAGTTAAATCTTCCTTTCTGCTCAAAACACCCGCTCGTTATTCGGCAAAGTTGGTGTATAAGCGGAACTCGTGTGCAGGAACACTGATCTTTTTTTCTCCCTCCACGGGATTCCCATTTTCCAGATATAGATACCATGTACCTTCAGGAATAGTATAATCGATAGATGCATTGGTGAAATTCGCATACACATGAAGTTGTTTCCCATTCACAGCTTTCAATGTCAGTGTACGTCCATTATCCCAATCATTATAACTGACTTTCCAGGTAAATTGAGAAGAAGCGTTGAATAAATCGGAGTGTGTTGTCCGTAGAGTGATTAGTTTTGTATAAATATCTACCAAGCTTTTACGCTCTGTCTGATATTCCCAAAGGACTGGTTTCTTTCCGGTACGTCCATTTTCGTCTATTGAAATATCATACCCCATTTCGCCGAATTGCCAAAGCATTTTCGGACCTGGAACCGTAAAGAAGAATGCGGCGTTGGATGATAACTGTTTGAGCCGTTCGGACAGGTTGGTTTTTAAGGCTCCATTTCCGTATTCAATCTGTTTATAGGCACACCGCTCTTCGTCATGACTTTCCATATAGCCCACAAATTGATTCGGACGGGTGGTGTCATATAATCCGGAGAAATCACTATTATCTTTCCAGCCCATAGCCGACTGACAATAAGAATGGTTCATATTCCTCCAAAAATGAATTCCTTCTGTGGCTAAAGTTGTTTCTTCATTTGCACAGAAATGTTCCATGGTAACCATTGCATCTTCTTTGACAGCTTTTACGGCTTCGTAGTATTCTTTCAGTACTGATACACGAGCAGGGTCGGTTGCCGCCAAATCATCATCACCTGTTGTCTGTTTCTGTGTGAAACCTTTGGTGAAATCGAAACGGAAACCGTCGATGTGGTAAGTATCTAACAGATATTTCAGGTTGCGTTTGACAAAAGCTTTTGTTTGTTCTGAAGTGTGATTGAAATCATCCGGTGAAAAAACATACTTCTGATGCGGTGTTACAGCGTTCAGCCATGGATTCTTAGTGGAAGGGCGGTTATTAAACGTATCCCAGTACATACGGGCAAACGGATTATCATTGTTCGTATGGTTGTAGACTACATCGAAAATAACGGCGATTCCATTCTGATGGCAGGCGTCAATAAAAGCTTTATATTCATTTTGAGTTCCATACGAGGCATCCAGTGCAAAGTATAGTCCGGTGTTGTATCCCCAACTGTCATTACCTGCAAATTCTTGTACAGGCATCAGTTCGATAGCATCTATTCCCAGTTCTTTTAAGTAAGGCAGCTTTTCCATTGCTCCTGCCAGATTTCCACTGGAAGTAAAATCCCGCAACAAGAGCTCATAGATAACCGGATTTTCTTTATTCTTCATCTCAAATTCTCCGGCACTCCATTGATAGGGTTGTGGGTTTGTGCTTACGACTGATACGTAAGGTGCTTGTGCGCCAGTGGGAAAGTTGGTATCCACTCCCTTTTCCAATGCTTGCTCACAATAAGGATCGCACAAGTAAGTACCGCCATCCGAAGCACTGTACACAAAGTACTGGAACTGTGTTTCACCGGCAGTCAATTCCTCCAGAGTGATCCACCAGCAATGGTTTGTTTCGTCATATTTCATCATGTAGCGACTATCCAGTTTCCAGTTGTTGAAATTACCTGTTACAAATACACAATCTTTATGACCGCCCTGACTGTCCTTATCATATAATACAAGCGTTATCGAAGTGGCCGAATGGATATGAATACCCTCTTTTTCTTCTCCGGATATGGGGAGAGGGGCTTTTTGCGGTTCTTCCCAGATAAATCCGTTTTGACTATCTTCTACTAAAGTTGCGTAATCGTAGGTTTGTTGGCTACCTTCCGCATCACGTACAATCAGGTTAATGGTCTGTAAGGGAGTAGATGGAGCAACAGAATAGAAATGGCGGATAGATGAGGAAAGGGTGATACTCCACACATTGTCCTTTGTCTTTTTCAGTCTGTATTTATTCTGATTATCTCCCCATGTAGGTGCACCTGTCCAGTTTGCTCCTGTTCCGGAGTGTAAGTACAAGTCGTCAGCGTAACCATAGAAGTTACTTCCTTCGGGTGCTTTGAAGGTGATAGTCAGTGGTTCATCCGCTTTAGGAATAGCCGGATCAAAATTAAATCCGTCGTGGAGAACTTGTTCTTCCGGGGCAGGATCAGTTCCGGACGAAGGACGCTCGCCCGGCATCAACGGATCATCATCTGAACAAGCTCCAAAGCTGTTGAGTATCAGCAATAAAAGGAGCCAAATATATTTAAAGTCTTTCATAAGCCTTATTTTAGAATTCTTCTTCCAATGTAGTGGTACTATATTTAGCTTTGAGTGTGTCAGATTTCGATCATATCTCAAATCTCCTCTTTCCCGAAGAGGGAGACTTGAGATATGATCGTAATTGATTCTACTCGTTGTGCTGTTTAAGAGTGTCTGATAGTTATTCGACTTTACCTTTGCCTGTCGTAAAGTTAATATGGACTTTCTGACCGGCTTTTACATTACATTCGTAGCCAAGTTCGCTTAGATTATCCGATACGTTCTTATTCTCACGGTAAACGATAGTACCATCGCCTTCATTAGCCAGATCAAGTGTAAATTCGCTCTTCCACCAGCCTCCGGCATCTACAGCCGTAGTAGAAATACGTGCCATGCCTGTAACGGTTGCTGCCGGTGATATGAAGTCGCTTGTTTTATCGGTCGGAATCCTGAACAAGGTCGTTTCATCGCAATTCCACGAATTGTTAATCACACCTCCCAACAGGTAAACTTCCGGCAAACGGAATGAAATTGTTTTTCCTTCTGTAGTCACTGCGACAATTACCAGATACCATCCGGATTTACCAATGCCAATATTGCCTCCTGAGGATGTTAATTCGGCGAAATCAATTGCTTCCGGAGATAAGATTTCTTCGTCATAACCAAAGTCTCCTTCCCATTTTCTAACCGGAGCAAACTTGATTTGGTCTCCCGCCGTATAATATTGTATACTCCAGAACATTCCGGGAGTCTGTGTGACAGGAACCATTTCAGGAGCTACTGCCCAATCCCACCCAAGACTGTACGGAGATCCATTGATGTACATGTGCTCGGGTAGATCCTCCTTGATTGTGTATGTATAATCTTCTACATTAATCGTAATTTTCATTTTCTTTCCGCCGGCGCAGGTGAGATTATCCGGGTCGGCTCCTTCTTTATCCCTGAAAGCCAATAATCCCGGATCCGGATCTTCTATTACTTTGGAAGCACCCAAGGCTCTTTGCCAGGCATCCGGAGCTTCTATCGCACTTCCCGGGACAATCTTGAAATCAAACTTCTCTTCCGACTCGACGACTACTGAAAAGAGATACTGATTGTCTTTGTCTACTTCGAGCTTTGTGGCTGTCGATTTGTCCATCTGCCAGCTGTTTAGATCACCTACTATATAGTATTCCGTATCCACAGCCGGAGTTGCGACCGGAGTGATGGCAGATTGCATTTCCGGGTATTCAGTCAGTGAAGTTGCTTCACCGTTGGTTGTCATGACTACCGGTGTCAGCTTTAAAGTGACTTCGCGCTCTAAAGATTTTTGTGACTTATACAAACTTGCCACTTTTTGGTCAAGTTCTGTCAACCTGACTTTTATATTCCCATCTTTTACTTTTGACGGTAGATTTAATATCTGCCCTTCGGCAACTAATTCTATATTACAAGCTGTGAGTGAGAAGTTTTCTGCAATCGAAGAAACAGAGGCGATTACCACAGAATCGCCCGGCTGTTCTTCAAGTTTCATACTGGCAACCGGAGTTATATCTACCATTGCAGTTATAGCTTCTTCCTGGGGATTGGACTGGGGATCAGCCCAGTCCTTAAAATCTTCATCGCAAGCGGTGAAAGCTGCCGAAGCAAGCAACAGACACGCCATATATGATAATCTTTTCATGATATTCAGTTATTAAAGTTAACGATTATTGAGTAACGGAACCTGTTTTCTGAACAAAGTTCAGATTTATTTGCTGCCCTGCCTTAACGTTTATCGCATATTCAGGACCTATTTCCGACCAACTGTCAATCACACTTTTGTTTTCACGGAACACGATTTTTCCATTAGGTATAGCGAACTCCGTACGCCACCAGTCTTCTCCCGGAACTTTGACGGACATACGCAATTCTCCGCCTCCGGTGCATACCGGTGAAACAAAGTCTGCATCTGCCGTTGTTGGTGCTTGGAATTTGCCTTTATCGCCGAATGTCCAATCTCCTATAGCATTGCCTATCAGACAAACTTCGCCCGGAGCAATATCCAGCGTAAAGGCATAATCAGTCCCTTTGATGCTTACAGACATGATCACTGTATACCAGCCTGTGACATTAACGCTGATATTTTGTCCGCCAAATCCATCATCCGATCCGGTGAATGCATCCGAGGCTATTGTCAGACGTGGATCGTTGAATCCGATGTATTCTCCTTCTTTAGTACCGAACTTGAACATATCAGTGCCTCCGAAATAGAATAAACCGAAGAACTTGGACATTCCGTTTACTGCTGCCAAAGGCACCCAGTTGCTCCAATTACTACCTGCCATCGAGCCATTGATAAATATACTGGAAGGTAATTCGAGAGGCGGTACAGCTTTATATCCCAATACTTTGGGAAGTTCAATTACATTCGAAAAAGCGATGCCACGACCACTATCGGTCAGTTCCGCTTTCAGGCGTACATAAACGGGTATGGGAGTGGTCGGAAATTCTTCATCGGAGGATGCACTCCACAAGTCTCCCAGTGCCAATGCAAATTCTAAAGCTTTCACTTCCATTTTGGCAGAAGAATGGGTAGTACCCAAAGTTGTATAATTAGCTTCCGTATTTGTCTCTGCATGAGCGTCAACGAAATTTTCTTCCAGTGAAATTTGTACTGAATAAGTGGTTGCCATCGGAATCCCGTAATCCGGTTGTGTACAGGTTAATTCCAATGATTCGGAGTTTTTAAGGTCGTACACGTTGTTGGAAGCAAAAGCTGGCACATTCAGTACGAACGTATCCGGTTCGTTCAACACAGGGTTGCTGTCACGGTCTGCTTCACAGGCGGACAGAGCTAGTAGCCCCATTGTCAATGTAAATAGTTTATATAGGTTTTTCATTGTTTTCAGTCTTTAAAACGTGAATAAAGGTTCTATCAATATCCCGGATTCTGAGTCATATTTGTATTCGTCAGCGTTTCTGTTTTCGGTATCGGATAGAGATTATAGATCGAACTCACACCGTTTCCTTCAAAGGAACCGCCTTTCCAATCCCAGAGGTAGGTGCTTGAGGTGAAATAGCCATAACGGATCAAATCTGTGCGTCTGAATCCTTCCAGATACAATTCGCGGGCACGTTCATCCAGAATATAATCTAATGTCAGGTTATTGGCAGAGGGTATTTCTGTTGCTTTGGCACGGTCTCTGAGGGCTTTGATATCCAACCAAGCATTTTGTTGTGCATTTGCGCCGCCTGCTCTCAAATAGGCTTCCGCGCGAATCAGATAAGCTTCCGCCAAACGGAAGAACGGAATGTCCGTATCAGGAATTTTAGCATCGTGAGCGGGTTGTCCGTCCGAGCGCAGATTACTCCATTTCATAAATGAAAGTCCGTCGGTGAATTTACCTACACTTTCCAGTTCGGCTTTGCGACCGGTTGTATAGAACAAGGCGCGTTCATCTTTTGCAGCAGCCTGCACATCTCTCACATTCTGCCATTTATTATCGGTATATTCGGTGAAAGGAATATCCTCACTGTTTGCGAAGAACTTGTCAACCAGTGCTTTGCGTGTACGGATACATTCCCAAGGGTCATTTGTTCCGCGATTCGGCATGTCGCTCTTTTGCGTTGCAGCAATCAGGAAGTAACTTCCTCCGTAACTCTTTGCTTGTACACCATCCTGACGGATAGAAAGGATGATTTCTTTTTTAGCATCGGGATTTTCATCATTGTCTGCCATAAAAAGTTGTTCGTAATTTCCACACAATCCGTATCCATTGGAGGGATCGAGCACTTTGCCGGCATAGGTGATAGCATCATTCCAACGCGGTTGTCCGGTGTATACTTCGGCATTGAGATACAAACGGGCACGCAGCAACCAGCAAGCAGCTTTGTCGGCACGTCCGAAAGGAGCTTGACGCGGTTCGCTCATATCATTTTCGATGCTTTCCAGTTCGCTTTCAATATAAGCGAACAGTTCGGAGGCCGTCTTTTGAGGAGGATTCTCTTTGGAGAAGTGTTCGGTGAAAGGAGCTTTTCCGAAGGTGTCCATCAGATAATAGTAAAATAAGGAACGGAGAAAACGGGCTTCGGCACGTTGCTGAACGGAGGTAGCATCCTCTTTTCCGGCGATCTGATCCAGGAAGAAATTGCAGAGTGTGATATTATATGCTAAACGATTATATAATATTTCTGTCTGCTGATGAGAGGAGTTCCAACGCATATAAGTTAGTTCGGGGATACCGGCATTTTCTTGCCAGGTCCATATCATCTCATCAGTGCCATATTCATTGTTAGTGAAAAGAGCGCGATAGAAACAGGATTGACCTTCGTCCTTTACTGCGATATCCGGATCTTCGCTCAATTTTTGTCCGGTAAGTCCCAGTGAAGCGTATAGTTTGGTAAAGTACATATCTTGGTCGAAGGTGGCAGTCATCTGAGGATCGATTGGAGATATATCCAGGTCATTGATACAGGAGGTCGTTCCGGTGGTCAGGCTAAGGAACAACGCTGCTGAAACTATTGATTTTATATATTTGAACTTCATAATAGTCTACTTTTTAATAAATTACAATCTTAGAACTGAAGACTTAGCCCGAACAGGATAGTGATCGGATGAGGATAAATGTTCCTGTCAATACCTGCTACTCCGGCATCATTTCCTGAACTGATAACCGATTCAGGATCGAGTCCTGTATACTTGGTGATAACGAAGGGATTCTGTACAGTACCGTAAATACGGCCGTTGATACCTTTATAAGCCTGGGACTTCAGTAAATTTTTGAAGCTATAACCTACTGTTATGTTATCACAACGCAAGAATGAAGCATTCTCAACGAAACGATCGGACAGATAATAGTCTCCCTTTCCTTCAAATCCCAGATTCACGGCAGCTGTCGGGCGGTTGGAATAGTATCCATGATTAAAGATTCCTCCCTTGCCGACACTGGATTTACTGGCCAGTACGTCATTGTACACATAGTTATTCAGGCTGGCACGGAGGGCAAAGCTTAAATCCCAATTTTTATAAGTGAATTTGGAAGTCAGTCCCATCAATACGTCAGCGGCAGGTTTTTTATAGATATATTTGTCCGAAGCGTTGATGACACCATCTCCGTTACGGTCTACGAACATGTTTTCAATCGGTTTTCCATCCTTATCATACACTTGTTGGTAAACGAAGAATGAGTTCATCGGATAACCTACTTTCTGTACCTGGCAGGTTGCACCGCTAATACCAGTAGATACACCTCCGGTTTCTACATAGTAATTAGAATCATCTCCTCCGGTCAGTTTAGTGATTTCATTTTTGTTCCAAGTGATGTTATATCCCAAGTCCCAGACAAAATCTTTGGTTACAATAGGTTTGGCATTGATGGTGAATTCAAGCCCCGTATTTTTTAATGAACCGATGTTGCTGATCAGTTGGGTATTAAAGTTAGTCCCCGCCGCAATCTTTACGGTATTGATTAAATCGTCGGTTTTCCGGTAATAGTAATCCATCGAGCCGGAGATACGTCCGTTCAGGAAAGCAAAGTCGAAACCTGCGTTATAAGTCGTTGTCTCTTCCCATTTCAGGTCTTCGTTATAAGCTTTAGGACGCATAGTGCCATAATAGGTATCCCCGAAAGGATAATAACCTCCGGCTGCGTTGACGCGGTACAGTGCCATATAAGGGAAATCATAATCGTCGCCTAAGTTCTGCTGACCCGTGATACCCCATCCGAGGCGGAGTTTCAGATCTGACAATACTTCTACGTTTTTCAGGAAATTTTCTTCTTTCAGTTTCCATCCCAAAGCAACAGAAGGGAAGCTACTCCAACGGTTGTCTTTAGAGAAACGGGAAGAACCGTCCTGGCGGAAAGTGGCTGTCAGCAAATAACGGCTAAGTAATGTATAATTTACGCGGGCAAAATAAGAAACTAATGTACTGTGATGTCCCCAGGCTGTTTGTGAGCGCAGATTCGGATTGTAGGCTTCGCCTGTTAACGGATTTGTTCCTTGTCCGACTTTATATCCGGTATAGTGGAAATGTTGCTCTTCACCACCCAGTATTACGTCGACATAATGATCCCCGATTTCTTTGGAATATTGTGCATAGGCATTCACCGACAGGTTATATTTGTAGCCGTAGTCAGTCCCGTTCCAACCATAGTAATAAGAGCCCGGGGCATAAGGTGAATTTACATTCTTTTCCTTACCTTCCGAGTAGTCACCGCCTACGTTAGCATGGATATGCAGGTCAGGGAGGAAGTGGAATTTATAGTCTACTTCTACATTGCTGATAAAACTGGTGTTTCTGGAAGTATGTTTCTTTAGTTTCAGTAGGGAAACAGGGTTGGCGGTTGAATTACTTTCCAGTGTAAGCGGCCATTCCGGATCGTTATATGAACTACCGTCACTGGTCGGTTGGTAGAATCCACCGAAGTTTTTGTACATGTCCGAAGAGTCATATACAGGTTGGGTCGGGTCCATGGTCAAAGCTGCGCCGATAGCCCCGTCGTCAGCATAACGTTGGTTGGCCCACATCATTTTAGCATTGATATTGAACTTCAGGTGATCTTTAAAGAAAGAGGGTGTCAGATTGACGGAGGCGGTATAACGCTCGAAATTAGATGTCATCAGGATCCCATTCTGATTGGTGTAACCGAAAGAAACACGATAAGGCATATTTTTCAAACCACCGCTTACAGTCACGTTATGGTCTGTACTAACGGCTGTCTGGAAAATTTCTTTCTGCCAGTCAGTGTTTGCTTCACCGAAGGGGCTTGGAGCATTTCCTTCACCATAAAGTTTGGATACGTATCCTTTGAATTCATTGGCATCCATTACGTCTATTGTCTTTTGCAGTATACCGGCGGAAACGTTACCTTCATAGTTCACCTGTGGTTTGCTGCCTGCTTTCCCTTTCTTTGTAGTGATGATAATCACACCATTAGAAGCACGTGAACCATAGATGGCGGTGGCCGAAGCATCTTTCAAAACAGTGAAAGTTTCGATGTCATTCGGGTTTACCATTGCCAAAGGATTAGTCAAACCTTGCACACCGCTATTATCCATTGCCAGTCCGTCGATAACGATCAACGGATCGTTTTTGGCGTTCAATGATGAACCACCGCGAATACGAATCGTAGCTCCTCCACCCGGAGTACCGCTGGAAATTACATTCACACCGGCTATTTTACCTGTTATCATATCCTGTGCGCTGGTGGTTACTCCTTTGCTGATTTTATCCGGCTTGATGGCAGTAACTGATCCCGTCAAGTCGTTTTTCTTTACTGTTCCGTAACCTACAACGACTATGGCGTCCAATACTTGAGAGTCATCTTCCAGTGTGACCATTACCGAAGGAGCTGCTTTAATTTCTGCTGCTTTGTAACCGACGAATGTAATGGACAGAATAGAATTTTGAGGAACATTCAATGTGAAGTTACCGTCAAAGTCAGTGATGGTACCCGTTGTGGTACCCTTGGCAATGACATTGGCGCCAATCACGGGTTCGCCCATAGCATCTTTCACATGTCCTTTGACTGTGATTTGCTGTGCATAAGCGCCCAATGATAAAAACATCCCTATTAACAAGGGGAGAATCGTTTGAACGATTCTAAATTTAACTTGCTTCATGCATTTAAAAAATTAAAGTTAACAATATAGTAATATTATTTCTCTCTCTTAAAAGTTTCTTTAAAAATACCTATTGAAAACACTTTTTTTAAGACTATCCTTTATTTATAGTCTTTTCAATCCCTTAACCTCTGATTTGTTTTTCACCTCTTTGATACTGATTGCGTATCCACCGCCATTGGCAGCGTGCAGATTCAGTTTGCTTTTATTATTCAAGATACCTTTTTTGATGGTGTATGCCTGCGGGTTATCTTTCCAGTCGGCATCTTTGGCATCTGCGTATACGGTAGCGACGTATTGTTTTCCCGGTTCCAGGAAATCGAACGTTAATTGGGAGTCGTGGCCGTTTTCACCGGCTGTGCAGCCTATGTACCAGTCGTCCGTTCCTTTTGCTTTGCGGGCAATTGTGATGTATTCTCCCGGTTCTGCTTCCAGATAGATTGTTTTGTCCCAGTCGAGAGCGACGTCTTTGATAAACTGGAAAGCATCCATAAAGCGTTCGTAGTTTTCCGGAATATCGGCAGCCATCTGCAAAGGGCTATACATGGTGACATACAATGCCAGTTGGCGTGCAATGGTTGAACGTACCTGGGAGTTGTTTGCCGGATTCATCTGGTTACAGTGAGTCTCGAAGATGCCGGGAGTGTAATCCATCGGACCACCGATCAGGCGTGTGAAAGGCAGAATCGTCGTGTGGTATACTTTATTTCCTCCAAATGATTCATATTCTGTTCCACGTGCGGATTCATTACCGATCAGATTGGGATATGTACGGCAGATACCGGTTGGACGGGTTGCTTCGTGTGCATTGACCATGATTTTATAATCGGCGGCTTTTTTCACGGCATACAGGTAATGATTATTCATCCATTGACCGTAATGATGTTCTCCGCGTGGAATGATATTACCCACATAACCGCTTTTAACCGAGTTATATCCATTGTCTACCATGAATTGGTAAGCTTTATCCAGGTGACGTTCGTAGTTGCGAACAGATGCAGAAGTCTCATGGTGCATCATCATTTTAATTCCTTTGCTTGCAGCATAACGATGGATTTCCTGTACGTCGAAATCAGGATATGCAGTCAGGAAGTCAAATACATAGTCTTTGCTGTTGCCGAACCAGTCTTCCCATCCTTCATTCCAACCTTCTACCAGCACTGCATCAAATCCGTTGGCTGCGGCAAAGTCGATGTAACGTTTCACGTTAGCTGTATTGGCAGAATGTTTGCCGTTCGGTTTGGTTTTGGAGTAGTCTGTAACGCCAAGTTTCACGCTGGTCAGTTCATCTGTATAAGCCCAGGAACCTTTTCCGGTAATCATGTCCCACCATACGCCTATATATTTCACCGGTTTAATCCAGGAGGCGGCGTCTGCAATCTTACAAGGTTCGTTCAGGTTGAGGGTGATGCGGGAGGCGAGAATGTTACGTGCATCATCACTGACGATGATCGTACGCCACGGAGAGTTGCACGGAGTCTGCATGTAACCTTTATCCCCTTTTGCATCCGGTGTCAGCCAGGATTCGAATATCATGTTTTTGTCGTCCAGATTGAGGTGCATACAAGAATAATCAATCAAAGCGGCTTCGTGCAGATTGATGTATAAACCATTATCTGTTTTCATCATCAGTGCCGTCTGTACACCTGTCGGTGAAAATGGGGTTTGAGAAGAATTTGGAGTGATCGCCTGTTGCATCAAACCTCTGATTTCCGATAGACGGGAGATGGTGTAGTCGTACTCTTGAGTGTCGTAATCGCCCGGTATCCAGTATGCGATATGGTTGCCTGCCATGGCAAATTGGGAATGTTCTTCCTTGATAACGAAGTAGTTCAGTGATTTCTGTTGCGGAAATTCATAACGGAATCCCAAACCATCATTGAACAGGCGGAAGCGAACAACGATGGAACGGTCGTTCATTGGCTGAAACAGAATGACTGCCAGTTCGTTATACTGATTGCGGATTTCCTTTTCTTCTCCCCAGACTGGTTGCCAGGTTTCGTCAAAGGTAGTCGTTTGCGCATCTTTCAGCTTGAAGCCATTATAAAGATTGGATTTAGAATCGAGCTTGGTGAGGTCTCTGCGGTCTACCCAGTCAAAGTCGGTTCTGGTATTATCTTCTTTTTTCAATTCCAGTCCGAGAGTGCTCGGCTTAATTACCACCTTGCCTTTGTAAGTCAAGTCGTAGGTTGGTGCGCCTTCTTTGTTAACCTGAAAGGTCAGAACCAGATTGCCATCCGGTGAGGTCAGTTTCTGTTGTGCATTCGCAATGAATGAGATGCAAAGGAATGCGATGATCGAAAAAAACTTTTTCTTTTTCATTCTATTTATGGTATTAAATTGTAAGCTAACCGATATTTCTATTCCTGTTTGTTTCGGATATTGCAAATGTAGCAACCACCTTCACTTTTTTGCTTGATTAGAATAAAAATACAAGTTTGTATAAATGCTAGTATCTTGTTTTATAATTGTTTATCTATCTGATTTCATTGGATAAATATAAGTCGTAGTGAACTTGCTTAGAAGGCTAAAAGGTATATCCCACGGCTTGGAAGTGTTAATTCATTTCTTAATTCAATCTTTTTGTCTGTGAGCAAATCATGAGCAGACGAGGTGGAGAGTATTTCCTGATAAGGATGTAAGTCAATAGTCTGTTCCCGGTCGTTTCCATTCAGAAAGACAACGACTGATTGGTTACCGTATTTGCGTTCATAAACATAAATGCCTTTATTGGGTGCGAAATGTTTTAGTTTGCCTTTGGCGATGACTTCATTTCCTTTTCTCCATTGGAGCAGTTTTTGCATAAAAGAGAAGGCTTCATTTTGTTGCGGAGTACGGTTGGTTGCTTCAAAACAGTTTTTGGCGTCATTCTGCCAACCTCCCGGAAAGTCACATCGGAGTAATCCGTCTCCATTTGCTTTGTCGGCTGCCATCAGGATTTCAGTTCCATAATATATTTGTGGAATTCCACGGGTAGTCAGTAAGAATGTCAAGGCTTGTTTATATCGGTTCAGGTTCTTGGTATCTTCCTCCGAACGGTAGAAACGGGAAGTATCGTGATTATCGAGGAAGGTCAGCAGACTCATTGGATCGGCGTAGACAATATCCTGTGAGAGGTATTCGTAGAGTCTGAAAAGTCCTCCGTTCCATTCGGTGGTTTCTTCGTCGAAAGCTTTATTTATTTCTTCCATCAGTGGGAAATCCATGACAGTAGGAAGATAACTGTTTTTCGGATAAGCAAGTTTACTGTCTTTCTGCCAGTAGGAGATCAGTACATTGCTGCCCAGCCATGTCTCACCGACAATGTTGAATGAAGGATATTCATCATTGACCGCTTTGCACCAATGCGCCATCATTTCAAAGTCGGCGTAAGGATGTGTATCCTGGCGGATTCCGTTGATACCCGCATATTCTATCCACCAGATACTACTCTGTATCAGGTAAGTGGCTACGTGACGGTTTCGTTGGTTGAAGTCCGGCATAGTCAGTGTGAACCAACCGTCAATGGCCAGCTTTTTATCATAATCGGAAGTATGAGGGTCCATTTGGGTGGCAGTTTTGAAACTGGTCTGCATGTAGTTTCCCTCAAAGTTGAACCAATCTTTGGCAGGCATGTCTTTGAATAGATAATTGTTCGAACCGCAATGGTTGAAGATCATGTCCATGACTACCTTTAGCCCTTTAGCATTGGCTTCTTTTACGAGATTGCGAAACTCTTCATTGCTTCCGAGGCGACGGTCTACTTGATAGTAATCGGTGATGGCATATCCATGATAAGAGCCTTCCTTCATGTCATTTTCCTGAATCGGGTTAAGCCATATACTCGTAACTCCGAGGTCTGCAATATAATCCAAATGTTTCTCTATTCCTTTTAAATCACCGCCATGACGGGCGAAAGGTTCGTTGCGGTCTATGTTTGCTTCCAACATTCCGGGAATTATATCATTGGAGGGGTTGCCGTTGGCAAAGCGGTCCGGCATAATGAGATAAAGTACATCACTGGAGTTGAAGCCTTCTACTGCTGAAGCATTCTCTTTGCGCTGTTTAAGTTCGTATGGTATTTTAGTCTGTTTTTTACCTTGTTTCAGGAGAATGTCGAAGTGCTGAGGGATAGCTTTTGAAAGATCTAAATATAAGATCAGATAATTAGGATTTTCCTGTTTCACCACGTCCTGCAGGGTGATGTCATTAGAAGAAATACTTACCTCTGCGGATGATATGCCATCGCCGTATAGAAGTATTTGTAGTTCGGGATTCTTCATTCCTGCCCACCAAAAGGTAGGAGCCACTTTCTTTATATTGGTTGCGGCGAATGCTTGATGATAACCCGATAGAAGTAATAGTAAAATAGCAAATAACAAATTTCGTTTCATGGTAGCTAGATTTTTAACTGTTTGCTCGGAGAACCGATGATGCAAATGTAGGGGGATGCTGTGCACCTTTGTGAGATTAGAATGGAAATATAAACCTGTTATCTGACTATGTTGCTGATAATTAGTTGGATATTCTAATACCTTATGCCGAAAAATACAAGTGAAAATGAAAATAGTTATACCCATATTTTTCGTTTTCATTACTATATTTCTTATATTTGTAACATCTTTAAAAAGGAACCTTATGAAAAATCTAACCCTTTATATGCTATTTCTTCTTTTGCTCTTTCCTTTTTCGTTGTGTGCAATGCATACGGATAATGCGGCTGCTCTTAAAAAGCTGGATGAAGTTATAAGCAAGAAAGAGACTTTCCAGATTCGGAAAGAGAAAGAGATTAATAACTTGAAATTAGAACTTGCCCATTCTACTGATCCTGTTCGAAAATATGAATTATATGCCTCTCTTTTTGGTGCTTATTTGCATTATCAGGCAGACTCGTCCTTATATTATATTAACCGTGAGATGGAAATCCTTCCATTGTTGAACCGCCCGGAATTGGAGTATGAGATCATCATTAATCGTGCTACGGTAATGGGAGTAATGGGAATGTATATAGAAGCCATTGAACAGTTGGAGAGGATTGATCCTAAAAAATTGAATGAGTGGACTCGGTTATCTTATTATCAGACGTATCGTGCCTGCTACGGGTGGTTAGCAGATTATACGACCAATAAGAATGAAAAAGAAAAGTATTTGAAGAAAACCGATTTATATAGAGATTCCATTATTGCTGCGATGCCTCCAGAGGCAAACAAAACGATTGTTTTAGCCGAAAAATGCATAATGAACGGGAAAGCCGATGTCGCTGTGGATATGCTGAACAATGCTTTGAAAGAAATTCAGGATGAACGTCAGAAAGTATATATTTATTATACTCTTTCCGAAGCTTATAGTATGAAGAAAGATATCGAAAAAGAAGTTTACTATCTGATTCTGACTGCCATTGCGGATCTGGAAACTCCGGTGAGGGAGTATGCTTCATTGCAGAAACTCGCGCATCTGATGTATGAATCAGGAGATATTGACCGTGCCTACAAATACTTGAGTTGCTCGATGGAAGATGCTGTGGCGTGTAATGCCCGTTTGCGGTTTATTGAGGTGACGGAGTTTTTTCCGATTATCGACAAGGCGTATAAATTAAAAGAAGAAAAAGAACGTGCCGTTTCCCGCGCTATGTTGATTAGTGTCAGTTTGTTGTCTTTGTTTCTTCTGATTGCTATTTTCTATCTATATCGTTGGATGAAGAAGTTGTCTGTTATGCGGCGGAATCTTAGTCTGGCTAACAAACAAATGTCTGCGGTCAACGCGGAACTGGAGCAAACCGGAAAAATAAAAGAAGTCTATATCGCCCGCTATCTGGACAGATGTGTCAACTATCTCGACAAACTGGAAACTTATCGTCGTTCATTGGCAAAATTGGCAATGGCATCGCGTATCGAAGATTTGTTTAAAGCTATCAAGTCCGAACAGTTTATCCGGGATGAGCGGGATGAATTCTATAATGAGTTCGACAGGTCTTTTCTGAAACTTTTCCCGAACTTTATTTCAGCTTTCAATAATTTGCTGGTAGAAGAAGGAAGAGTGTATCCTAAATCCGATGAACTTCTGACAACAGAACTTCGTATCTTTGCCCTTATCCGTCTGGGAGTAGTAGACAGTAACAAGATTGCTCATTTTCTCGGTTATTCTTTGGCAACTATCTATAATTATCGTAGCCGGATGCGTAATAAAGCTGCCGGAGATAAAGATATGTTCGAGCAGAATGTAATGAACCTATAATGTTATTCACAGATAGCAATATGTTATTACTTCGTAATATACGAGCCAATAATGCTTGTGTATAAAGCAAATATCTACTTTTAGTGTTCAATAATCCACTGTGCATCTCTCTTTTTTTTCTACCTTTGTAGACAACTAATCTAAAATAAATATACTAGAAAATGAAAAAGTTAGTCTACACACTGTTCTTTGTCCTTATCTCCGTTGTAGCCAACGGGCAGGCAAAGTACGTATTCTATTTCATCGGAGATGGAATGGGAGTCAATCAAGTAAATGGTACGGAGATGTATCAGGCGGAAATTCAAAATGGTCGTATTGGAGTCGAGCCTTTGTTATTTACTCAATTTCCGGTTGCTACCGTAGCAACCACTTTCTCTGCTAAAAATTCAGTAACAGACTCTGCAGCTGCAGGTACTGCATTGGCAACAGGAAAGAAAACTTATAATGGCGCTATTTCTGTAGGAGAAGATAAAAATGCTATTCAGACTGTCGCAGAAAAAGCAAAGAAAGCAGGAAAAAAGGTGGGCGTAACGACTTCTGTCAGTGTGGATCATGCTACTCCTGCCGCATTTTATGCACATCAACCCGATCGTAATATGAATTATGAAATTGCTCTTGATTTGCCGAAAGCCAATTTCGATTTTTATGCAGGCGGTGGTTTCTTGAAACCTACCACCACTTATGACAAGAAAGAAGCTCCGAGCATTTTCCCTATTTTTGAAGAGGCAGGATATACAGTAGCACGTGGTTACAATGACTATAAGGCAAAAGCTGCAAAAGCAGAAAAGATGATCTTGATTCAGGAAGAGGGAGCCAATCCTTCTTGTCTGCCTTATGCTATTGACCGCAAAGAGAATGATTTGACATTAGCACAAATTACGGAAAGTGCTATTGACTTTCTTACTAAAGGCAATAATAAAGGCTTTTTCCTGATGGTAGAAGGAGGTAAAATAGACTGGGCATGCCACGCTAATGACGCCGCTACTGTGTTCAACGAAGTGAAAGACATGGATAATGCCATCAAAGTAGCTTATGAATTCTATAAGAAACATCCGAAAGAAACGCTGATTGTGATTACCGCAGACCATGAAACAGGTGGTATCGTGCTCGGTACGGGAAAATATGCGTTGAACCTGAAAGCATTGCAATATCAGAAACATTCTGCTGACGGACTTTCACAACGTATCAGTGAATTGAGAAAATCAAAAGGCAATAAAGTCACTTGGGAGGACATGAAAACATTCCTCGGCGAAGAAATGGGCTTCTGGAAACAATTCCCTCTTTCTTGGGAACAGGAAAAGACGTTGCGTGATGAATTTGAGAAATCATTCGTGAAGAATAAAGTCGTATTTGCTGAAAGTATGTACTCTAAGAGCGAACCGATGGCTGCACGTGCAAAGGAAGTGATGGATGAAATCGCTATGATAGGTTGGGTAAGTGGCGGGCACTCTGCCGGTTATGTTCCTGTATTTGCTATTGGTGCAGGTTCTCAACTGTTTGGTGAGAAGATTGACAATACAGAAATTCCTAAAAGAATTGCGAAAGCTGCAGGATATAAATAATAGAACTGTATGAATATAAAAATAGCCGGAAGTCCTTGGACTCCCGGCTATTTTTATATGTTTTTGCAAATTATGCTTTCACACGTCCTACGTAAGAACCGTCACGAGTATCGATTTCGATTGTTTCACCCTCGCTGATGAACAAAGGAACACGTACTGTTGCACCTGATTCCACAGTTGCAGGTTTCAGTGTGTTAGTAGCTGTATCACCTTTCATGCCCGGTTCTGTATAAGTCACCTTCATCTGAACCTTGATCGGCATGTCTGCATAAAGTACAGTTTCAGTAGAAGCATCAGAAACAACTTCCAATACTGAACCTTCGAGCAGGAAGTCAACACCATTAATCAGATCGTGAGCGATAGGATGTTGGTCGAATGTTTCCTGGTTCATAAAGATATAATCTTCTCCTTCTTTATACAAAAATTGGTATGGACGACGTTCTACACGTACATCTTCCAACTTTTCACCGATGTTGAAACGGCGTTCGAGAACGTATCCGCTAACTACATCTTTCAGTTTAGTACGCATAAAAGTGTTACCTTTACCTGGTTTTACATGCAGGAATTCTACACAGAAATAGAGCTTTCCGTCCATACGGATACAAGTTCCGTTTTTGATGTCTTGAGCATTAATCATACTGCTATTTTTCTTAATCTATTATTGTTATTTAATTGTTTTCGCAGGAATTCGACTGCAAAAGTAATCTAAATCGGTAAAAAACACAAAAACTTTTGAGCAAAAATGAGTTATCTCTTGGTTAATTTAAAAAAAGTGCCTATTTTTGCAGCCCGATTACGTAGAATAATAACATAAAAACAAGATACAGTAATGAAAAGAACATTTCAACCCTCTAACAGAAAGAGAAAGAACAAACACGGTTTCCGTGAGAGAATGGCATCGGCTAATGGTCGTAGAGTATTAGCTGCTCGTCGTGCGAAAGGCAGAAAGAAACTGACTGTTTCTGATGAGTACAACGGACAAAAGTGATAATCACTTGTCATCAGGAAACCAAAAAGGCGGAGAATTTAATCTTCGCCTTTTTGGTTTCTCTGTTTTTCAAGAGGATAGTATGTTAAAAAGCGGTATTGTTTGCTCTTATTTATGACTTTTTGCTTTTCTTTGTGAGATTAAATAAAACTCATAAACGAACATACGCGATGGTAGAGTATATCCGGGACATGAAACCCCGTATCATTATAATAAGGTTGTTGAAATCTATAGGAGTGGGGATTATAGTTGCAGCAATTCTGGCGATGATAAGCGTCTTTGCATAATAGGTAGGGACATTTTTCATCGCCTACTTTTTAAAAGTTCAACTATTTTGTCGTATCTTTGGCGCATATTAACAGCAATGCGTATGACTATTAAAGAATTCTTTTCTTTTAAAACCAATAAATATTTCTGGGTGAATATTATCGCCATGATTGTGGTGATGGTAGTGATGATATTTGGTGTGTTGAAATGGCTTGATATACATACACATCATGGTGAAAGCGTGGTAGTTCCCGATGTGAAAGGAATGACAGTGGAAGAAGCTACGAAGATGTTCCGGAATCACGGTTTGGTATATGTGATTTCCGATACCAAATATGTCAAAGATAAAGCAGCGGGTATCATTCTTGAACTGAAACCGGGAGCCGGTGAAAAAGTGAAGGAAGGACGTACAGTATACCTGACAGTCAATACCCTGGATGTCCCTTTACGTGCCATTCCCGATGTGGCGGACAACAGCTCGCTCCGCCAGGCACAGGCCAAGTTACTGAATGCCGGTTTTAAACTGAATCAGATTCAATTGGTAAATGGTGAGAAAGACTGGGTGTACGGCGTGAAGTATCAGGGACGTCAGTTGGCTGCCGGAGAAAAGATTCCTTTGGGAGCTTCTTTGACATTGATGGTGGGAGACGGCTCCGGTGATATGTCGGAAGAAGAGGACTCGGTTGATGTTTCCGTGGATACGGAGAAACCGGTTACGTCGGAATCATCACCTGCTCAAGATGATAGTTGGTTTTAATAGATAAATAACAGAAACGGACTCGCATGATAGAGGAAGAACTTCCGGATGAACTGGAGAATGATTTGGATGATATAGAACCTGTCGGTGACGAATCCCAGCTTTACGAACACTTCCGCGTGGTTGTAGACAAGGGACAGGCGATGGTCAGAGTCGACAAATATCTGTTCGAACGTATTGTCAATGCTTCGCGCAACCGTATTCAGAAGGCTGCCGAAGACGGATTCGTTATGGCCAATGGCAAACCGGTGAAGAGTAGCTACAAAGTGAAACCGCTGGATGTCATTACGGTGATGATGGACCGTCCCCGTTATGAAAATGAAATTATTCCTGAAAATATTCCCCTTACTATCGTTTATGAAGACCCTTATCTGATGGTTGTGAATAAACCGGCGGGATTGGTCGTGCATCCGGGACACGGAAACTATCACGGCACGCTGGTCAATGCGCTGGCCTGGCACATGAAGGATATACCGGATTATGATGCCAATGACCCGCACGTGGGACTTGTTCATCGCATTGATAAAGATACTTCAGGCTTACTGGTGATTGCCAAGACACCGGATGCCAAAACAAATCTGGGAATTCAATTTTTTAATAAGACTACCAAACGCAAATATCGTGCTTTGGTGTGGGGTGTTATGGAACAGGATGAAGGAACGATTGTCGGTAATATTGCCCGTAATCCGAGAGACCGGATGCAAATGGCGGTGATGTCCGATCCGACAGTGGGCAAACATGCCGTTACACACTACCGCGTACTGGAAAGACTGGGATACGTAACCCTTGTGGAATGTATACTTGAGACAGGACGTACTCATCAGATTCGTGTCCACATGAAACATATCGGTCATGTGTTGTTCAATGACGAACGCTATGGCGGTCATGAGATACTGAAAGGAACCCATTTTAGTAAATACAAACAGTTTGTAAATAATTGCTTTGACACTTGTCCCCGACAGGCTTTGCATGCTATGACATTGGGGTTTGTGCATCCCGTCACAGGTGAAGAGATGTATTTTACTTCCGAACTTCCGGATGACATGACCCGGCTTATCGAGAAGTGGAGAGGCTATATAAGTAATAGAGAATTAGAATGAAACGCAACATCGCTATCGTAGCAGGAGGAGATACCTCTGAAATCGTAGTTTCCCTGCGTAGCGCACAGGGTATTTATTCCTTTATTGATAAGGAAAAGTATAATTTGTATATCGTGGAGATGGAAGGCCGTCGCTGGGAAGTACAATTACCGGACGGAAACAAAGTGCCGGTGGATAGAAACGACTTTAGTTTTACGAACGGAACGGAGAAGGTTGTGTTCGACTTTGCTTATATCACCATCCACGGTACGCCGGGTGAGGATGGCAGGCTGCAAGGCTATTTTGATATGATGCGTATTCCGTATTCCTGTTGTGGAGTGTTGGCGGCTGCCATTACTTATGACAAGTTTACCTGCAATCAATATCTGAAGGCTTTTGGAGTGCGCATTGCCGAATCATTGTTGTTGCGCCAAGGACAATCGGTTTCTGACGAGGAAGTAGTGGAAAAGATTGGCCTGCCTTGTTTTATCAAGCCTAGTCTGGGAGGTTCGAGTTTCGGAGTTACGAAAGTGAAGACAAAAGAACAAATACAACCGGCCATTGTTAAAGCTTTCGGAGAAGCGGAAGAGGTGATTGTTGAAGCGTTTATGGACGGAACGGAACTGACTTGCGGCTGTTATAAGACAAAAGAGAAGTCGGTCATCTTTCCACCTACGGAAGTAGTGACGCACAATGAGTTCTTTGATTATGATGCTAAATATAATGGACAGGTAGATGAAATCACTCCTGCGCGTATCTCGGATGAATTGACCAAACGCGTACAGATGCTGACTTCAGCTATCTATGATATATTAGGTTGTTCCGGCATTATCCGTGTAGATTACATTATAACTGCCGGTGAAAAACTGAATCTTCTCGAAGTAAATACTACTCCGGGAATGACTACTACCAGTTTTATTCCCCAGCAAGTGCGTGCAGCCGGACTGGATATAAAGGATGTGATGACTGATATTATTGAAAACAAGTTTTAAGTATTAAGTATCAAGTATAAAGTATTAACCATGCGGTTTGTACGCAGTCTAATACTTTATACTTATTACTTAATACTTGAGCACATAATACTTGAGACTTATGGATCTGACAGAGTTTAATGAAATTCGTCCTTACAATGATGAGGAACTTCCTCAAATCTTTGAGGAACTGATTGCCGATCCGGCTTTTCAGAAAGCTGCTACCGGTGCTATACCGAACGTTCCATTTGAACTTCTGGCGCAAAAAATGCGTGCCTGTAAGACTAAGCTTGATTTTCAGGAGGCATTTTGTTATGGCATTTTGTGGAAGATAGCGGCAGATCATACTGCCGGACTGACACTGGATCATACCGCCATACCGGATAAAAGTAAAGCTTATACGTATATATCGAATCATAGAGATATTATTCTTGATTCGGGCTTTCTCTCTATTTTGTTGATTGACCAGGGAATGGATACGGTAGAAATTGCGATTGGCGACAATTTGCTTATTTATCCTTGGATTAAGAAACTGGTGCGTGTCAATAAATCATTTATTGTACAGCGGGCGTTGACCATGCGGCAAATGTTGGAATCTTCAGCGCGTATGTCCCGTTATATGCATTACACCATTTCAGAGAAGAATCAGTCTATTTGGATTGCGCAGCGTGAAGGACGTGCAAAAGATTCGAATGACCGTACACAAGACAGTGTATTGAAAATGTTGGCAATGGGCGGTGAAGGCGATTTGATAGACCGCCTGATGGAAATGAATATTGCTCCGCTTGCTATTTCATACGAATATGATCCGTGTGATTTTCTGAAAGCGCAAGAGTTTCAGCTGAAGAGAGACATCGAAGGATATAAAAAGACGACACAGGACGATTTGATTAATATGCAGACAGGTCTTTTCGGATATAAAGGCAGGGTACATTTTCAGGTTGCTCCTTGTTTGAATGATGACTTGCAAGGCTTGGACCGTTCGTTGCCGAAACCGGATTTGTTTGCCCGAATTTCTGCTTGTCTTGATCGCCGCATCCATCGTAATTACCGGATATATCCGGGAAATTATGTGGCGTATGATTGGCTGAATGGCACAACGGAATTCGTGTCCAATTACACGGAAGAAGAGAAACAGCAGTTTATGAACTATATTGAACAACAATTGGCAAAGATCAAGATTCCGAATAAGGATGAAGACTTTTTGCGTGAGAAGTTGTTATTAATGTATTCCAATCCGTTAGTTAATTATTTAGCAGCTTGCCGATGAAAAGAAGAAAATTACATGTTGTTTGGTTGTGGGGATTGCTTTTCCTGATGACTGCCTGTGGAGATGATGACTATTATTATCCTTCGGTGAAACTGGAATTTGTGACTGTAGAGGCCGGAGAAGACGGTCGTATACAAACGCTTATTCCTGATAAGGGAGAAGTCTTGACTGTTTCGGAAGACCGTACGGGTTCTACTATCTCTCCAAACACTTCCAGACGTGTAATGAGTAACTATGAGGTGCTTTCCGGTGAGAACACTGCTACTATATATTCTTTGCAATCGCTCATAACGCCGGTACCTAAACCGGAAGATGATCCGATTTACAAGGACGGTATAAAGCTAGATCCGGTAGAGATGGTCAGTATCTGGCTTGGAAGGGATTATCTGAATATGATTTTGAATCTCAAGGTCAGTACGGGCAAGGGACATGTTTTCGGTATAGTGGAAGATGTGTCCGAACTTAAAACAAATGGCATTGTGAATATGTTGTTATACCATGATGCGAACAGTGATGGAGAATACTATAATCGGCGTGCTTACATTTCTGTTCCTTTGGCGCAATATATAGATGAAGAGAATCCGGGTCGGACGATAAAGGTAAAGTTTAAATATTATACGTACGATAAGGATGGTTCTCCGATAGAATCTGATAAGTACTGTGATCCTGGGTTTGACTATACTCCGGGACAGAATTGAATAATGGAGTGTATATGTTTAAATTGAATCAATTAATCGTGGGAATATTTTTATTTCTCTCTTCCCTTTTCTCTTGTCAGCAGAAAGGGGATTTTCAATCAATGAATGTAGAGGAGTTTGATTCTCTTATTTAGAATGAGGATATACAACGTCTGGATGTTCGTACACTTGCGGAATATTCGGAGGGGCATATCACGAAGACGATTAACATCAATGTGATGGATGACTCTTTTGCTTCAATGGCTGATTCTTTGTTGCAAAAAGACAAACCGGTGGCTGTATATTGTCGCAGTGGAAAACGAAGCAAGAAGGCTGCGGCAATTTTGAGCGAGAAGGGATATAAAGTCTTTGAGCTTGATAAGGGATTTAATTCCTGGCAGGAAGCAGGTAAAGAAATAGAGAAATAAAGTGCTGATTTATCAGCACTTTATTTTTTGGGGTTATTTCAGTCCTTCCAATAACCTTTTCAGAACGACAGTTGCCGAGATTTCACGGTTGGCAGCTTCCGGAATCACAATAGATTGCGGACTTTCAATGACATCGTCTGTCACAATCATATTTCTACGAACCGGAAGACAATGCATGAAATAAGCATTGTTGGTAACTGCCATTTGGCGGTCGCTGACAGTCCAATCACGATCTTTGCTTAATATCTGTCCATAGTTGTCGCCAGAATAAGCGGCCCAGTTCTTGGCATATATGAAGTCGGCTCCTTCGAAAGCCTTCATCTGGTCATATTCTACTTTTGCATTACCTACAAATTGCGGATCAAGCTCATAACCTTCGGGATGAGTGATGACAAATTCGTAATCCGTTGCATTCATCCATTCAGCAAAGGAATTAGGAACAGCCTGTGGCAATGGACGTGGATGAGGAGCCCAGGTCATAACTACTTTGGGACGTACTGTTTTCTTGTATTCCTCGATGGTAATCAGGTCGGCAAAGCTCTGCAATGGGTGGCGTGTTGCCGCTTCCATCGAAAAGACAGGACGTCCGGAGTATTGGATGAATTGATTGATAATAGTTTCCTGATAGTCAAAGTCACGGTCTTCAAAACGGGCAAAAGAGCGTACTCCAATGATATCACAATAGCATCCCATAACCGGAATGGCTTCTAATATATGTTCCGGTTTATCACCATCCATAATTACGCCACGTTCAGTTTCCAATTTCCATGCACCTTGATTGATATCCAGTACCATTACATTCATTCCCAAATTGATAGCAGCTTTCTGTGTGCTGAGGCGGGTACGTAAACTAGAGTTGAAGAAGATCATCATTAAAGTCTTGTTTCGTCCCAGTTCTACATATTTGAAGTGCTCTTTTTTAATTTCGAATGCTTCTGCAAGGGCTGATTTTAAATCGCCAATGTCCTGTACACAAGTAAATTTCTTCATATCATTTATTTTTTAATTTTTAATTAGCTTCGCTCAAAACCTTGTTTGATTTTTAACATATAGGTATAGTCTCAATTTCTTCTCGTTTGTCCATCTCCTTCAATGACCCATTTGTAAGAAGTGATTTCCTCCAGTCCCATCGGACCGCGTGCGTGTAGCTTTTGCGTGCTGATTCCGATTTCGGCTCCTAATCCGAATTGTGCCCCGTCAGTGAAAGCGGTAGACACATTGGTGTATACGCAAGCTGCGTCCACGATTCTGGTGAATAAAGCTGCACGTTCCCCGTTCTCGGTAACAATACACTCGCTATGTTTAGAACTGTTTTCCCGAATATGTCCTAAGGCATCTTCGAAGCTCTTTACAGTCTTGACAGCCATTTTATAATCCAGAAACTCCGTGCCGAAGCTTTCTGCTTTTGCATGTTCCAGGAGCTCGGCAGGATAGCGGCCTTCCAATGCCTGGTAAGCTTGCGGATCAGCATAAATAATGACATGGCTGTCTTTTAGTTTCTCGCAAATCAGAGGGAGGTCGGCCAGTCTCTTCTCATGTATAATGGTGCAGTCCAATGCATTACATACGCTAACTCTACGTGTCTTTGCATTATGAATAATGTCTGCTCCCTTGTTTGTATCCCCAAATTCATCGAAGTAAGTGTGACAGATACCTGCTCCTGTTTCAATGACAGGAATCCTTGCATTCTCGCGTACGAAATGAATAAGACTGCTGCTGCCTCTGGGGATAATCAAGTCTACGTAGCCCACAGCATTCAGTAACGCTGCCGTAGCCTCTCTATCAGCCGGAAGTAATTCTACAATGTGTGGATTGATTTTGAACTTCTTCAATACTTTGTGAATCACACTGATGATGGCCCGGTTGGAACAATCGGCGTCACTTCCTCCTTTCAATATGCAGGCATTTCCGCTCTTCAGACAAAGGGAGAAAACATCAAAGCTAACATTAGGGCGCGCTTCATAAATGATTCCTATGACTCCGAAAGGAACGCTGACTTTCGTCAACTTCATTCCATTGGGACGAACACTCTCTTTCAGCACTTTACCCAAAGGAGAGGGGAGTGTTGCTACATTGCGTGTATCTGCGGCAATACCTTTCAAACGTTCTTCCGTCAGTTTCAACCGATCGTACTTCGGATCATTTTTGTCCATCCGTGCGAGGTCTTTTTCGTTCTCTGAAAGAATGAAAGGTGTTTCTGCAATTGCTGCGTCAGCTACTGCATTTAAAATCTGATTGATGACATTATCATTCAGCAGGGCTAATTCCCGACTTGCTACTTGTACAGCGGCAAAGGTCTCGTTTAAATTTGTAGTCATTTGCTCCTTTTTTGCATTAAATGGAAAGATAAACTATGCAAATATAGTGAATGATGTGAATAAAACTTGTTGAAAATAGAAATAAATGTGCTCTTTACTTATTCACTGGGGTTTTTACAAGATTAATACTAAAAAAATACGAGACTCAATTCTGAATCTCGTATTTTTCATTTATGCACTATATTGGTATAGTGCTTGTTATTCGAACTCCTATTTGGCATTATCTCATTGCCATGGAATGTCTTGTTCAATATCTTCTCCCATTTCTCCTGATTCGACTTCAATTCCTATGTCACTAGGTGTTCCTATATGTTCGATATTGGTTAGTGCGATAGAATGGGTATAGTTTCTCTTGAATGTGATACTGCTACTGATGATTGTCTTTTCTTCTGCTCCTGGAGTCTCTTCCCAAAATACTGCCACTTTTACATTCTCTGTTAAATGTTGATTATCACCAGTAGGTATATTGGCAGTGAGATTTCTCATGCTGACCATTTTTAATTCAGATTCAACAGTCTTATGAATATCTGCATTAGCATTCAAATAGATGCTTGGTGCGTCTTCAAGTTTTATTCTAAGACGTCCTTTCTCTAAACCTGTTTGTTTGAATTTTACTCCGAAAAAACGGCGATAGAGCATGATGTGATTTTGCATGCCATCTGTCACTTCCACTTTATCGTTTAATCCATGATAACGTTCGATGAACGGGCGGTTGCAGGCGTCTTGTGATCCGTTTCTCGTTTGTATTCTCGGGTTTTCAATATTGTATAAGAATTTGATTCCATCTGCTTGTTCGGCAGTCAGGAATTTGTTCAGGCATTCCCCTTTGATTTTTCCGCTACGTTCCAAATCGAAAGGGGCTCCGAAGAAGCCTTTTTCGTCTTTTATGATTGAGTCCTTTGCATTTGCAATCATAGAGCAAGAGATGCGGTAAGTGTATCCATCAATAACTTTTATTTTTAGGTTATTGGGATCTTTCGCCTTGTCTAACTGGAAAATACCATAAGCGTATGGTTTTGAAGATGGATTCTGTCCCTCTTTGGGTGTCATGGTAATGGCGATTCCCACTAATGTTTCACTTTCATTAATTTTGGTTGGAGTTGTAGCGCGTGCCATGGGCAGTTCGGTTGAGAGGTAGTCTCCGTCCAGTTGTAAGTTAAGTTCGGAATACGTAGTAGGAGGTGCCTGATACAGATCTTTCTCCTTAATACATGATTGTAGAGTAAAAGCTGTGAATAGACAGCCTGCGATCATAAGATGTTTGATTTTCATATGAATCTTTTTTAGTAGTTGTTGAGTATGATAATTATTTCCCTATTTCTTGTTCTGATTCTTCCATTTCTGCTTCTTCACCAAAAGAGATAGTAGCATCCCCTATATGCTCATCTATCTTGACTATTTTGACTATGTTCTTTTTGTTTCTTTTCATTTTAATACTTTGATTGGTATATAGAGAATACCATTTCTCTTCATTGGCCGGGCGGTAGGAAATAGTGAAAGCGATTGTTTCTTCTTCCTTAAGTTTGGCCGTATAATAGTCGGATATATCGTACATAGAGATAATTCGTTCCTCCGTCCGGGATGTTCCATCTTTGGAATATAGTAGATAAAATGGAGCAACGTCCGCTGCTTTAATTTTGATGGAGTCACCCGGTGCAAGTTCGTCTGTAACGAATTGTATAGAATAATAAGCACGTTTCAATGTCATTGAAACGGAGGTATTCATATTGGGATTTGAAAAGTCCAATTGCTCACTGCCGAAAAAGCGTTTGACGGTAGGGTGAGTACTAGTACTATCGCATTTTATATGCATTTCTCCTTTGTAAATATGTTGGTGAAATGCCCCATTGATATTCAGGGGATTGATTGAAATCTTTAAATCGTTGTTGACTAACCCGTTCACCTCTTTCTGCAGAGTAGATGAAAAAGGAAGTCCATAAAGTATGCTGTCACTTTGTATTGTATAATATGGGCGGTCTTTATATCCCAGGAAGCTGCAGTCAAAGCGATACACATATCCTTCGATTAACCCGATTTCTACTCGATATGGATTATCGAAAAGGCCTGAAGCATAGGGCTGAAAAGAAGTCAGGCCTTTTCCTTTCCAAAAAACATTAACTGCATATATTCCGTCAGCCACCGTGGAGGTGGAACGGCTTAAAGGTTGTTCGGCTACTTCAAGAAAAGGAGCTATATTTAAACTGACATTAAACTCTCTGCCGACAGGAAATGACGGTGTACTGTTTACTTCAGGTTCATTCTTACTGCTCTCACAAGATATAATTGAGAATGTTAAAAATATGAGTATAAGGTTCCAATGTTTTAGTAGCATGGGGATTATATTGTTTGTTTAGAGGGCAAATATACTGCTATTAATAGTTTTTTGCAAATAAAGTCCCTGTATTTATGTTGCAGATGTCTATCTATAATACATTATATAACTGAAAATAAAAGCGCTTATCTTCACTAAAGAAGCTAATATTCTACCTGAATAAGAGCTTCATTTGGGTGCAGAAATGAGGTAAACTCATACAATTATAATTCAAAAAAACTTCCGTAAACATTCTCAACTATACTTATCCCTATGAGAAAAAATACTCATAGGGATGAGAAGAAATACTCATTACAATGAGAACTTTTTCTCATTGCAGTGAGAATATCCCCTTGCTAGAATAGGATGAAACAGTTTATTACCGTGCAGTCATGAACAAGATTCACCTCTGTGTACTCTGTGGTGAAAACCGTACAGAAACAAGCTAATTTTAGTCTAAAATCGGATAAAACAGAAATTCTTATTATTAATTATTCAATGTATAGATAGTCATAATGTACTACTGGTTTCTTTCCATGCTTGCCAATCGCTTCTTGTGCCTGTTTGGAGTCACAGTTCACTTTTCCAACGCCAACCTGGTTTCCTTGAAAGTCCATGATACGTACAATGTCATCTTTCTCAAATTCACCTTCAATATGAGTGATTCCAATCGGGAGGATACTGACAGCTTTTTCAGAGTTTAGAACTTCTGTCGCACATTCGTTGATGTGAATTTCCCCTTTGGCAAAACCTTCGCTATGGGCAATCCACTTTTTGACGCTGGATACCGGTTCGTTTGATGGTATAAAACGTGTACAAAGAGTTTCTTCAGGATGCTGTAATAAATCTACCAGAATATTATCCCGCTTCCCGTTGGCAATAATCACTGTAATTCCTTCATCAGCAACTTTGCGGGCAATATTGGTTTTCGTCAACATCCCCCCCCGTCCGAAACTGGACTTAGTTGTCTGAATATAGTTGGATAAGTCTTTGCCGTGACCGATCTCCCGGATAACAGAAGAGTTTGGATCGGAAGGAGAACCATTGTAAATCCCATCAATATTACTTAGGATAATGAGTGCCTGCGTATCCATCATCGAAGCGATGAGTCCGGACAATTCATCATTATCGGTGAACATCAGCTCACTGACGGAAATCGTATCGTTTTCGTTGACAATAGGAATGACATTGTTTTCAAGCATTACCGTCATGCAATTTTTCTGATTCAGATAATGGCGGCGAGTTCCAAAACTTTCCTTCGTTGTCAGTACCTGGCCGACAGGTATATTGTGCTCACGGAAAAGTTCGTAGTAACGGTTGATTAGTTTGGCCTGACCCACAGCAGAAAATAATTGGCGCTGATCTACACTATCGAGTTTTTTCTGCGGATGCACTTCACTGCGTCCGGAAGCAACAGCTCCCGAAGAAATCAAAATGATTTCTACCCCGGACTTATGTAATTCCGCTATCTGGTCAACAAGTGCCGACATACGGGTAACGTCCAGCGTTCCGTCGCGGCGTGTCAATACATTGCTTCCTACTTTTACTGCGATTCGTGTAAATTCCTGTTTCATCCTTACTAACGATTTGAAAGCACAAATATAGAGCTTTTTGCCGATATGCTACCTAAACAGGCTAAAAAGAATTATCTTTGCAGCCAGATAGAGAAAAGATAAACAATGAAACATACAAATCCACAAGTAGAACAGATGACCTCCTTCATCGTAATGGATGTGTTGGAGAGGGCAAACGAATTACAGAAACAAGGTGTTGATATTATTCATTTGGAAGTTGGTGAACCCGATTTTGATGTACCGTCTTGTGTGTCGGAAGCAGCAAAAGCGGCTTATGATCGTCATCTTACTCACTATACACATTCTTTGGGGGACCCGGAACTCCGGCGGGAAATTGCTGCTTTTTATCTACGGGAATATGGAGTGACGGTAGATCCGGATTGCATTGTGGTGACTTCCGGCTCTTCTCCATCCATTCTTCTTGCGTTGATGTTGCTCTGTAATACGGATAGTGAAGTGATTCTTTCCAATCCGGGATACGCTTGTTACCGTAATTTTGTGTTGGCTACCCAGGCTAAACCCGTTTTGGTTCCTTTGTCTAAAGAATATCTGCAATACGACATAGAAGCTATTCGTAAATGTGTGAATCCACATACAGCGGCTATCTTTATTAATTCTCCGATGAATCCGACCGGAATGTTGCTGGATGAAAAATTCTTGAGAGAAGTGGCAGCACTGGGAGTTCCTGTTATTTCGGATGAGATTTATCATGGACTTGTCTATGAAGGACGTGCGCACAGCATTCTTGAATATACCGATCAGGCTTTTGTCTTGAACGGATTTTCTAAACGTTTTGCGATGACAGGTCTTCGGCTGGGTTATTTGATTGCACCTAAATCTTGTATGCGTTCTTTGCAGAAGTTGCAGCAAAATCTATTTATTTGTGCGTCCAGCGTTGCCCAACAGGCTGGGATTGCTGCATTGCGGCAGGCTGATTCGGATGTGGAACGGATGAAACAGATTTATGATGAGCGTCGCCGGTACATGATTACTCGTCTTCGGGAAATGGGGTTTGAGATTAAAGTAGAACCTCAAGGAGCATTTTACATTTTTGCCAACGCACGCAAATTTACTACCGACTCTTATCGCTTTGCATTCGATGTACTCGAACATGCGCATGTCGGCATTACTCCCGGGGTGGACTTTGGTACGGGAGGTGAAAGATATGTACGCTTCTCCTATGCAAACTCATTGGAGAATATCAAAGAAGGACTGGACCGTATCAATCGCTACCTTTCTCGTCTCGGCTTCTGATTAGCTCGGTGGCTGCTTCGTATTCTTCCTCTGTCACGAGGACGGATACGGAAGGAGCGATATAGGGTGCTAATGTCCCCATAATTCCATCTTTGATTACACAACGGATATTATTGCTTTCTAATAACCCTTTAATGATCTCGGCTTCCCAAGGGGATCCGGAGAATACTTCTATTGCCTTGCTATAATCTTCTTCTTTCATGATCTTACTTATTAGGGGTTGTTATCTACAAATATAACAAAAAAGAGAGAGAAATGGTTATTTATTTTCTTAAAAATTATTCGAGTGTGATATGTTTTACGCTAATCTGCTGTTTCAGGAAAGTAGAGGCCGATTCTGAAAACTTTTCTTCCGCTTCGGTCGTGTAAAACTGGCAGTTGCCATTCTTGGTACATTTGGCATCCATTTCGGGATGTCTTTTCAGATAGTCTTTCAGGCTTTCTGCAACATACTCTCCTTGTGCAATTACACTGATATGATCCGGGATGTATTGCCGGATTTTAGGTAGGAGTATAGGGAAATGGGTACATCCGAGGATGACAGTATCTATTTGAGGATCCTTTGACAGTAATTGGTCGATGTACTTCCGGATAAAATAGTCTGCTCCTTCGTCTTGTGATTCGTTATTCTCAACTAAGGATACCCACATCGGACATGCTGTCCCGCTAACCTGAATTTCAGGAAATAGTTTATGTATTTCTAATGGATACGATTCGGATTTGATGGTGCCTGCTGTTGCCAGTACGCCGATATGCTGATTCTTGCTAATCTCTCCAACACATTCTACAGTGGGGCGGATGACTCCGAGCACACGGCGGGCAGGATCGATTTGGGGTAAATCATTCATCTGAATGCTGCGCAAGGCTTTGGCGGAAGCAGTATTGCAAGCTAATATAACCAGATGGCATCCCATATCAAACAGTTTGTTGACGGCTTGCCGGGTAAATTCGTATACGACTTCGAAAGAACGTGTCCCATAGGGGGCACGTGCATTATCTCCCAAATAGATATAATCATATTCCGGTAATACTTCTCTAATCTTGTCTAAGATGGTCAGACCTCCGTATCCGGAGTCGAATACTCCGATAGGTCCGGGCGTATGGGATAGATGTTGCTTCATGACACACTTGATTTATATACGCAAATGTACACCAAAAAAAGGGAAAGAGAAAGAAGATGATCCTTCTTTCTCTTTCCCTTTTGGTATTTCTTTATTCTTGGTCAGCTCTTATTTGATACCAAGATTTGCTTTTACCTTGCTAGTCAAGTTGATGCTCTGTGATTCGTTTACATAAGGAATCGAAGTTCTTGCCAGGTCGAAGATATAGATCACACCTTCAGCAGCACCTACTGCTTTGATAGCATTGTCCAACTTCTGGTAGATAGGAGCCATTGCATCATTTTGAGCTTTCTGCATTTGTTGTTGAGCATCCTGTTGGAATTGCTCTTGTCTCTGCATCATATCTTGCAACTCTTTCTGTCTTCTTTCAGCGATGTTAGGAGGAAGAGAATCCTTAGCGATAGCTTGTTGGAATTCCTGATATTTCTTGTTGAATTCTTCCTGCGTTCTCTGTAGTTCGGCAGTAAGTTGTTTTTCTAAAGTCTGAATATCATTTTGAGCTTTGGTGAATTCCGGCATCACAGTGATGATTTCCTGTGCATTAATGTGGCCGAATTTCAGGTTCTGTGCAAATACACCCATTGGGAGTGCAAGCAACATTACAAGTGCAATTTTTTTTAGCATAGTTCTATAATTTATTTGAATGATTTTTAGTTATTTCCAGCTGCAAATGTATGAAATTAATTTGAATATCCTAATTTTCTTAGGATTTCATCACTAATATCTATGCGTGGATTTGCAAATATTATACCTGTAGCAGAGGCTCTGTCAATTACCATATCATATCCATGTTGCTGTGATATAGCTTTCACTGCTTCATAAATATCATCCTGAATCGGAGTAATCAACTTGTCTCTCATCTTGGCTAATTCGCCTTCCGGACCGAAGTAGTTACGCTTCAGCTCGGCTGCTTCTTTTTCCTTCGCTACGATTGCATCTTCTGTCTTTGTTTTTTGTGCGGCAGAAAAAGTGGAAGATTTTGCCTGGTAATCCTGGAACATCTTCTGTGCTTCTTTAGCCAGAGCTTCTACTTCACTCTGGTATTTCTTCGTAGCTTCTTGCATTTGCTCGTTAGCGCTTTGAGCTGCCGGAATATTCTTCATAATATATTCCGTATCGATCAGTGCAAATTTCTGTGCATTTGCTGCCATGCTGACAGCAAATAGCATCATGATTAATAGAACAGACTTTCTCATAACGTTTAGTTTTTGATGATACATTAGAATTCTTGTCCTAAGATAAAGTGGAACTGGCTTCCTCCATATTGTTTAGAACCAAATACTTTGTCGAAACCGTAACCCCAGTCAATACCCATCATACCAATCATCGGAAGGAAGATACGAACACCGACACCGGCAGAACGTTTCAACTCGAATGGATTGAATTTCTTGATATCATGCCATGCGTTACCTGCTTCAAGGAAACCTAACACATAAATGTTAGTACTTGTTTCCAGCATCAACGGATATCTCAATTCGATACCGAGACGTGCATAGGCATAACCTTCAGAACCGTATGGTGTTAATGAGCTGTTTTCGTAACCACGCAAAGCGATACTTTCAGTTGCATAAGTTGAATAACCGGTCATACCGTCACCACCTACGTCGAATGTACCGAACGGAGATTTCTTGTATTGGTTATAGTGACCTAACAGACCGAATTCCGTACGTGTCATTAATACCAGACATTTAGGATGAGCAACCGGATCCATCAGCGGAGTATATGTTTTGCCTTTGAATTTCCATTTGTGGTATTCTATCCATTTATGAAGTTTATTCATGTTGTCCTGGGTAATGCTACCTGTTTCAGGGTTGCTGTAATATCCCTTATAGTCTTTACCGTCCATCAACGAGTAAGGCGGTGTGAACTGAACTGACAGTGAGAAATCTGAACCCGAACGAGGGAAGATTGGGTTGTCAATAGAGTTACGAGCCAAAGTCAATGAAATGCTAAGGTCATTACATTTACCGTTGGTGACCGGGAAGTATTGCCAGTCGCTCAAGTTATAACGTTGGTAAGCTAATTCTGCAGAAAGAGTGAAATAGTCATCCGGCCATTTCAGACGTTTACCCCAACCTACGGAAAGTCCCCACATCTTGATAGATTTATCAGGGTCATAATAGTTTTCGTAGTTGTTATAGTTACCATAGTTGTACATACCATAACCACCGTAGCCACTATACATACTGTTGTAGTAGTTGTTGAAGTAGCTGGAGTTGTAGTAACGGCTACTGATATCTGTCTGTACAGAGAAGAATGCCGATACAGAGAATGAATTCGGACGTTTACCGCCAAACCATGGATCGAAGAATGAAATACTGTATGATTGGTAGTATTTAGCGTTCGTCTGTCCGCTGATAGTCAATGTCTGACCATCACCTTGAGGAAGTATACCACGGTAGTTTTCACCCGGGTGCAACAAGTTGGCTACAGAGAAGTTGGTAAACTTCAAGCTCAACTTACCGATAATACCCGTCTGTCCCCAACCTGCAGAGAATTCCACCTGGTCGTTAGCTTTGGAAGTCAAAGGCAAACCTATGTCAACAGTTCCGTTCATCGGATCCGGTTGAATATCTGGTTGCAGTTTTTCCGGGTCAAAGTGTCCCATCTGCTGAATTTCACGCAAAGAACGCATCAAGTCTTCTTTGCTGAACAATTGTCCCGGACGAATACGAAGTTCACGGCGAACGACGTTTTCATACAAACGGTCATTACCACTGATCTTGATCTTATTGATAGTAGCCTGACGGCCTTCATAGATTCTCATTTCGAGGTCGATAGAGTCGCCAACGATATTTACTTCTACCGGGTCAAGGTTATAGAACAGGTAACCGTTGTTGTAGTATAAGTTACCGATAGCGTCATCATCTGTAGAAACACGTTCGTTCAATAACTTCTGGTTGTATACGTCACCTTTCTTCATGCGGAGCAGGAAGTTCAACTGTTCTGACGGATAGAGAGTGTTACCTACCCATGTAACGTTACGCAGATAATATTTTTGTCCCTCGTCTATATTCAAATAAACGTTTACAGTCTTTTCGTCATACTGTGAAACGCTGTCTTTTACAATCATTGCATCACGGTATCCCAACTCATTATATTTGTCGATAATCAGTTGCTTGTCTGCCTCGAAGTTCTCTGGCACGAATTTCTTGGTGCGGAACAGGTTACGAAGTTTACCTTTCTCATTGGTTTTCTTCATAACTTTCTTCAGCTTGGAAGTCTTGATTGCATGATTACCAACGATTTGGATTTCGTGTACTTTGATTTTTTCTTTCTTGTCGATATCAATGTCGACGATCACCTGATTTTCGCTGGATGGATCGTCTTTCTGCGAGATGATTACTTCTGCATTTTTGAATCCCTTATCGTCGAAGTAACGTTTGATTAATGTCTTGGCACGGTCTACGGTATTCGGAGTAATCTGCATACCTTTTACCATTCCCAGCTTGCTTTCAAGATCGGTACGTTCCGACTTCTTCACACCATGATAGCGTACATCTGCGATACGTGGGCGTTGTGTCAGACTGATTTTTAACCAGATTTTGTCACCTTCAATTTTCTCGGCTGTGATTTGTACATTTGAGAACAAGCCATGACGCCAATAACGTTTGATTGCTCCAGTAATTTCGTCACCCGGCACAGTAATTGTCTGTCCTACCGATAGTCCGGATAGTCCAATCAATACATAGTCTTCATAATTCTTTACGCCTTCGACTTTAATATCTGCTATCTCATACTTTTTGGGTGTTCCGGAGTATAAGATGACAGGTTTCGAGTCTTCATCAGTGTTAGCATTTTGCGCAAAGCCTGTTGTCGCAAAGCTGCACAGGCAGACAAACGTTATGAATATAAAGGAAATACGATAATGCATTTATGTTATAATTTGATGTTTCGAGTTATATTAGCTGATCTGTTCACTGGTTTTGCCGAATCGGCGTTCCCTTTGTTGATATTCCCAAATGGCTTTGTAGAATTCTTCTTTGTCGAAGTCCGGCCAGAAGGTATCACAAAAATAAAGCTCCGAATAAGCGCATTGCCATAGGAGGTAATTGCTTAGCCGGATTTCTCCTCCCGTTCGGATCAGTAAATCCGGATCGGGCATAAAATTAGTATCCAGATGAGATGAGATACACTCATCGGTTATTTGTTCGGGAGATATTTCTCCCGTTTTTACTTGCGTCGCTATTTGCCGTACTGCTTCAGTTATTTCCCAACGGGATGAGTAACTAAGAGCTAGTACCATATACATTCCACTATTCTTGGATGTGCGTTTTATACATGATGTCAAACTTTTCTGAACTTCAACAGGCAACTTCTTGAAATCACCGATTACGTTGAAGCGAATATTGTTCTTCATCAGTGTCTCTTCTTCAATAGATTCTAGCAATAGATTCATCAAAGCCGCTATCTCGTCTTGCGGCCGATTCCAGTTCTCGGTTGAGAAGGTATAAAGTGTCAGGTACTTAATCCCCAGTCTGGCAGCATCTTCAGTAATCTTCTGTACCGTTTCTGCGCCAGCACGGTGACCGTAAGTACGTTCTTCCCCTCGTTGTTTTGCCCATCGTCCGTTCCCATCCATAATGATGGCTACGTGTTGTGGTATCCGAGTTTTGTCTATTTGTTCTATATAGGACATCTTCTTATTTTAAACGTATACGTTTTTATTTCCCGGCATGTTCCGGATCTTTATCAAACCATAGCTGATTCAAGCGACCACGCCATACTTCTGAATTATGACTATATGGGCGTTTTACTGTGGTAGTAGCTCGTGAGCTGTCTTCTTTTTCTACTTCTTCATCAAAGCTAACATTGTCGTCTTTGCCGAATATGAATACTAAATAATTATTGGCTCTGTTCTGGGCATCTTTTTCTGTGTCCACTACCATGGAAAAGTTCTTTCTGCCTCTAAATTCGGGGAACTTAATAGGATCATATCCAGTGTTCTCTTTAGACCAATTTTGATGAGGGAATGAGAACTTTTTATTAGCTTTTTCCCATTCACGTCCTGACGGTGAAGTATAGAATGCTTCAAATCCGTCTCCAAATAGATAAAATTGAGAATTATAATGAATAATAATAGGGTTTTTTAGTTCCGGGCAATATCTATAGGTTGAACCGGCAGGGAGATCTCCCCATCCGCTTACTATAATATTTTCTTTAATAGGGGTATCATTGTCGTCCAAAACTGGCTCTCTGTTCTCATTCAATTTGTTGACCTCTCGAGATTCTTCAGAATACATCCATGCGACAGCTATCGCAATGTCAGTGCCATCATTTGAAAGAGTGGTAGATTTTTCCGCTTCACCAATTAATAGCACACCTTGAGTTCCATTCCTATTCTCATAATTGGTATATGAGGTGATTTTACTTGGAAATTTTTTTCTGGTTTCTCCATCAAGATATTTTTTGTTGTTGTCATATAGAGCGTATTCCTCATTTACTCCATCAGTACTGGTTGTGAAAATATACTTATTATCATTAACTTTTTTGATATAACTAATCCTTGTATTCTTTTCAGAGTCAAAATTCTCTTTGATAGGCGCTAAGAACAGTTCAATATTGGTTAAAGAAGTTAGCGCACTCCAATTAATACCATCTTCTGATGTATAGGCGTATACAGTATTGTTATTATCTTTAAACGTTGCATACAACATATCTTTGAATTCGATGATAGAGGTGGGTAATGTTTTTATAGAATTCTCTATTCCTACTATCGAATTAGGAGACCAATTGTTTAAACCACTAAGTGTGTTCTTATATACTTTAAGTCCTGATGCCGTTTCTGTATATGTTAAGACATTAGACCCTAAAATAATGGATCTTTGAAGACCAATTATATTATTGTCACCAGCTCCTTCTATATACTCCCATCTCAACGAATCCGGATCATGCTGATGTACATTTACCTTAATAGTATATTCCTTAGTTTGATTAGGAGATATTCCCGCTAAGGCTTCTGTCGACCATACCTTTATCTTAAGTGGATTCCGAAGATCGATCGAATCATTGATGTTTAAGACGGAATCGTTTCCGCTTTTGTCCTTCATTGTAACGACGCCTGATGCCGTTGTTAATGTTTTGATTAAAATCTTGTCAATGATGGTATCGGCATGAACAGGAAGAGAGTCTTCGTTATAAATTTCACGTGATAATTGATCAATAGTGAATTTATAACTCCCAAGGCCTGCTGTGTCAAGTGCAAACGCATGGATAGTTGCATCCGGACTATATTCGATGTTATTATCGTCATCAAGACATGACGTTATAACAAATGACACCATGAAAAAACTCGCTATGAATGATAAAAACTTTATTCTCATTTGAAAGATTGTGTTTATTTACAAGTTGCAAAAATAGAAACATTTTTTCCGATAATGAACATTACAGGTAAGTTTTATATAAAATTATAGATAATAACACTGTTTTTATCGACGTAAAACCCCCTGAATAGAACTATTTTAGCTATATCCGATGAACATAATGCCAAAATTGTCTTTCGAAGTGTTCTTCTATCGAGTAACTAAAATTATCGTTCATTTGGGGTGCTTGAACACCGGAATGTAGTCTGCTGGGGCACTTCTCGATATACGCCTCATCCCATAGCTCGTCATTAATGAACGATTGCAGCAATTGGCTGCCTCCTTCTACCAATAAGGATTGTATTTTCCGTTGATACAGTACTTCCATAATCTGCTCCAGTGGGTTATGATTGAAGTCGATGGAGATATATGTGATGTTGGTTCTTGCTGGCTGTTTCTTTTCAGTAAAAACTAATGTTGGTACATTCCCATCGAATATTTGTAAATCATTCGGAAGAGATAATGTGCGGTCTAATACGACACGTATTGGATTATGTCCATACCAGTTGCGTACCGTTAGCGACGGATTATCCAATAAAGCTGTTCGCCTGCCTACCATAATAGCATCGGCCTCCGCTCTTTTTTTATGTACTAGCATTGAAGTGAGAGGAGAGGAGAGTATCAAAGGCATTCCACTTGTACGTTCTATATCAATAAACCGATCGGCTGACTCTGCCCATTTTAATGTAATATAAGGCCGATGAAGTGTATTGAAAGTAATAAAACGACGAATCAGTGATTGACATTCTTCCTCTAATATGCCGACTGTAACTTCTCGTCCGGCATCCCGTAGTTTTTGAATCCCCCGTCCGGCTACTTCAGAAAAGGGGTCCTGGCATCCGATAACAATGCGTGGAATCTGTTTCTCTATAATCAGATCCGCACAAGGAGGTGTTTTCCCGTAGTGGGAGCAAGGTTCCAGACTGACATAAATCGTAGAATGTTTCAATAAAGACTCATCTTTGACAGAACGGATTGCATTGACTTCCGCATGTGCCTCTCCGCAGCGAATGTGATAACCTTCGCCGATAATACGTCCGTGACATACGATAACAGCCCCTACCATCGGGTTGGGAGACACATTGCATAACCCGTTCTTTGCAAGCTCAATGCAACGCCTCATGTATTTTTCTTCTTCCATTTTGGTGCTCTTCGCCATATTATTCTTACTTTTGCACTCCGAAATTGTGAAAATATGAATCGTATCACCGCTTACATTCGCCAGTCTTTGCAGGAAATCTATCCACCGGAGGAGGTAAAAGCCCTTTCGATGCTGATTTGTTGCGACATGTTAGGCTTAGATGCGCTCGATATTTACATGGGCAAAGATATAATTTTATCCGAATGCAAACAGCGTGAATTAGAAAACATTATATTCCGTTTACAGAAAAATGAACCTATACAGTACATTCGCGGTTTTGCAGAGTTTTGTGGAAGGAATTTTAAGGTTGCTTCCGGCGTATTAATCCCTCGACCGGAGACCGCGGAACTCGTGGAATTAATAGTAAAGGAGAATCCGAATGCCCGTCATCTGTTAGACATAGGTACGGGAACCGGATGTATTGCGATCTCTCTGGATAAAGAACTTCCGGATATAGAAGTAGAAGCTTGGGATATTTCGGAAGAAGCGTTAGCTATTGCCCGTAAAAACAATGAAGATTTGGAAGCCGGGGTGAGATTTCTGCAAAGAGATGTATTGTCCGATGACTGGGAAAAGGTGCCGTCTTTTGATGTGATCGTCAGTAATCCGCCTTATGTGACCGAAACGGAAAAGAACGAAATGGACGCCAATGTCCTTGATTGGGAACCGGGACTGGCCCTGTTCGTTCCTGACGAGGACCCTTTACGGTTTTATAATCGTATAGCCCGTCTGGGAAGTGAATTACTCTTGCCGGGTGGGAAACTTTATTTTGAAATCAACCAGGCCTATGGCCGGGAAACAGCACACATACTTGAAATGAACCAATATCGTGATGCTCGTGTTATAAAAGACATATTTGGAAAAGATAGAATAGTTACAGCTAACCGATGAGTGCACAATTAACTGATGAAGAGGCTTTAAATCGCGTAGCCTCTTACTGCTCCACTGCCGAGCATTGCCGGGCAGAAATAAATGAGAAGTTACAACGTTGGGGAATTGCCTATGATACCATTGCGCGTATTCTTGACCGACTGGAATCAGAGAAGTTCATTGATGATGAACGTTTCTGCAGGGCTTTTGTGAATGACAAGTTCCGCTTTGCCAAGTGGGGGAAAATGAAAATAGCCCAGGGGCTTTACATGAAGAAGATCCCTTCTGATGTGGCATGGCGTTATCTGAATGAAATTGATGAAGAAGAATACCTTTCTATTCTGCGTGACCTGCTGGCTTCCAAACGGAAAAGTATTCATGCGGCAGACGATTATGAATTGAATGGAAAGCTGATGCGATTTGCCATGAGTCGTGGATTTGAACTGAAAGATATTAAGCGTTGTATCGACATTCCCGATGAAGAGGAACAAATTGACTGAAAAAATAAACGGATTCTTCTTTTTATTCTCGTTCAATTTCTGTACTTTTGCGGCAAATAATTAATAGTTAGTTTAGTTATGAAAAACTTAGAGAGACTATTTGCGGAGAAACTGTTGAAGATTAAAGCTATTAAACTTCAACCCGCTAACCCTTTTACATGGGCTTCTGGATGGAAATCCCCCTTTTACTGTGACAACCGTAAAACTCTGTCCTATCCTTCTCTTCGTAATTTTGTGAAGATTGAAATTACACGTCTGATATTAGAACGATTCGGACAGGTGGATGCGATTGCTGGTGTGGCTACAGGCGCTATTCCGCAGGGAGCTTTGGTGGCTGATGCATTGAATTTGCCGTTCGTGTATGTTCGTTCTACCCCCAAAGATCATGGATTAGAAAACCTGATTGAAGGTGAACTTCGTCCGGGTATGAAAGTCGTAGTCGTAGAGGACTTGATTTCTACTGGTGGTAGTAGTTTGAAGGCTGTTGAAGCAATTCGTCGCGATGGTTGTGAAGTGATCGGTATGGTTGCAGCGTATACATACGGATTCCCGGTAGCTGAAGAGGCGTTCAAAAATGCGAAGGTGACTTTGGTAACGTTGACCAATTATGAAGCCGTGCTTGATGTTGCTCTTCGTACAGGTTATATCGAAGAAGAAGACATACAGACATTGAACGAATGGCGTAAAGACCCTGCTCATTGGGATGCTGGAAAATAAGATTCATTTTTTGATCAAACATATTTGGTAAAAAGAACTGTTCGGGCAATATTTGGCCGGATTGTTCTTTTTTTGTTTTATACTAATAGAAAATTATGAGTAATTTTGAGAGTAGTGTCAAGGTAATACCTTACAGCCAGGAGCGCGTATATAATAAACTTTCAGATTTAAGTAATCTGGAAGCAGTCAAAGACCGTTTGCCAAAAGATAAGGTGCAGGATTTGAGTTTTGATTCGGACACGTTGAGTTTTAGTGTCTCTCCTATCGGAAAGTTGACTTTGCAAATTGTAGAGCGTGATCCTTGTAAATGTATAAAGTTGGCAACAACTAACTCTCCTCTTCCTTTTAATATGTGGATTCAATTGGTTGAAACTGCAGAAGAAGAGTGCAAAGTGAAGGTAACTATCGGAATGGATCTTAATCCATTTATGAAAGCAATGGTACAGAAACCTCTCCAGGAAGGTTTGGAGAAGATGGTTGATATGCTGGCAGTTATTGGATATTAAACTTTTTTTTATGGCACAGAAACTTTGGGAGAAGTCCGTACAGGTAAATAAGGATATCGAACGTTTCACGGTAGGTCGTGATCGTGAGATGGATCTTTATTTGGCCAAGCATGATGTGCTTGGTTCTATGGCTCATATTACGATGCTTGAAAGCATTGGGTTGTTGACAAAAGAAGAACTGGACCAGTTGCTGGTGGAATTGAAGAGTATTTATGCCTCGGCCGAAAAAGGCGAATTTGTGATAGAAGACGGGGTGGAAGATGTACATTCACAGGTAGAATTGATGTTGACCCGTCGTTTGGGAGATATCGGAAAGAAAATACATAGTGGCCGTTCCAGAAATGATCAGGTTCTGTTGGACTTGAAACTTTTTACCCGTACGCAAATAAAAGAGGTTGCCGAAGCGGTAGAACAACTATTTCATGTCTTGATCCGTCAGAGCGAACGGTATAAAAACGTTTTGATGCCGGGATATACACACCTGCAGATTGCAATGCCTTCTTCTTTTGGATTGTGGTTTGGTGCCTACGCCGAGAGTCTTATGGACGATATGCTGTTTTTGCAGGCAGCATTTAAAATGTGCAATCGTAATCCATTAGGTTCAGCAGCCGGATATGGTTCGTCTTTTCCTTTGAACCGTACCATGACGACTGACTTATTGGGTTTTGATTCAATGAATTACAATGTTGTATATGCTCAAATGGGGCGTGGAAAGATGGAACGCAATGTTGCTTTTGCATTGGCTACGATTGCCGGGACGATTTCCAAATTAGCTTTTGACGCCTGTATGTTTAACAGTCAAAACTTCGGTTTCGTCAAGTTGCCTGATGACTGTACCACGGGGTCCAGCATTATGCCTCATAAGAAGAATCCCGATGTCTTTGAACTGACACGTGCTAAATGTAATAAACTGCAATCGCTTCCCCAACAGATCATGATGATTGCGAATAATTTGCCTTCTGGCTATTTCCGTGATTTACAGATTATAAAAGAAGTTTTCCTGCCTGCTTTTCAGGAATTGAAAGACTGTTTGCAGATGACAACTTACATCATGAATGAAATAAAGGTCAACGAGCATATCCTTGACGATGATAAATACCTCCTTATTTTTAGCGTGGAAGAAGTGAATCGTTTGGCACGTGAAGGTATGCCTTTCCGTGATGCATATAAGAAGGTTGGTTTGGATATTGAAGCAGGTAAATTCTCGCATACTAAAGAAGTACATCATACACATGAAGGTAGCATTGGTAACCTTTGTAATGCAGAAATCTCTGCACTGATGCAGCAAGTAATCGATGGATTCAACTTTTGTGGAATGGAGAGAGCGGAGAAAGCACTGCTTGGAAGATAAAATAGACTTTCGGAGGATAGTTTTTTAAACTTTCCTCCGAAAAGATTTGGCAGAAACAAGTAAACTACTTATCTTTGCACCCGTTGAAAAAACGCGGAAATAGCTCAGTTGGTAGAGCATAACCTTGCCAAGGTTAGGGTCGCGAGTTCGAGTCTCGTTTTCCGCTCTTTTCAGATAAAAAAATCCCGCAAGCATTGTTCGGTGCTTGCGGGATTTTTTTGTTGTATGGAAGTTGTTGTTACAGTTTCTGTAATGAGAATCCGAGCATCATTCCGTCGTAGCTGTTGGCCAGCGAGCCGATACTCTTCAGAGTGGAGTTGCTGCTTTTGCTGGAGAGGAAGGTTATCAGTTTCAGTAGCTTGTCCGATTCGAACAGCAGGTCCATAGTTGTGGAGGTAGCGTTGACCTTGGCATTCATACCTATCAGCTTGGCGAATTTCAAGTTGACCTTTTGGGTGGATGCATCGTAGGAGTAGCTTCCCTTCATGCTCTTTTGCCCTACTTTGGCGCTGAATGTGCTGTCGGCGTTGAATGTGAATGACATTTGCCCGGCTTTGATGCCTACTTTGGCAAGCTGTTCGTCCAGTTTCTTTTCTGCGGCTGTGGCGGCAACGGCACCGCCGGCTTTCTGCAGCAGGTTGTCCGATTCGAATTCAATGGCGGAGCCGGTATACGACCAAGTGCCGGTCATATCCGCTGTTGACTTGCCGGTCACGGCATTTACCGCCTTCTCTATATTTTCTTTGTTGAACAAATCCTTGATGGATTGTGCATGACTATTGCTGGTCAGCAGTAGTGCGGCAACAAACAGTTGCCAAAAAACTAATCTTTTCATTTTACTTATTTCTATTGTTTGCTATTCAGGCTTTTGTTGATACTTTCGATATAGTCCAGCAGTTCTTTCCGTCCCATGCGGTTTTCAGAAGAGGTGATGAAGTAGGGGGGCAGCTCTTCCCATTGTTCCTTCAACTGTTCCAGGTATTCGTTGATGTGGGTGTTCAGTCTGCCGCCTTTCAGTTTGTCGGCCTTTGTGAAGACGATGGCAAAGGGTACACCGTTCTCGCCCAGCCATTCCGTAAACTCGAGGTCGATGGCTTGGGGAGCCAGCCGGCTATCTATAAGAACAAACAGACAAGTCATCTGTTCGCGTTGCAGTATATAACTTTCTATAATACGTTTGATTTGTTCCTGCCCTTTCTGTCCCCGTTTGGCGTAGCCATATCCCGGAAGGTCTACAATGTACCAGCTCTTGTTGATGAGGAAATGGTTGATGAGCATGGTCTTTCCCGGTGTGGCAGAGGTCATGGCGAGCCCTTTTCTCCCGGTCAGCATATTGATGAGACTGGATTTTCCTACGTTGGAGCGTCCTATGAAAGCATATTCGGGAAATGTACCTGTGGGGCATTTCCGCACGTCTGTGTTACTGATGACGAATTCAGCGTTTGTAATATCCATTTTGTTGCCTTTTTGGGGTTTTACGTGTGGCAAAGGTAGCACTAATTTCATAAGTTTGCACTATCTTTGCCCAGAAAGCGAAGATAGGCTGCACTTCAGCATAAAAAATGAACGAGTTCATTTTATTCTGCATTCGGTTTGCACTATCTTTGTGGCCAATAGGAGAATTTTAAGTATGAATGGACAGTTTCCCTCTACATTATTGGAGAAGGCGGTAAATGAGTTTGCCAAGTTGCCCGGAGTGGGACGCAAGACGGCTATGAGGCTGGTTCTTCACCTGCTCCGCCAGGATACGGCAGTGGTGGAAGCGTTCGGCAATGCCATCGTGACGCTGAAGCATGAAGTGAAATATTGCAAGGTATGCCATAATATATCAGATACGGAGACGTGCCGTATCTGTTCCAGTCCGCAACGGGACGCCTCTGTGGTTTGTGTGGTAGAGAACATCCGCGATGTGATGGCTGTGGAAGCCACACAACAGTTCCGTGGTTTGTATCACGTGCTGGGAGGCGTCATCTCGCCGATGGATGGCATTGGCCCCGGAGACTTGCAGATAGAAAGCCTTGTGCGGCGGGTAGCCGCCGGCGGCATCAATGAAGTGATTCTTGCGCTGAGCACGACGATGGAGGGAGATACCACCAACTTTTATATCTACCGCAAGCTGGAAAAACTGGGCGTGAAGCTCTCCGTCATAGCCCGTGGCATTTCCATCGGTGACGAATTGGAGTATACGGATGAAGTGACTCTGGGACGCAGTATTGTGAACCGCACTCCATTTTCCGGAACTGCCTGATTGTTTGGGGCCATTATCAATTATTCATTATCCACTATCAATTTACTAAATGGAAGAACAAATAAAGAAGACCGCAGCGCGTGTCCGAACAACTTTTGCCTATTTCTGGATGCTTCCCATCCTGCTCGTCCTGCTTGGAGAAACCGGAGGCGAATGGGTAGGTATGTATGCCGGAGATGTACGTGCCACCTATATGGCCGAGACGATAACCATTCTGCTGGCTGCCTCTTGCGTGCCCGTATCCCTGAAACTCTTTTCATGGGTATTGATCAGGAAAATAGATGTAGTGACGCTTCCCGAAGCCCTCCGCCTCTATGCGTTGTGGAGTGGCGTGCGGCTGGCATTGCTTGCCATACCGGTGCTTGCAGGCTTTTTCACCTATTATATAGTGTTGAGCAGTACGGGTGTACTGTGCGCACTGATAGGACTGACGGCTTCTCTGTTCTGCCTGCCGGGTGAGGGACGCCTGCGTAAAGAACTGCATATCAATAAAGAAGAAATGTAACCGACTGGAAAATATGAATAAATCCTATTTCTGCAATGAAAGGGTGCGTCTCCGTGCTATGGAGCCGGAAGACCTGGAAGTGATGTATGCCATGGAGAATGATTCCCAGACTTGGGATGTGACGAACTTCACCGTGCCCTATTCCAGATTTGTCTTGAAACAATATATTGAGAATTCCGAATGCGATATGTTTGCCGACCGCCAGCTGCGTATGATGATTATACGTGTAGAGGATGATGCGGTGATAGGCACTATCGATATTACAGAGTTTTCTCCCATGCATGCCCGGGGAGAGGTGGGTATTGCCATACGGAAGGAGTATCAGGGCAATGGTTATGCCAAGGAAGCGCTGCGTTTGCTGTGCGACTATGTTTTCAGTTTCTTGTATCTGAAACAGTTGATAGTCCATATCTCGGTGGATAATGAGGCAAGTATCCGCCTTTTTGAATCCTGCGGTTTTGTGCGTTGTGGGCTTTTGAGGGAGTGGTGGCGCGTAGGAGGGTGCTATAAGGATGTCGTACTGTTGCAACTTCTCCGCAGCACTAATTGAACGTTGGAATCTGGGGGAAGCGCGACCATATTTCATATTTTGCTCCCAGCTTGCACAATGCCTTCTTCCAGAGTGTGCCGCTGGCCGCCTCGTCCATTAGCGAACTGATGTTTTCTTTGCCTACCAGCCAGGTGTTTTCTTCAATTTCCCGGCCCAGCTGTTCGTACTCCCAGCCGGAGTACCCCAAAAAAAATCTGATTCTGCCTTTAACGGGATTTCCCTGCATGATGTAGTCTTTAATGGCTTCAAAATCACCGTTCAGGTAGAAGCCTTTGCCGATGGGCAATGCTCTGGTAATGCCCTTGAGCGTGTGTAGATAGAACAACGTATCTGTGCTGAGCGGTCCTCCTTTATAGATAGGTATGTTTTCCGGGCAGTCGAAGTCTTTCAGCACATCATTCAAGAATAGGGGGAGCGGTTTGTTCAGAACCAGTCCCATTGTGCCGTCATGTGTATGGTCCACCAGTAGAATGACGGATCGCCCAAACATATGGTCACACAAAAAGGGTTCGGAAATCAAGACCTTTCCCCGGGCAGGAACCACATGGTTTGTTTCTATCTTGAATAGATTTATATTGCTATACATGCCCCTAATATACATAATATTCCACAATAAACAAAAGTTCTTCGCTGTTTTTCATTTTAAAAGTTTCTTTTCTCAGATTTTATGGCTTTTTTTATTCGGAGAAAATACTTAAGTTTGCAAGTAATTGGCAATTTAATGCAATGAAATATACTACATTATATACGTTAATTTTAGGGCTGTTTTCTATAGGATGGACGGATTGCCCGGAGGATTTTATGGAGCGTATGCAGCGTCCGGGACATTCTGAAATACAGCTTTCTAAAGTGACGATAAGTGGCCGTGTGCTGGATGAAAGCGGGTTTCCGCTGGCCGGTGCCACTATTCAAGAGAAAGAAACTGCCAATGGTGCGATAGCGGATTCGGAAGGAAAATTCACTCTGGTGGTTGCCGATAATGCAGTGCTTCGTGTTTCGTTTATCGGCTACATTTCCCAGGATATTGAGGTGGAAGGACGTTCGACCTTTCATATCACGCTAAGAGAAGATATGATAGAGCTGGATAACGTTATTGTTACCGCTTTGGGTATCGAAAAGAAAGAAAATTCTCTTTCTTACGCCACAGATTTAATAAAAAACGAGGAGTTGACGCGAGTAAAAATGCCCAACTTAATTACTTCGTTGACCGGCAAGTCGGCAGGTGTGCGTGTTAATCAGGTTTCTTCCGGTCTGGGAGCCTCAGCCAAAGTCAGTATCCGTGGAATCCGCTCGGTGGCGAGTGACAACCAACCGCTGTATGTGATAGACGGTGTTCCCATTCCGAACTCCACTTCCGAGCAAGCATACTCTGCCATAGGTGGAACGGCCAATGCCGGCAACCGTGACGGAGGAGATGGCATTTCCAATCTGAATCCTGAGGATATAGAGAGTATCAGTATCCTGAAAGGAGCTCCAGCGGCAGCTTTGTATGGTAGTCAGGCCGCCAATGGGGTGATACTGATTACTACAAAGAAGGGGCAGTCGCACGGGCAGCGCAGTGTTTCTTTCTCGACGAGCCTAATGTTCGACAATGCTTTTGCGCTACCCAAGATGCAGAACCGCTATGGAGTAAGTGACGGTGTGGACAGTTGGGGAGAACGGGCAAACCTTCCCGAATACGATAATCTGAGAGACTTCTTCTCTACTGGTGTCACCTCCATAACTTCCATCTCCTTGAGTCACGGCAATGAGAAGTTGCAGAACTATTTCTCCTATGCTAATACTACGGGGCATGGCATCATTGGGAAACATAACCTTTCGAAGCACAACCTCACTTTCAGAGAGACTTCCGTTCTATTGAATTCCCGTCTGAAGTTAGATGGCAGTATGAACCTGATGCGCCAGGTGGTGAAGAACAAGCCTACCGTGGGTGGTTTCTACATGAATCCTTTGGTGGGGCTCTACCGTTTTCCACGGGGTGAGGATATTGCTTATTATAAGGAGAACTTCGAGGTTTATGATGAGGGTAGAAACTTGAACATACAGAATTGGCATACCTCCTACGAGGATTTTGAGCAGAATCCCTACTGGATTACCAATCGCATATTGAGCAAGGAGAACCGCATGCATGTCATAGTCTCCTTATCCGCCAATCTGAAGATAAACGATTGGTTAAGCCTGCAGGCCCGTGGCAATGTAGACTATATTAACGACAAGGTGCGCCAGCAGTTCTATGCCTCTACCGCTCCGGCGTTGGCGGGAGCCAATGGGCGTTATATCGAGATGGACTATCAGGAAACCCAATATTACGGAGACGCCATACTGATGATGAAAAAGCAGTGGGATGCATTCTCTCTCAACGCGGCGCTCGGTGTCAGTATCAATGACAAGACTGTGAACTCCACCCGCTATGACTCTAAAACAGCTTCGCTGAAATATGCCAATGTGTTCAATCTGGCCAATATCATCATGAATGGTTCTGCCGGGCTGGACCAGAAGATTGATGCGCGGCGCCAATTGCAGTCCTTGTTTGCGACGGCACAACTGGGCTACAACGAGTTTGTCTATCTTGATTTGTCGGCCCGTAATGACTGGTCTTCCACGCTGGCTTATACATCTCATGAGAAAAGCGGGTTCTTCTATCCCTCCGTGGGATTTTCGCTGATATTCAATAAGCTGATGACTTTACCCCAATGGGTGTCACTGGCAAAGATAAGGGGGGCATACAGCATGGTGGGCAATGATATTCCCATGTTCATCACAAATCCTTCCTCGCATATCACGGCGGGCGGAGAGTTCCTGGCAAGTGATGCCGCGCCGTTCAAGGATATGGAACCGGAGATGACGCACTCCTTTGAGGCGGGTATAGAAGCGCGTTTTTTAAAGAACCGCATTGGTTTGAATGCCACTTTCTATAAGACGAATACCCGGAACCAGTTCTTCAAGCTTCCTACTCTGTCGGGCGATAAATATGCCTACCGTTATGTCAATGCGGGTGATATACAGAATGTGGGGTGGGAGATTTCATTGGATGCCGTTCCTTTGCTGACAAACCATTTCAAGTGGAAAACAGAGGTGAACTTCTCCACCAACCGCAACAAGATAATTTCACTGCACGAAGCGCTGAAGGAGTTTCTTTACGGTCCTACCAGCTTCTCGTCCAGTTATGCCATGAAATTGGTGAAAGGGGGCTCTATCGGTGACATCTACGGAAAAGCTTTTGTACGTGACGATGCGGGCAATATCGTTTACGGCACGGAAGGAGACAATACCGGCATGCCTTTGGTGGAAGGTGATGGCAATACGGTGAAAGTGGGCAATGCCAATCCAAAACTGATGCTGGGCTGGAATCATATGCTGTCTTACAAGAATTTTTCTTTCTATTTTCTGGTGGATTGTCGCTTTGGAGGCGATATTTTGTCCCAGACGCAGGCGGATATGGATATGTATGGCGTTTCTGAAGTCACGGCCCGGGCCAGAGACAAAGGTTATGTAATGCTTGAAGGTAACCGGATAGATAATGTGAAAGGATTTTATAAGAATGTTGTAGGCGGACGGGCCGGGGTGACGGAATATTATATGTATGATGCCACGAACATCAGGCTGCGTGAGCTGTCCGTGGGCTACCAACTGCCTGCTGCCTGGATGGAAAAGACCAAAGTCCTCAAGCGGGCACAACTGTCCTTTTCGGGACGCAACTTGTTCTTCTTCTACAAAAAGGCGCCTTTCGACCCTGACCTGGTACTCTCTACGGGCAACGATAACCAGGGAATTGAAGTCTACGGTATGCCTACCACGCGTAGTTGGGGATTTTCTTTGAAGTGTGAATTTTAAGAGGGGGAGGGAGACTTGATATGAAGAGGATTATAGTACTGATTGGCATGGTTTTCGTGTTTCTGGCTTGTACGGGAGACTTTAAGGAAATCAATACGGACAAGTCCGGCGTGACGGACGAGGACTTGCAGGCCGACTATAACGAACATGGCATCCGTCTTGGAATCATCCAGCAAGGCATCTATTTCAATTACGACTACGGAAAGGGGAAGAACTGGCCTTTTCAGTTGACCCAGAATTTGAATGCCGATATGTTCAGCGGTTACATGCACGATGCCAAGCCTCTGAATGGAGGTTCGCACAATTCGGACTACAACTTGCAGGATGGATGGAACAGCGCCATGTGGGGACATACCTATGAGTATGTTTTCCCGCAGATATATCAGTCGGAGAATGCCACACGTGATCGCATGCCTGCCTTTTTCGGCATTACCAAGATACTGAAGGTGGAAGTGATGCACCGTGTCACGGACTATTACGGCCCTATTGTGTATAGTCATTTTGCCGATCTCGAAGCCCGTTATATGCCCGACACGCAGAAAGAGGTCTATAATGCATTTTTCTGTGAACTCGATACGGCTGTAGCTGTACTTTCCGATTATATTGTCGAGCATCCGGGAGCTTCGGAGTTTGCGCGTTTCGATATGTTGTTGGACGGTGATTATGACTCTTGGATAAAGTTTGCCAACTCGTTGAGGATGCGGCTTGCCATGCGCATTGCGGTAGCCAGTCCGGAGAAGGCAAAAACGGAATTCCGTAAAGCGATGGATAATGAATACGGAGTCATTCGGGAGGCGGACGAGTCGGTGGCGGTTTCCACGGCGAGTGGATATACCAATCCGTTGGGCGAGATAAACCTTGTTTGGAATGAAGCTTATATGGGAGCGCCGATGGAGTCCATACTGAACGGATATGAAGATCCCCGTCGTGAAATCTATTTTGCCACTTGCCAGGATGAACAGTTTGCAGGCGAGTATCGCGGCATTCGTCAGGGTACATGCTTTGCACATAACTATTATAATACACTCTCAAAATTGAAAGTTACCCAGCAGACTGATGCAGTGTTGATGCCGGCAGCAGAAGTCTGGTTCCTGCGTGCCGAGGCTGCCCTACGGGGATGGACCGATGAGTCGGTGAAAACCTGCTATGAAGAAGGGGTAATGGCTTCTTTCCGTCAGTATGGCATCTTGCAGTCCGATGCTTATCTGGAGAGCGACTTGTTGCCTGCCGATTTTGTGGATACCTACGATATGGAGAATGATATTACCGCCCGTTGTCAGGTTTCGCCACGCTGGCTGGAGTCAGCGGATAGGGATACGAAACTGGAGAAGATTATTACCCAAAAATGGATTGCCATGTTTCCCGAAGGGTGTGAAGCTTGGGCGGAACAGCGCCGGACGGGGTATCCCCGGCTATTCCCCGTGCGCTTTAATCACAGTAAAGACGGGTGTATAGATACTGAGACAATGATTCGCCGTCTGAACTTTCCCGGCGGACTGAAGACGGAGAATGCCGAGCAGTATGCCGCTTTGGTAGAGGCACTGGGTGGAGATGACAATGCCGGTACCCGATTGTGGTGGGATACCGGCATCAACTGGTAGAGATACCTTATTATATAGGGATATTTTTTATTGGATGGGGTGATTCTCGGCAAAAATTGCCATACGTTCGTCCAACTGGTCGTACTGATGGTCTTGGATAAAGGAAGTGCAGGCACGTAATCCTTCCTGATGGCTTCCGGTGGTCACCAGTGAAATGGCGCTTACACCGTAGTACATTAGTTCCCGCGCAAGTTCTCCGCTACTCATGCCCGGGTAACCGATGGTGAAATAGAAACCGTCGGCAACGGGATCACCCAAATCATTGTCGTATACCAAGTGGAAACCGTGGCGCAAGAAGATTTCTTTCAGGCGGCGGGCACGTTCACCGTATACTTTCACTTCATCAAGAAAGTTGTATTGATCTTCATTAGCTGCTTTAAGCATGGCGGCAAGAGCATACTGAGCAGAGTGGCTGGTGCCGGAGGAGAGTGCATAGAGTACGCGGTGGATGAATACTGTGCCGAAGGTGCCGCCGCCGTAGCGTTGTGTCAGCCCGGGATAGGCCCGGTGATACAGTTTGTCCGAAATGCAGCTGACACCGATACGTTGACCGGCATAGCTGAAAGCTTTGGAACCGGAAATGAGCAGCACGTAATAGTCCGTATAGTGTGCCACAGAAGGTTGGTAAGGCGCTTGGAACGGTTTGCTCAAGTCTTGGCGGAAGTCCATGGCAAAGTAGGCGAGGTCTTCCAACACAATGACGTCATATTGGGTTGCCAGTTCGCCGATGATGCGCAACTCTTCTTCTTTCAGGCAAATCCAGCTGGGGTTGTTGGGATTGGAATAGACGATGGCAGAGATATTGCCTTTGCTGAGGTAACTTTCCAGCTTCGCTTTCAACTTGTCGCCACGGTAGTCATATACGTCAAAGGTTTCATATTTCTGTCCCATCACGACCAGCTGCTGCTTCTGTACCGGGAAACCGGGATCGATGAAGAGAATGGTATCCTTTTTCTCATCGCACTGGCTACATGTGAGGAATGAAGCGAAAGTTCCTTGCATGGAGCCGGTAACTGGTACACAACCTTCGGGGGCTACATCTACATTGATAAAGGCTTTGATAAAACGTGATGCTTCCTCTTTCAAGGCGGGAAGTCCGTTAATGTCCGGGTAGAGGCTGGCAATACCATTCTGCAATGCCTCCACCTCGGCCTTTACGCCGACGGCTGAGGGGGGGAGTCCGGGTACACCCATTTCCATTTTTATGAATTCCACACCCGATGCCGCTTCGGCATTGGCTGCAATGGCTTTTACTTCACGGATGGTTGCTTTGGCAAAGTCTGTGATATGAAAATCTGCGATAGTTTCATCTATCAACTTACGTTCAATAGGAGTATTTCTCATGATTTCAATATTAATTTAGTTTTGCAAAGGTAACATAAATCTCTTATAATCAAGCTATGTTAAAAAAAAGATGATTTTTTTTCTTTCAAGCTATTGCAGATATAAGAATTTTGTCTACCTTTGCAACCGCAATCGAGAGAGATAGCAACGAAAGAATGAAATAATGGTGCGTTAGTTCAGTTGGTTAGAATACATGCCTGTCACGCATGGGGTCACGGGTTCGAGTCCCGTACGCACCGCGAAAGCAAATAGCAAATTAAAGCAAAGCTCTGAAATTCAAGGATTTCAGAGCTTTTTTTGTTTTCTGTATCGGCAAGAATAACGATTAAAAACAAATCATGCGTGGGATTATTCGTGGGATTTCTGCCAGTCTTACTATACTCATCTGATGAACTTGAACTTTCTTGCGGTATAATCGGGAATTCGGGTACAAATATCCGTAAATCATATACACCTTCGCTTGTGCTATCGCGGTACCTTTGTCATCAGAAGTTTAGCAAGAAAAATAGAGTAATATAACGTATGACAAAAACAATTTTAGGAGTTCTGTCACTGCTTGTCATAATGTCGTGCAGTATTCCCGTAAAGGAGAACACCGTTCAACCCAATATAATGGAAACGAACAAGAAAAATCTCGGAAATCTGTTGGCGCTCTATCCCAAGCCGATGACGGTTGTCGGGGCAGAGGTTGAAGGGAAAGTAAACTGGCTAGTGGTAGGGCATACGGGTGTTATTGGACATGACCGGATACTCATCAGCATGAGTAAAAGCCATTACACTAATCAAGGGATAAAGGACTCAAAACGACTTTCCGTCAATCTAGTGAGTCGTGAAATATTGCCGAAAGCTGACTATGTGGGAAGTGTAAGCGGTGCGACGGTCGATAAGTCGGAGGTGTTTGCCTACCATATTGGCGAAAACGGTACCCCCGTTATAGACGCATCACCCCTCACCATGGAGTGTGAGGTGGTAGACATCTATGAAACTGAAGGTTTCGACAATTTCATTTGTGCGATAGTCAATACATACGCTGCTCCTGAAGTGCTTGATAATAACGGGAAACTTGACTATACGAAGCTGAAACCCGTATTGTTTGAATTTCCGACCTATTCCTACCTTGCCACGGGAGAGATTATCGGCAAATGCCTGAATCTGGATAAGCGGCCGGGTATGTGCGCCAAAGAGCCGATGAGTGCTGACGGTATCGTGCGGTTGTCGAAAATCGAGGTTTATCCGCAGTATCTCGACGAGTATATGAAATACGCAACCGAAGTAGGCGAAATCTCTCTGCGTACCGAATCGGGCGTGCTGACTATGTATGCGGTCGGCGAGAAGGAGAATCCCTGCAAGGTGACTATTCTCGAAACCTATGCGAGCCATGCGGCTTATGTAAAACATATTGCATCAGAACACTTTCAGAAATACAAGCAAGGAACGTTGCGCATGGTCAAATCATTGGTCTTGTCTGACCAGACGCCACTAAATCCGGCTAACAAGCTCAATAACTTCATGCAATAAATAGAACGACTATGAACAAGATTTTTTTAATTTCAGTATTCAGCATTTTAACACTCAATGTTATGGCACAAGAAAAGATAGTACAGACAGCAGGACGCACCCAGTTGGGTGAGTTTGCTCCTAAATTTGCGGAACTAAACGACGATGTCCTCTTTGGCGAGGTCTGGAGCCGCACCGACAAACTCGGTCTGCGTGACCGTAGTTTAGTAACCATTACCTCTCTTATCAGTCAGGGTATCACGGATAATTCGCTCGTGTTCCACCTTCAGTCGGCAAAGAAGAACGGTATTACCCGTACGGAGATTGCCGAAATCATCACCCATATCGGTTTTTATGCCGGTTGGCCCAAAGCGTGGGCAGCGTTTAATCTGGCCAAAGGTGTATGGGCAGAGGACACTGCCGGTGAAGATGCCAAAGCCGCATTCCAGCGTGAAATGATTTTCCCCATTGGGGAACCGAACGCTGCATATGCACAGTACTTCATAGGCAACAGTTATCTTGTTCCCGTTTCACGCGAGCAGGTTTCCATCTCTAACGTCACTTTCGAGCCTCGTTGTCGCAATAACTGGCACATACACCGCGCTACTAAAGGCGGTGGGCAGATGCTTATCGGTGTTGCCGGTCGTGGATGGTATCAAGAAGAAGGCAAGCAGGCAGTAGAGATTCTACCCGGTACGGTTATCCATATCCCTGCAAATGTGAAGCATTGGCACGGTGCCGCTTCTGATGGTTGGTTTGCCCATCTTGCTTTCGAAGTTCCCGGTGAGGATACTTCTAATGAGTGGCTGGAACCGGTGACGGATGAAGAATACGATAAACTTAAGTAATACCATCCAAACTCCTGTAATTTAAACGATTGCGGGAGTTTTTGCTTTATAGGACCATGATTTAGTAGCCGGAGGAAAAGCATAATCCGTAATTTGGGTATAGATACCGGGGATTTGTCTACACGGCATATGACGGATACTGCCTATTTTTGCATCATCATTAATAATCCTAAAGATAATTATAAAATCAACAGAAAGATGAATATGAAAAAATTACTATTAATTTCTATGATGCTGATGACCGTTCTGGCAATGGCAGCCTGCGAAGATTCAGGTGATGAACCGTTTACACCCGAACATCCTGAACTTTCCGGACCATCGGGTGGGGAAGATGAGAATGAATCCGAAGTTCCGGATGTATCTTCATTGCAGGTAAATATCATGGTTAGCAATCGTACCATTACTGCCACTATGGAGGACAATGCCGCCACACAGGATTTTCTTGCTCGTCTGCCATTGGAGGTTACGTTGAATGATTACAATAATACTACAGAAAAAATCTTCTATCCCTCTCCGGCTCTGGCAATTGAAGGTGTTACGCGTGGCTGTGCTCCTATTGCCGGTGATATAACCATCTATGCCCCATGGGGAAATGTGGCAATTTTTTGTAAGAATGGGTCTTATAGTGATACTTTGATTAAAATCGGTCGTGTTGATGGCAATGGCATTGAAATGTTGAGTGTGCCCGGAGATATACTTGTGAGATTTGAAAGAAGATAAGAATGGATTAATAAGGGCACTATGACTACGAACGAATTCAAGGAATATGTAAAGACGCGTCAAGCGCTTGATACGGAGGAGATACATCGCTTTATGGACAAAATGAGCAATGAAGCCAGACGCATCACTTTCCGGCTGAACACGGCATATCATACACCGGACGAGGTACGTGGGTTACTCTCCGAATTGTTCGGTTATCAAGTCCCGTCATCGTTCCGGGTATTCCCACCGTTCTATACCGATTTCGGGAAGAATATTACAGTGGGCGAAGGCGTATTTATTAATGCCTGCTGTCATTTTCAGGACCATGGTGGTGTGATAATCGGTGACGGATGCCAAATCGGGCATAATGTAGTCTTTGCAACGCTCAATCATGGTTTGCCTCCGGAAGAACGCCAAACTACCTATCCGGCACCGATTGTATTGGGTAGGAATGTCTGGGTAGGTTCTAATGCGACGATTCTTCCAGGAATGACAATCGGTGACAATGCTGTGGTGGGAGCTGGAGCGGTTGTGACGAAAGATGTGGAAGCGAATACAATAGTAGGCGGTGTCCCCGCGAAATTGATAAAGAGAATAGAGTAATAATTATAACATTGAAAACAAGATGAGAATAATATCAAATACAGCATTCGGTGGAGAAAGACCTTTGTTTGAATCACATGACTTACGTTTGGAGAATGTAATTATCCATGCCGGAGAATCAGCCATCAAGGAATGCAGCAACATCGAAGCTGTCAATTGTCGATTCGAAGGGAATTACCCCTTCTGGCATGTTCACGGGTTTGTAATCGACCGTTGTTTTTTCGATGTCGGCGGGCGTTCGGCACTGTGGTATTCCGACCATCTGAAAATGACCGATACGCGTATCGACGCACCCAAAATGTTCCGCGAGATGCACGACATCGAAATTGAGAATGTAGAGATGAACGATGCCGATGAAGTATTCTGGCGTTGCCAGAATCTGAACATCAGAAATCTGAAGTTGCATGGAGGAACTTATCCGTTCATGTTCAGTAGCGACATCCGCATAGACGGATTGGAGAGCGACAGCAAATACGTTTTCCAGTATGTGAAGAATGTAGAGTTGCGCAATGCCAAAGTCACTACAAAGGATGCTTTCTGGGAGGTGGAGAATGTGACAATCTACGATTCCGAACTCAATGGCGAATATCTCGGCTGGCATTCGCACAATCTCCGGTTGGTGAACTGCCATATAACCGGTGAGCAACCGCTCTGCTATGCCCACGACCTCGTATTGGAGAATTGTACCTTTGGTCCCGACTGCGACCGGGCTTTCGAATACAGTTCGGTGCAGGCAACCATCAAGGGGGCGATAGGTGGGGTGAAGAATCCACGGACAGGCAGTATCACTGCCGAAAGCTATGGGGAAATCATTCTCGATGAAAATATAAAGGCACCTGCCGACTGTGAGTTGAAGCTTGGGGACGAGAAAACTTGTTTCACCGACTGATGCCTTTGCAAATAGCCTGATGGGAATAAAAAAGGGAAAGACCGATTACTTGTTGTCGCTTATCCGCGAAGGGAAGAGTATGACGCTGGGGCAGCAGTTACGCCTGACTGCATACCTCAGTGTCCCTGCTATTATGGCGCAGGTGTCCTCCATCGCCATGCAGTATATCGATGCTTCGATGGTTGGTAGCCTGGGTGCGAATGCAGCGGCTTCCATCGGATTGGTTTCAACCACGACATGGCTGTTCTGGGGATTGTGTGCCGCCGCTGCAACGGGATTTTCTGTCCAAGTGGCACACCGGATTGGGGCCGGAGATTTTGCAGGAGCGAAAAAAATACTCCGCCAATCGGTTACGGCTACACTTGTTTTCAGTTCTTTGTTGGCGGTTGTCGGCATTTCTATCAGTGGTGTGCTTCCCGGCTGGCTGGGTGGTGATGAAATGATACGGAGCGATTCATCCTTCTATTTCCGGATATTTTCACTTTTCTTACCCGCCTTGCAGTTGAATTTCCTTGCGGGCGGCATGTTGCGGTGTAGTGGGAATATGCGTGTACCCAGTATGCTAAATGTACTGATGTGTTTTTGGGATGTCGTGTTCAACTTCTTCCTTATTTTCCCGACACGGCAGGTAGACTGGTGGGGATGGGAGTTCATCGTTCCCGGCGTAGGTTTAGGTGTGGAAGGTGCGGTATTGGGAACCGTGTTGGCCGAACTTATCACTGCCGGTGGGATGATGTGGTATCTTTGCCGTCGCTCGTCCATGTTGAGACTATCCGGGGGGCAGGGCAGTTTTCTTCCCCGGAAAGAGACGCTGCGCCAGGCTGTCCGCATCTCCCTGCCAATGGGATTCGAGCATATTGCCATTTGCGGAGCGCAGATTATGACGACGGTTATCGTCGCACCGCTCGGCATCGTCGCCATTGCCGCCAACTCATTTGCCATCATCGCTGAAAGCCTTTGTTATATGCCCGGCTACGGTATATCGGAGGCTGCCACGACGTTGGTAGGCCAGAGTCTTGGAGCAAACCGTATCCGGTTACTCAAGCGTTTTGCCAACATTACCGTTTGGTCAGGGATGCTGATTATGGGAGTCATGGGAGTGCTGATGTATGTGGCGGCCCCTCAGATCATCGGAGTGATGACGCCTGTGGAGGAAATCCGCATGTTGGGAATCGGGATTCTGCGGATAGAAGCTTTTGCGGAGCCGATGTTTGCGGCATCTATCGTCGCCTACGGTGTATTTGTGGGTGCGGGCAATACATTTGTTCCCAGTCTGATGAATTTTGGCAGTATCTGGGGTGTCCGGCTGACACTGGCAGCATGGCTTGCCCCTACGATGGGGCTACGGGGCGTATGGCTTGCCATGTGTATTGAGCTTTGTTTCCGGGGAGCGATTTTTCTTGTCAGGCTTTGGAGTGGTAACTGGATTTATAAGTTGCGAATAAAAAGATAAATTATGAAATACGATTTCGATACAATCATCCCGCGTCGCGGGACGAATTCTTATAAATGGGATACTCCCGAAGAGGAGAATGTACTGCCCATGTGGGTGGCAGATATGGATTTCCGTACAGCACCCGCTATTATCGATGCCTTACAAAAGCGGGTGGCGCACGGTATTTTCGGTTATACAAAAGTACCCGAAGCCTATTATGATGCGGTCGTCCGGTGGTTCGATGACCGGCATCGCTGGCAGGTTGATTCCCGGTGGATTATCTATACGAGTGGTGTCGTGCCGGCTCTGTCAGCCATTATCAAAGCCTTGGCCATGCCGGGTGATAAAGTCATCGTTCAGACTCCTGCCTATAATTGTTTCTACTCATCTATCCGTAATGACGGATGCGAGTTGTTTGCCAATAATCTCGTTTATCAGGATGGCCGCTACGTAATCGACTTTGCCGATCTTGAAAGGAAAGCTTCCGATCCGAAAGCAAAAATCCTGCTGCTGTGCAATCCTCACAATCCGGTCGGACGGGTCTGGACTCCGGAAGAACTGCAGCATATAGGTGATATTTGTTTACGGAATGAGGTGTTTGTCGTGGCGGATGAGATTCATTGTGAACTGACTTACGAAGGATATGACTACACACCCTTTGCCTCCTTGTCCGAACGCTTTTTGCAAAATTCCGTCACTTGCGTTTCGCCGAGTAAGGCGTTCAACCTTGCCGGGTTGCAAATCGCCAATATCATCGCAGCCGATGAAGAGGTGCGCCGCCGTATTGACAGAGCCATTAACATCAACGAGGTATGCGACGTCAATCCGTTCGGCGTAATCGCCACAATGGCAGCTTACAACGAAGGTGGGGAATGGCTCGATGCCTTGCGGAAATATCTGCGGGGGAATTACGAATACCTCTGCTGCTTTTTCAAGGAACGGTTACCACAATATCCCGTGCTGCCACTCGAAGGAACTTATTTGGTTTGGATAGACTGCCGTGCTTCCGGTATCAGCTCAGATGTTGTCGCCTTGCGTTTGCAAGAACAACAGCATCTGATGGTCAATTCCGGTACGATGTACGGTCCCGGTGGAGAGGGCTTTATCCGGCTGAATATCGCTTGTCCCCGGGCTCTGCTTGCTGATGGACTGGAACGGATGGCCCGTTTATTCTATCGTGAAGTCTTCTGATTTAAATCCGCTGTAATACCTACCGGAGAAGGCGGTGAACTTCAGGACACAATAATCGGGATCAGTCACTCCTTCGGGATAGTACATAGTGTCGCCTTCCTGCCATATCATTTCCTTACTGGTGCTGTCCGTCAGTATCTCCATCGTGCCGCGCAGCATTACGCCCTTGAAGAAGCGTGTGTTGCAGACGTAAAGGCATGCCCGGTTATTTTTGAGAAATTGCGAAACGCGCATCGACGAGGTGTTCGTTGATAGGTAAATGTGTTTGATCCCTTCCCTTTTGCGGGTTTGCAACATGGCCTTGATGTTGGGAAAGCCTTCGGCATCCACCGAACCGACAAAGATGGTTTTTTCCTTGTCAATCATGTTTCCTACTGTTTTTTCTGCATCTCTCATTGTTTGTTTTTTTTATGGGTTATTGTTTCAAGGGCAAAGATAGCCGGTAAGTGGAACTTTTGTACAATAAAAAAGAAGGAGGATATGTCACTTTTCACGGTTTCTCCATTTTCCGGTAGGCGAGGGGAGTATACCCTATACATTGTCGGAAACTACGTACAAAGTAGGAGACGGTTGAGAAATGGAGTTCGGAGGCTATTTCTGAAATGGGGAGGTCGGTGTAGGTGAGCAGACGCTGGGCTTCGTCTGTAACCTTGTTGAGTATGTACTGCTTGGCGTTGATGTTTATGGCCGAAGAGAGGATTTCGTTCAGATAGTTGGGAGTGATGCATAGTTTATCGGCATAGAATTGTACAGAATGCTGCTCCCGGAAGTGCTCCCCAACCAATTCGAAGAATCGGCTGAGGTGGAAGCTGCTGATATCTTTATGTGGCTCCTTACCCGTCTCCGGAGGGATAGAGGTGCGGTAGGCACGGTTGAGTAGCATGAGGACTTCGTAAAGTAAGGCGCGTAATATGCCCGTATCGTGTGGGTGGAAAGAGTCGATTTCGATTTTTATGTCGTGCAGAAGTTGGAGTATTCGTGCATAGAGCCCGTTCGGCAGTTGGAGTTTGTCTACCATTTTTCCCATTCGGAAGAACGGGAGGTGCTGCACGAATAGTGGGTCTTTGAAGAAAGAGGTCAAAAAGGTATCCTCAAAAATTAGAGCATGACCGTTGCCGATACGGTCTGTGTCCCAACTGCGCACCTCACCTGGTTTGGAGAAGAATACATCACCGGGAGCTGCCAAGTGTGTCCGGTTACCGATAGTGAATTCTCCTTCTCCTTCTGTGATGAAGGTGATGTCATAGTAGGTCAGAATATGTACTTTTCCCTGGGTCAAGAATTTCCGGGTATACTGCAAATCAACGACATCTATCAGAAGTTCGCTTCCGTACTTAGTTTTGTAGAAATTGTATCGTGGGATGGCATTTTTCATGGCTTAACATTGTATGATGGCAGTAAAGTTAGAGAAAAAGCTGCTCCGTACAATAGCGAATAGGAAAATGTTGGGTAAAGACCGGGAGTTTTGTTTATCTTTGCACCCGCAATTATCAATCGCCTTGCAACGATTGTCTGGAATTATCATATTATGAAACAGAAACGAATACCATTGGTGGGCAGACAATACCTTGTGCCCTTCATTTTGATTACCTCTCTTTTCTTTTTGTGGGGATTTGCCCATGCCATTCTGAATGTACTGAACAAGCACTTTCAAGAGATACTGGATATCACGAAGACACATTCGGCCTTTATACAGATGACGATGTATATGGGATACTTCATTATGGCCATTCCTGCAGGATTTTTCATCAGTCGCTTCGGATACCGCCGGGGTGTGGTATTCGGTCTGTTGCTTTACGGCGTCGGTTCGCTGCTCTTTATCCCCGGGCAGCATTATCTGTCTTTTAATCTTTTCTTGTTTGCATTGTTCGTGATAGGCTGTGGACTGACGTTTCTTGAAACTGCCGCCAATCCTTATGCCACAGAATTGGGCGCAAAGGAAACTGCTGCCAGCCGGCTGAATTTCGCGCAATCCTTCAACGGTCTGGGATGTATCTGTGCACCGGTACTGGCTGGACTGCTGCTCTTCTCGAAGGATGGGCAGACGGGCTCGGGTAATGTCGCATTGCCCTATATCTGCATGGGGGTAATTGTGTTGCTGGTAGCGTTGGTCTTTTCAAGAATCAAGTTGCCCGAGATTGAACATAGTGTGGAGGTGGACGAAGCTGGTAATAAGGTCGGATTGTGGTCACACCGGCTTTTCATTTTCGGGCTGATAGCCTTGTTTGCCTATGAGGTCGGCGAGATTTCCATCAACAGCTTCTTCATCAACTACGTGGTGGAGCAGAATTGGATGAATGCCCGCGAAGCTTCCGTAGTGCTTTCTTTCGGTGGACTGGGATTATTTATGTTAGGACGTTTTGCCGGTAGCTGGATTATGGGACGTGTGCGTGCCGAGAAGATGTTGCTGGTTTGTGCTACGGGCACTGTGATGACTACCTTGTTGGTGTTGCTGGATGTAGGAATGGTGTCGCTTGCAGCTCTGTTGTGCGGATATGCATTTGAGGCTATTATGTTTCCCACGATTTTTGCACTTTCCTTGCGCGGGCTGGGCAACCATACCAAGAGGGCTTCCTCTTTCCTGATGATGTCTCCCGTGGGAGGCGTGGTAGGTCCGCTGTTGATGGGACTGGTGGCAGACCATACGACGATGGTGTGGGCGTTCATCGTACCGCTGGTTGCCTATTGCGTGGTGTGGGCATATGCCCGCAAGATGGTGTCCGTCTCTACCGCTTCTTCAATATAGAAGGAAGCCTGCGACTCCGGCAAGGATTATCAGTAAGATAGGGTGGAGGTTCCACTTCCACGTCACGCCGAAAGCGGCTGCAAAGATAAGTATGCTTTTGTAATCTATGAAATTTTCCTTGTTCATCAGCAATAGGGCAGCAGCAGCTATCAATGATACGGACATGGGCAGCAGTCCCGACATTGCCGCCTTGATGTATTTGTTGTCCTTGCATTTCACGAAGAAGTAAGAGATGAGCAATACCAGGATGAACGAGGGAAGACATACTGCAATGGTGGTCACGACAGCTCCCCACACGCTTTGAGTAACTGCATAGCCCACATAGGTGGCACTGTTGATGCCTATCGGACCAGGCGTCATCTGCGAGATGGCCACTACGTCCGTGAATTGTTGCAGGGTGAGCCAGTGATGGTGGTCCACCACCTCATATTGGATGAGGGACAACATGGCGTAACCGCCTCCGAAACCGAACATTCCGATTTTTAGATATACCAATATCAGCTGCCAATAAATCATATCTGTAATTTTCTCAGTTTATCTTTTAACCATAATGTATAGAGCATTCCTCCTGCAATTCCTGCAAGGACAATGTATACGGGGGATAGCCCGAATTGCCAGATGAGTATGGTGGCGATGGCTGGAAGCACCAGTTGCCAATACTTCAGCTTCAGTGCCCGTGCAGCCGAAATGCAGGGTATCACAATCAGTGCGACTACTGCCGGACGGATACCGTTAAAGATGCGTATCATCACCTGGTTGTCCTGAAAATGAGCGAAGAACATGGCTATCAGCATCATGATGACAAAAGAGGGGAGGATTGTGGCAAGTGCACACACCAGGCTACCTTTTACTTTATGCAGCTTGTAGCCGACGAATATGGATATATTGACAGCAAAAACACCGGGAAGTGACTGGGTCAACGCAAACATTTCCATGAAATCTTCTTTACTCATCCATCTCTTTTTTACGATTTCCCGTTCAATGAGAGGTATCATAGCGTATCCGCCACCGATAGTGAACATTCCTATCTTGGCAAAGGTCATAAAAAGCAGTAAATATTTCATTATTTCTCTTCGGGTGACTTTCTTTTGCAAAGAAACCCAAATTAATCAACATATACAAATTAGGGGGATAATATTTATTTATTAATATTTTATATTACAGGGCTATATTCTTAAATCTATTTAAAAGGAGAATATTCCGTCGTAAATAAGCTTTATCTTTAACACGTAATTACAAATAATATAAATGTAGATATGATACAGATAGTGCAATTACATGGTACGGATAAAAAGCTGTACGAGCTTGTAGCCCCTTTGGTTATGAGCCCGGAAGTGCTGAAACAGAACTACAATTACCCTTTCCGGACATCGGAAGAGTACGAGTGGTTTGTTGCTCTGGATAATAAACATGTTGTAGGTTTTGTGCCGGTGGAGCACAAGAAGTATGAATGTGTCATCAACAACTATTATATTAAGGAAAGGAATGTTGACACGCTAAAATTGCTTCTGGAAAAGGTACTTGAGAAGCAGGGCGAGGAGAGTAGTCTGACGGCTGTTAGCTTTGTTGAAGATAGGGATGTCTTCAGCGAGCTGGGCTTTTTGGAAGACAAGGTATGGACCCGTTATGTGAAAATGAAGAAAAACAGATAATTATGGCTACACCCAAAAATGTGTATGAACTGGCGCAAGAACGTCTTGATGTGATTTTTAGGGAATTTGACACGATATGCGTCTCTTTTTCGGGAGGAAAAGATAGTGGAGTGTTGCTGAATTTGTGCATAGACTATATCCGCCGGAACCGGCTGAACCGTAAACTGTGTGTATTCCATATGGACTATGAGATACAGTACAGCATGACCATTGATTATGTGGACCGGGTATTGGAGGCGAATAAGGATATATTGGAGGTGTATCGTGTTTGTGTGCCTTTCCGTGTAACGACTTGTACGTCGATGTACCAGAGTTACTGGCGTCCGTGGCAGGAGGATTTGGAGGACATTTGGGTAAGGAAGATGCCGAAAGGCTGCCTCACTAAAGAGACGTTTCCTTTCTACACTCCCGAAATGTGGGATTATGAGTTCCAGATGCACTTTGCCAAATGGCTGCATGAGAAGAAGGATGGAGTGCGTGCCTGCTTTCTCATAGGCATCCGTACGCAAGAGAGTTTTAACCGCTGGCGCAGCATCCATCTGAACCGGAAGTATCAGATGTACCACAATTACCGCTGGACCTCGAAGATAGGCAATGACATTTTCAATGCTTATCCCATTTATGATTGGAAGACGACGGATATCTGGACGGCCAATGGCAAATTCGGCTTTGACTATAACCATTTGTATGACCTATATTATAAAGCCGGAGTCAATATCGAACGCCAGCGTGTGGCAAGCCCTTTTCTTTGTGAGGCACAAGAGAGCCTGAAGCTGTATCGTGTCATCGACCCGAATACTTGGGGAAGAATGATAGGGCGGGTCAACGGGGTGAACTTTACCGGTATTTACGGAGGGACGCGTGCTATGGGGTGGCAGACGGTCCGACTGCCCGAAGGGTATACGTGGAAAGGCTTTATGCAGTTCCTGCTTTCCACCTTGCCGGAAGAGACCCGGAGGAACTACTTGAAAAAGCTTACTGTCAGCATTGAATTCTGGCGTACAAAAGGGGGGTGTCTGGCTGACGAGACCATCCAGAAGCTGAGGGATGCAGGAGTGTCCATTGAAGTGATAAATACCACGAATTACAAGACAAACAAGAAGCCGGTGCGCATGGATTATCTGGATGATATTGACATCGCGGAATTCCGGGAAATTCCCACTTATAAGCGGATGTGCATATGCATCCTGAAGAATGACCATGCCTGCAAGTACATGGGTTTTGCCTTGAACAAGGAAGAGGCATACAAAAGAGACAAGATAATGGAACAATTCAAAAATATGATGTTATGAGCGTAGATAAAAGTCCGGTATATAACGTAAGGGCAATTCCAATAGAGAAAATACAAGCAAACGATTACAATCCGAATGTAGTGGCACCGCCCGAAATGAAGCTTCTGGAGCTTTCCATCTGGGAAGATGGTTTCACCATGCCTTGTGTCTGTTACTATGATGAGGAAGAGGATAACTACATCCTGGTGGACGGTTACCACCGTTATCAGGTGTTGAAGACATCCAAAAGAATTTATCAGCGCGAAAACGGGTTGCTTCCCGTGGTCGTGATTGACAAGGAACTTTCCAACCGTATGGCGTCCACTATCCGTCATAATCGTGCCCGTGGTACGCATAATATCGAGTTGATGTGCCATATTGTTGCGGAATTGGACAGAGCCGGTATGTCTGATGAATGGATAATGAAGAATATCGGAATGGATCGCGACGAAGTGTTGCGTTTAAAGCAAATTTCGGGTCTGGCAGACTTGTTTGCGAACAAGAACTTCAGCATTCCGGATAAGAAAGAAGAGTATGTGGCGGATAAATAAATGAATATTTCAGGGGTGGATTTTTTAATCTGCCTCTTTATATTCATTAACAAGTGAAATATTTCGTTGCAAACTTGCATAATTTAGTCAAATCGCCTACATTTGTCAGCATCAAAACAAACAGAATAGGTCCTATGTGCTTTAAGGCACTATAAAAAACATTACATGAAGAAAATTTTGGTTAGTGGCGGTGCTGGTTTTATAGGTTCTCATCTTTGTACCCGATTGATAAACGACGGGCATCAGGTGATTTGTCTGGATAATCTTTTCACCGGTTCGGAAGGAAATATCACTCATCTGAAGAGCAATCCCCGCTTTGAATTTGTACTGCATGATGTGGAAACCCCTTATGAGGCAGATGTGGACGAAATCTATAATCTGGCTTGTCCTGCTTCTCCCATCCACTACCAATATGATGCCATTAAAACCATCAAGACTTCTGTATTGGGCGCCATCAATATGCTGGGACTGGCCAAAAAGACGAATGCCAAGATATTGCAGGCTTCTACCAGCGAAGTGTACGGTGACCCCGTTATTCATCCCCAAGTGGAAAGTTATTGGGGAAATGTAAATCCAATTGGCCTCCGTTCTTGTTATGATGAAGGGAAGCGTTGTGCCGAGACATTGTTTATGGACTATCACCGCCAGAATGGAGTGCGGATCAAGATTATCCGTATATTCAATACGTACGGTCCTCGGATGTTGCCGAATGACGGACGGGTGGTTTCCAATTTCGTGGTTCAAGCATTGCAGAACCAGGATATTACAATATACGGTTCGGGTAATCAGACGCGAAGTTTCCAATATGTAGATGACTGTATAGAAGGTATGGTGCGGATGATGAACACGGAGGACGATTTTATCGGTCCGGTAAACTTGGGAAATCCGAATGAATTCTCCATATTGGAACTGGCGGAAAAGGTCATTAGGCTGACGAATTCCAAGTCGAAACTGATTTTCAAGCCACTGCCTCATGATGATCCCAAACAGCGTCAGCCGGACATCACTCTGGCAAAGGAAAAGTTGGGCTGGGAACCGACTATAGAGCTGGAAGAGGGTTTACAGTATATAATAGAGTATTTTAAGGAATATCGTTCCTAACTAAATAGTAATTTTGATAACGGGAAAAACAATATAGAAAGATGAACATGGAAATAAATCCTTCCGAATACAAGATTCTCATCGTTGACGATGTGATGTCAAACGTTTTATTGTTGAAAGTGCTTTTGACAAATGAGAAATTCGCGATTGCTACTGCAAGTAACGGGCGGCAAGCGTTGGAACAGGTGGAAAAGGAAAATCCTGATTTGGTTTTGCTTGACGTAATGATGCCGGACATGAGTGGTTTTGAAGTAGCTCAACATTTAAAGTCAAATCCGAATACAGCTGATATTCCAATCATCTTTCTGACCGCACTGAATAGTACGGCAGATATTGTGAAGGGGTTTCAGGTTGGCGCGAATGACTTCATCTCTAAGCCTTTCAATAAGGAGGAATTGATTATCCGTGTTACCCACCAAATATCTTTGGTAGCTGCCAAACGGTTGATTTTGAGTAAGACGGAAGAACTGCAACGTACTATTGCCGGGCGTGACAAGCTTTATTCGGTGATTGCCCATGACTTACGTTCTCCGATGGGATCCATCAAAATGGTGCTGAATATGCTGATATTGAACTTGCCATCTGAGAAAATTGGCGCCGAAATGTACGAGCTTCTGACGATGGCTAATCAGACTACGGAGGATGTGTTTTCATTGCTGGATAACCTGCTGAAATGGACAAAGAGTCAAATCGGTAAGTTGAACGTGGTTTATCAGGATGTGGACCTCGTCGAAGTGACAGACGGTGTCATTGAGATTTTCAGTATGGTGGCAAGCCTGAAGAAGATAAGAATCCACGAGATGAAACCGGAAAAAATGATGGTCAACGCTGATATTGACATGCTGAAGACAGTGGTCCGTAACTTGTTGAGTAATGCCATTAAGTTCAGTAAGGAGAACTCAGAGGTACTGGTGAAGATGGAGGAAGTAGATGGTATGGCAGTTGTCAGCGTTCAGGATTATGGCTGTGGCATCAGCGAGGAGGGGCAGAAGAAGTTGTTGCATACTGATACGCATTTCAGCACGTTCGGCACGAACAACGAAGAAGGCTCGGGACTGGGCTTGTTGCTATGCAAGGATTTTGTCGTGAAGAATGGCGGTAAACTGTGGTTTACTTCCAAGGAAGGCGAAGGCTCCATATTCAGCTTCTCTATTCCGGTGAAGAAGTGATAACGAAGAAAATAGAACGGATGGTCCGTTGAAGTAAAACAGACCATCCGTCAGACTCAAATAGACCGTCTGTTACGGTCGTGCAGACCATCTGTTTCTTATGAACGGATGGTCTGTTTTTTTATCTCTTACACAGACTGCGGAAATCGCAATATTCACATTTCCGGGTATCCTCTGTTTGGCTGAATGTTTCTTCTTGGCTGAATATCTCCTGCAGGAGTCCGTGCAGCCGTTCGCGAAACTCGTCTTCGAAGAAAGCGAAGTTGTTGACCGGTACCTTGGGTTGTCGCGGCGCTCCCATTTCGATGACCGGGGAGTAGCTTTCGGAAGCTGCCCGGTGGATGTAAAGTAGGGAAGGGGCTACCTTCAGCGATTGCTTGCGGCAGAGGATGGCGGCGTACAGAAACGTCTGGAAAATATAGTTGGGACGGTTGTCGGCGGGAGTAAACAGTTGTTCTATATTTTCAGGAGTCTTGGGAGTACCGCCTGTCTTGTAGTCCACGATACGTAGCGTGTCTCCTTTGCTGTCCAGGCGGTCGATGGTACCGCCTATCTGTAAGGCAAGCTTTCCTTGCGGAGTATCTATTTCCATCATTTCTCTGACGTCCTGTTCCATACCCTCCATACGGAACGGGGCATATTGCAGGTCATTGCGCAGAAGCTGGCGCAGGTAAGAGGCAATGACTTTGGAATGGATAAGCTGCGTACCGTTATATTCCGGTTGCTCCGTAAGGGGCACATGGAAGAACTTTTCTTTAAAAGCATTGTCCACATAGGCTTGCAGGCGAACATCGTCTTTCAGTAATTGTTCCAGGTCGTCTTTACGTATCTCCCGTCCGTTGGCTGTCAGTTCGTTGTACACCAGTTCGGCGGAACGGTGGAAGATGGTGCCGAAGAGGGTGGAGTCTATCTCGGCGCTTACTTCATCGGGAGCTTTCAGGCCGGCTACGTATCGGTAGTAGAATTTCAGGCGGCAGTCCAGATAGGCATTGAGGGCAGAGGGGGAGAAGAACGCTTTGGGACGTTGGTGGATGTTGTAGGCGTCGAACATCTGTTGCAACATCTCCGGTGTCTTGTGAATCTCAATTTCCCGGGCTTGCTGTGGAGATTGTCCGGCTTCAAGGTACTCAAGGGAGATGTTGTGCGGCGACTCTACCAGGAATTGCAGCATGAAGCGGGACATTTCCCCGCGGTTCAGTCCGTCCGAAGAGGTGTTATATAATAAGGTGACGTTTTCTGCCCGTTGGATGAGGCGGTAGAAGTAGTAGGCATAGACGGCATTCTTGTGCTCTATGGTGGTCATGCCGAAGGCTTTCCTCAGGTTGTAGGGGATGAAGGAGGAGTCGCCTCCGGCTTTGGGCAATTGCCCTTCGTTGAGGGAGAGCATGATGAGGTTGCGGAAGTCGAGGTTACGCGTTTCCAGCACACCCATTACTTGCATGCCGATGGCGGGCTCTCCGTGGAAGGGGATGTTGGCAGAGGTAAGCAGCCGGTTCAGCAGTCGCTTCAGCGTGTCTGTGCGCACGCCACTCAGTTCGCCGGTCTCTATCAGACTGAGCAGGCGATTGACGAGGGTGTAGCTTTTGAACAGAGACTCGCGGTACAGCTGGTTGAAGATGTCTTCCACGTCTTTTTCCTGGCGGTAGAGGACGGCCACTTCGCGAAGCAGTTCGGTGAGGTAGCTGCATAGGGCGGCAATGCCGTTCTGTGGTGTAAAGACTTGTTCAAGAAATGCGTCCTGCTTCAGCTCCGAGGGAAGGGGATAGAAGCGGTTGTCCTGCGTAAGCCGTCTTTCCAGTACTTCGGCATGGGAGGAAAGCTGCCGGGTATAAGGATGTTTCAGCAGGGTGAGTACGGTCTCGTAAGTATATCGTCCGGTACCTGTGTGGTAGCCGGTAGTCTGTAGCTCTACAAGGGCGTTGATAAAGCTGTATACCGGAGTTTGGGCAAGGGGGAATCCCATTGTGATGTTGACGTTCTTTACATCTGCCGGAATGGAGTGGAGGACGGGAAGCAGTAGGGATTCGTTACAAAGGACAACGGCAGTGTCTTTGAATGAAGAAGGGGTTCTTAATTTTTCATTCCCCCTAATCCATTGCGGCAAGTAGCGGGCTTGTGCATTTTCGGTAGAAGCGGAGATAAAGCGTACGTTCTTGGGTTTCCGCAGTACATCAAAAGAAGTTTCGGGCAGTTGGTTGGGAAACAGCTTTAGGTTGCGGAGGATGAATTCGCCTGCTTCGTGGGTATAGGGCGGCTTTTGCTCAAGGGGAAGACGGGTGTAGAACACGTCGTAATCCCAATAGAACATTGCTTTCCCGGCATCCTGCAAGAGCTGGAAGAAACGGGTTTCTACTCTATTTAGCACGTTGAAGCCGACAAATACATAGCGGTCGTAGCGCAGTCGGTCGGTGTCGAGTTGCTCCATGACATTGCGGTACATCATGCCTTCGTAGGCGATGCCCAGTTCTGTAAGATTGCGGCGGTAGTGGCGGTAGATGTCGCCCAGTTTATCCCAGAGGGAGATGAATTTGGCTTTCAGCTCCGTGCGCTTTTCTATGGAAAAGTTCTGGAAGAACTGGCGGATGGCTTCTTCTTGTTCTTGGTCGAGGAAGTCGTAATTGTCCATAATGTTCTTCAGTTCTTGCAGGTTGCTGAAGAGTTTGTCGGCATCTACAAGGTTTTTGTCTACGTCATCGAAATCGCTGATGAGCAGTTCTCCCCAGAAGTAGAAGTCATCCAGAGTTTCTTCGCTGCGGGTCTCTTCGCGGAACACCTTATACAGTTCGCATACCAGGCGGATAGGGTCGCCGGACTTCAATGGAGAGAGTTGCCGGAACAGTTCGCTGATGCTGACGTAGGCAGGCGACCACAAAGGGCGGTCCGTTTCAGTTGCCAGATATTCGTTGAAGAACAGACTGGCACGTTTGTTGGGGAAAACGATGGCGGTGCGCGAGAGGTCGTTTCCTATTTTGGCGTAAAGGTCGCGGGCGACCAGTTGGAGGAATGTTTCCATGATTTAGTTGATAATTGATAATTAATAGTGGATGGGGAGTGAGTTATACCGGTTCTATGTTGTTCTCCTCTACATACCACAAGTAACCCCGTATATTTTCTGCGACATACCCCATGCGGACCAGCAGTTGCATGTATCCCTGCACCTGCTTGTTGTACTTCTTGTTTGGCTTTCCGAACTTGAAGTCCACCACTACGATTTCTTCGCCACGCATCATCACGCGGTCCGGGCAGCGTGTCCGCAGTTCACCGTTTTCCTGCCAGATGATGTCGCATTCATTGAATAGCTGCCACGTTCCTGAATACCAGTCCTTGACTTGAGGCAGGGAGAAAGCGCGTTGGGTGAGATTGCGTATTTCTTCTTCCGTCTCACTCCGTCCAATCACACCTTCAAAGACGAGCTGGCTGATGGCATTGTCAATGTCTTTTTCCGTTTCGATGGCAGAGAATAGGGTATGCAGCAAACGTCCCCGGTTGATGAAGCGCTGGCTGGACTCTGCTTCGTCCACTCCTGCTATGAAGTCTGCCGAACGGTTGGATTGCCGGAACTCGATGTCGTGGAGCATACTCTCCATGTGGACGGGAAGTTTAACCGGCTTTTGCGAAAGTCTGTTGACTGGTTGCTGTTCGTAAACCTCAGGTTTACGTTCGCAGTATAGAGGTTTCTGTTCGTAGTATAGAGGTTTAGCTTCGTCGTTAGCAGGGTTGTCTGCGTCATGCTGTGAGACGGGGACGGGGGAAGGGCAAATCCTGCCGTTCTCGTATATGGCAGCCTCTTCGTCCCAACTGCCTGCTCCGTCTTTGGCTATGCGGGGCAGGGTGTTGGCAAGGAGTTCGGACATGGTTCCCTTCTGTTCCTTCCGGCTCCAGAGGATGAGGTTCTTGCCGGCACGGGTAAAGGCCACGTACAGCAGATTCAGATTGTCCACCCACAGCTGAAGACGTTCGTGCAGATAGTCCTGCCGGTATATGGATTCCGCCATGGTGGTGGAATAGTTCACCGGCACTAAGCTGATGGCATTATAAGGCTCTTCCGGTGGGACGCACCACACCAGCTGGTTGTTGGTTTCGTTCTCCAGCTTCCAGTCGCAGAAGGGAATCAGTACGGTATGGAATTCCAGTCCTTTGGACTTGTGGATGGAGAAGATGCGTATGCCGTCCATCTCACCGCTGGGGATGGTTTTGCTGCAAAGGGTTTCGTCCCAGTAGCGGATGAAGCTGTCCAGTTCGGAAGAATTGCTTTGCAGATACTCCGTCACAGCATCGAAGAAGGAGAAGAGGTAGGCATCCTGCTTTTCAATGCGGCTCATGCCGAAGATGCTGAACAGTTCTTCCAGTAACTCATACAAAGGCATCAAGCGCAGCGTTTCCCGTCGGGAGGTAAAGGTTTCGGGCAGGGGAGTGGCTATGATGAATCCCGACTGCTCGTCATTTGTCATTTGTAATTTGTAATTCTCCATCAGCGCAGCCTCCGCAATCTTGTTCTCCGGATTCGATAGGCAGCGCAGGGCATCCATCAGCATGCAGATGGCAAGGGAGGCATCCAGACGGAAAGCTTCGTCGGACACGACAGAAAGATGCAGTTCTTTGTCAAAATAGTCGGCTATCGGCGGGATATTCTTGTTCTTGCGGACAAGGATGGTGATATCATTCAGTGTTACGCCCTCTTCCAGCAGCCGTTGCACCTCTTCTCCTAAAGCGAGAAGGGTCTGCTCTGTATAGTTGTGTTCATCGTCCGGTTCAAGGAAGGTGGCTTTTACGTAGCCGTACTCCGTGCTCTTGGGCGATTCCTGCACTACGTCGGCATAAGCGCGTTTCAGGGGTAGGCAATCCTCTTTCAGTTCGTTCAGGTGTAATGCATTGAGGTAGTCTATGGCAGCGGTAAATACCTGGTTGTTGAAACGGATAATGTTGGTTTCGCTACGCCGGTTTGTTTTTAGGGTTTCCACACGGACGGGGAAGGAGTTTAAGTTTAATTCTTTATTTCCCAAGCTGTTCAGTATTCCCCAGTCCCCGTTCCGCCAGCGGTAGATGGACTGCTTCACATCTCCCACAATCAGACTGTCAGCTCCTTGCGAAAGTCCTTCGAGCAACAGCAGACGGAAGTTGTCCCATTGCATGCGGCTGGTGTCCTGGAATTCGTCAATCATGACGTTGCGTATGTTGGCGCCGATTTTCTCGAAGACGAACGAAGAGTCACCCTCGCGCACCAATTTGTGCAGCAGGGCGTTGGTGTCCGAAAGTAGAAAGCGGTTATGTTCTCGGTTCAGTGTACGTACCTCTTCGTCAATATGGTTGAGGAGTTGTAGTTTGTTGAGATGCTGGAGCGAGAGACGGCAACTGTTCAGGGTGCGGTTGCGTTGCGGACGCATTCTTTCGGCTTCCTGCAGTAGAGGTATCAGGCTGGTTTTTGCCAGACAGATGATGTCGTCCTTCCGTGAGGATGTTTTCGTTGCCCAGTTTTTTGCATCTGCCAGGCTGTTTTGCAGGGTGGCGTTCAGCACATCTTTGTCAGACAGTCTGCCGTCGCGCAGTTTGCGGAAGTAACTGCCGATGCCTCGGGCACCTCCTTTCAAGTCTTCGGGAGTGAGGGCATGCCCTTCCAGTTCGCCTTCAAACTGGTCGTAGAAACTTTTCATCTGTTCCAGAGCCTCGGTTTCCATATCGCGCAGCACATCCCGGTAGAGTTTCAACGTGTTCGGAGTACGAAGGCATTGCCGTAGTTTTTCGCCGCGTTCTATGTAGCTTTCATCGAAGATGTTTCGTCCGAAACTTTTCACCTCATTCGATACGTTCCAGCGTTTGTCGTCGCGGATGCGCTCGTCGATGTAGTCCAGCAGCCATGCCAGCACGGGAGAAGTGGGGGTAAGCTTCTCGATGAGGCTGTCTACGGCATCACTCAGCACTTCACTGTTGTTCAGCTCTATGTTCAGGTTAGGACTCAGTTCCAGTTCGCGGGCAAGGTTGCGCATCACAGATTGAAAAAAGGAGTCGATGGTTTCCACGCGGAAACGGCTGTAGTCATGCAGCATGTATTGCAGTGCCATGCCGGCCCGTTGACGAATCTCCCCGTCCGTCAATCCGTCCCCGCCTTCTTCTTTAATTTTTAATTTATAATTTTTAATTCTCTCCAAGTATGCTTCGGAAGAAGGTGCTCCCTTCCAGATACCGTAAAGCTGTGTCAGTATGCGCTCCTTCATCTCTGCCGTAGCCTTGTTGGTGAAGGTTACGGCAAGTATCTGCCGGTAGGCGCGTGGATTGATTATCAAATGCTTGATGTATTCCACAGCCAGCGTAAAGGTCTTGCCTGAGCCGGCAGAGGCTTTGTATACTAATAATTCCATGTAAATTGCTGCATTGAGTATGTATCTGCAAACGTACACAAAAATAATGAGAAAAATAAATGCTTCCCTGCTTTCTCTTATAGAAAGAAGTGGGAAGCATCCATTATTGAGGGGCTATGTGTAGGGGCTGTGCTACATTACCGGCGTCTGGAAAAGAAATACAAATCCTTTGCTGTCTTTCAAATCCTTTATGGCATCTCCGGCATAGATTTCTCCGTTTGTCAGTGAGAGTTTCTTGATTCCTGCATTCGGGCTAAAATCGATTTTTTTCAGGTCGAGCCAGAACAAGTTAGGGGTCAGTGTGGACTCAAAATAATATACTTTGTTCTTCTGGTCGGATACAGAACGCCAACGGGTGGAGGAGATATGGGGCTTGTCCGGTGTGGTGATACCGAACGGTACAGAAACATTGCGCATTACGCTCAATACACTGGGTACGGCAATCTTTGCATCCGCTGTTTGCGGAATGGCATTGATGTAGAACGATGCGCGTACAAAGCGGTCACTGGAGCGGTTGGTTCCCGGCAACATATTCAGCCCGCCTACCTCTTTCCAATAGTCGTTGATAGCCAGCTGGAGTTCATATTTGGGAGAGTTGGTCATTACTTGATACTGCTTGCCTTCATGTATCTCAAGGTTTCCGTCTATGTATTCCAGGACAGCCGTGTTTCCGGTTTCATCTGTGATGGCCAGATGCAGGGTGGAAGCGGCTCCGTTGGGCAGGTCTGGTGCATCAATGCGGAAGGATTCTTTTTTCAGTTCATCCACAGCTTCGCGTACGGTTGCAAAATTGTCGAGTACGTATTGCGTCCAGATACTGATGCCCATAATCGGGCGGTTGTCTCCCGGGCGGTGGTAAACGGACTCCGGAAGGAAGAGCAGGCTGGCAACCAGACCTTTCTCGTTCATACCGTCGCAGGTACCTATGTCATAACCGGCGGCAATGACGCTACCGTACTTGGAAGTCCAGTTCACTGTATTCCCTTTGTTGTAGCCTGCCCTTTGCATGCCTCTTGGGAATACATAGATGTTACTCATAAGGTCTTCTTTCCAGTCCATCGTACGTCCTGTAATGACTGTATTGTCAGGACCGATGTAGGTGGCTCGGGTACACGCTTCTGTTTGTTGCACACTCATGGAGGCTATGGCAGCCAGTGCAACAGCTATTGTCTTTATTGGTTTATTCATCTCGCTTTTGTCTTTATGAATTAATACTCTGTTTCATAGAATAACAAAAGGAGGGGAGTATAGTTTGAGAAAAAGAGGGGAAATCCCTTACTCGTCTTTTTCTTTCAGCAATTCCTCCATCTTCAGCACCTCGTCCCGATACTGTGCGGCTTCGATAAAATCGAGTTTCTTGGCAGCCTCCTGCATAAGCTTCTTGGTACGTTCGATACTCTTTTCCAGTTGCTTGCGGCTCATGTACTGTACTATAGGGTCGGCAGCCATCGTAGATGTACTTTCTTGTTCCACATAGGGGCGGGGAGTGCTGGAAGTGAACTTCTCGCTGCTGAGGACGGCTTCGCCGGAAGCCTCGTTGGTGGCAAACACATTGAGGTTCTTGGCTTTCTTGATTTGCTGTGGTGTGATGCCGTGCTCTTCGTTGTACTTCAACTGCTTCTCGCGACGGCGGTTGGTCTCGTCGATGGTCAGTTGCATGCTGTCCGTTATTTTGTCGGCATACATGATGACCATACCGTTCACGTTACGGGCGGCACGTCCGGCAGTCTGTGTCAGTGAGCGGTGGGAACGAAGGAAACCTTCCTTGTCTGCATCGAGAATGGCAACGAGAGAGACTTCAGGCAGGTCGAGTCCTTCACGCAGCAGGTTGACACCGACAAGTACATCGTAAACGCCCTCGCGCAAGTCACCCATAATCTTCACACGTTCCAAAGTGTCTACGTCGCTGTGGATATAATTACACTTCACGTTGTTGTTCAGCAGATATTCCGTCAGTTCTTCAGCCATTCGTTTGGTGAGGGTGGTGACGAGGGTACGCTCGTTCTTCTCGATGCGTACTTGGATTTCTTCCATCAGGTCGTCTATTTGGTTGTGGCTGGGACGCACCTCAATAATGGGGTCTAACAGTCCCGTCGGGCGGATGACTTGTTCTACTACGATGCCTTCGGATTTCATCAGCTCATAGTCTGCCGGTGTGGCGCTGACGTAAATCACTTGTTTGGCCATCTCTTCGAATTCATCGAATTTCAGCGGGCGGTTGTCCATGGCAGCCGGTAGGCGGAATCCGTACTCCACCAGGTTTATCTTGCGGGCGCGGTCACCTCCGTACATGGCACGTATCTGCGGGACGCTGACGTGGCTTTCGTCAATGACTATCAGGAAATCTTCGGGGAAGAAGTCCAGCAGGCAGTAGGGGCGGGTACCGGCAGCACGCCCGTCAAAGTAGCGAGAATAATTCTCAATGCCGGAGCAATGTCCCAATTCGCGTATCATTTCCATATCATAGGTCACCCGTTCCTGCAAGCGTTTGGCCTCGAATGGGCGGCCTTCGTTTTCAAACCATTGCACCTGCTTGTGAAGGTCATCCTCTATTTCGTGTATGGCACGCAACGTGGCTTCCTTGGTGGTCATGAAGAGGTTGGCGGGATAAATCTTGTAGGCATCGAACTTGGCGACGGTAACGCCGCTCATAGGGTCCACTTCCTCAATACTGTCTACCTCGTCTCCCCAAAAGGTGACGCGCAGCAAGTTGTCGGCGTAAGCCAGATAAATGTCCACCGTATCGCCTTTCACGCGGAAATTGCCGCGGTTCAGGTCAATGTCGTTGCGTACATAAAGACTGTCCACCAAGCGTCGCAGGAAGACATTGCGACTGAAATTCTTGCCTTGCTGTACTTCGATGACGTTGTTGTAGAAGTCTGCCGGATTCCCCATGCCGTATATGCACGAAACGGAGGATACCACCACTACATCTTTCCTGCCCGAAAGCAGGGCAGAGGTGGCGGCAAGGCGCAACTTGTCTATCTCGTCGTTGATGGCGAGGTCTTTTTCTATATAGGTGTCCGATGATGGCAGGTAGGCTTCGGGCTGATAGTAGTCGTAGTAGGACACATAGTATTCTACGGCATTGTTCGGGAAGAATCCCTTGAACTCGCTGTACAACTGGGCAGCCAGCGTCTTGTTGTGGCTCAATATCAGCGTTGGCTTGTTGATGTTGGCAATGACGTTGGCTATGGTGAATGTCTTTCCGGACCCGGTGACACCGAGTAATGTTTGTGCAGGAAGTCCCTCATGCACGCCCTCGGTCAGCTGTGCGATGGCTTCCGGCTGGTCACCGGTAGGTTGGTAGGCGGATGTCAGTTCGAATTTGTTCATTTTCTCTTCTTAGAAGCGGCAATATTCGGTAAAATCTTTGAGATAAACAAAATTTTTTTGTTTACTTTGCAGCTATATTGATAACAACCATTAATAATTGTAATACAACGAAGAACATGATTTGGAATGAAAGCATCGAATGCATGGATCGCGAAAGCCTTCGTAAAATCCAGAGCATTCGTCTCAAAAAGACTGTGGAGCGTGTGTATCATGACACTCCTTTTTATCGTAAGAAAATGCAGGAACTGGGAGTTACTCCCGATGACATAAACAGTATAGATGATATTGTAAAACTGCCTTTTACTACCAAGTACGACTTGCGGGACAATTATCCCTTCGGCCTCTGTGCCGTACCTATGAGCCAGATTGTGCGTATTCATGCCTCTTCCGGCACAACCGGAAAACCCACTGTGGTAGGCTATACCCGAAAAGACCTTTCAGCATGGTCCGAATGCCTTTCACGGGCCTTTACCGCCTATGGTGCCGGTAGCTCGGATATTTTCCAGGTGTCCTACGGTTACGGACTTTTTACCGGCGGACTGGGTGCGCATGCCGGTGCCGAGAATATCGGCGCTTCCGTCATCCCGATGTCCAGCGGCAATACGGAGAAGCAGATTACACTGATGCATGATTTCGGTTCTACCGTACTTTGCTGCACGCCCTCATACGCCCTCTATCTGGCAGATGCCATCAAAGACTCCGGTCTTCCCCGTGAAGAGTTTAAGTTGAAAGTGGGAGCCTTCGGCGCCGAGCCGTGGACCGAAAGTATGCGTCGGGATATTGAAACCAAGCTGGGTATCAAGGCATTTGATATTTATGGGCTTAGTGAGATTGCCGGTCCCGGTGTAGGTTACGAATGCGAGTGCCAGCACGGTACCCACCTCAATGAAGACCATTACTTCCCCGAGATTGTAGACCCGAAGACCCTCGAACCGGTTGCCCCTGGAGAAACCGGCGAATTGGTGTTCACTCACCTTACCAAAGAGGGGATGCCGCTGTTGCGCTACCGTACCAAGGACCTCACCGCCCTGCACTACGATAAGTGCTCCTGCGGACGTACACTGGTTCGTATGGACCGCATCTTGGGACGTAGTGATGACATGCTGATTATCCGTGGTGTCAACGTGTTCCCCACGCAGATAGAGTCCGTTATCCTCGAAATGCCGGAGTTCGAGCCTCACTACCTCTTGCTGGTAGACCGCAAGAACAATACCGACACCATGGAGTTGCAGGTTGAGGTTCGTCCTGAATACTATTCCGACGAAATCAACAAGATGCTGGCTTTGAAGAAGAAGCTCGTAGCCCGCCTGCAGAGCGTACTCGGTCTCGGTGTAGATGTCCGTCTGGTAGAACCACGCAGTATTGAGCGCAGCGTAGGCAAAGCCAAGCGCGTCATCGACAACCGCAAATTGTAATTGCCAAATTGTAAATTGTCAAATAGTAAATGAACCTATGGTAGCAAAACAACTTTCCATTTTTCTGGAGAACAAGTCCGGCCGCCTCACAGAGGTGACTGAAGTTCTTGCAAAAGAAGGTGTCAACCTTTCTGCTCTATGTATTGCAGAGAATGCCGATTTCGGTATCCTTCGTGGCATTGTTTCCGAACCGGATAAAGCATATAAGGCTTTGAAAAATAATCACTTCGCTGTGAACGTAACGGATGTGGTAGGCATCAGTTGTCCCAATATCCCCGGCTCATTGGCGAAAGTGCTCCGTTTCCTCTCCGATGAAGGTGTCTTCATCGAGTACATGTATTCCTTTGCCAACGGTGAAACGGCCAATGTCATCATTCGTCCCAACGACATGGATAACTGCATCCGTGTATTGACAGAAAAAAAGGTTGATTTGCTGGCGGCAAGCGATTTGTATAAGCTGTAAAATGTAAAAATAGTGATTAGCGATTAGTGGTTGGTGGTTGCGCTATTATTCCGCATGGCACTAACCGCTAATCCCTAATTCCTAACCATTAATCCTTATTTCCTGCCCGTTCGTCTGGTTTTTGAAAAATTAAGGCTCGTATCGTTGCTTTATTCGATGCGAACCCCTATCTTTGCGCATTATTTGAACAAAAGTAATGAAGAAGAACATCCTAATAACTCTGCTTGCAGCATTGCTGCTCTCCTCGTGTGGAGAATACAACAAATTGCTGAAAAGCACAGATTACGAATACAAGTACGAAGCGGCAAAAAATTACTTCGCAAAAGGTCAGTATAACCGTGCTGCCACTTTGCTCAATGAATTGATTGCTATTCTCAAAGGTACTGATAAGGCAGAGGAATCCCTCTATATGCTGGGCATGAGTTACTATAACCAGAAGGATTATCAGACTGCTGCGCAGACTTTCATTCAATACTACAACGTTTATCCCCGCGGTACATTCACAGAACTGGCACGTTTCCACGCCGGTAAAGCTTTGTATCTGGATACTCCGGAGCCGCGTTTGGACCAATCCGGCACGTATAGCGCCATCCAGCAGTTGCAGATGTTTATGGAATACTTCCCGCAAAGTTCCAAGAAAGAGGAGGCGCAGAACATGATATTTGCCTTGCAGGACAAGCTGGTGATGAAGGAGTATCTGTCTGCAAAACTTTATTATAATATGGGTAATTATCTGGGTAACAACTATCAGGCTTGCGTTATCACTGCGCAGAATGCTTTGAAGGATTATCCCTATACCAACCTGCGTGAAGATTTATCCATTCTTATCTTGCGTGCCAAGTATGAGTTGGCTGTATACAGTGTGGAGGACAAAAGGGCAGAACGTTACCGCGAAGCTGTGGATGAATGTTATGCCTTTAAAAATGAGTTCCCCGAAAGTAAGTATATGAAGGAAGTCGACCGAATATTTAAAGAAGCGCAGAAAATGCTGGGAGAAGGAAGTGAAGAGCAATAATATAATAATCAATAGATAAATTTATGGATTACAGAAAGACAAATGCTCCTACTACTACGGTGACCCGTGATATGATGGAGTTGTGTGAGGATACTGGTAATGTATACGAAAGCGTAGCGATTATCGGAAAGCGTGCCAACCAGATTAGTGTGGAAATCAAGAATGACCTTTCCAAAAAGCTTGCTGAGTTTGCCTCTTACAATGATAATTTGGAAGAAGTGTTCGAAAACCGGGAACAGATTGAGATTTCCCGCTATTACGAAAAACTGCCGAAGCCGACATTGATTGCAACGCAAGAATATGTGGAGGGTAAGATTTACTATCGTAACCCGGCTAAGGAAAAAGAAAAATTACAGTAATGATACAACGTATTCAATCTGTTTATTTGTTGTTGGTAACTATCCTGTTGGTTGTGGCAATTTGCATGCCTGTAGGACAGTTCATCGGAGCGGACGGAGTGACAGCGCATGTTTTCAAACCTCTGGGAGTGGCTTTGGCCGACGGAGGATTTCAGTCTACTTGGGGCTTGTTCGGGATATTGTTGCTCAGTGCACTTGTTGCCTTCTGTACGATATTCCTTTTCCGTAACCGTATGTTGCAAATACGCATGACGATTTTCAGCAGCATTCTGCTGATAGGCTACTACATAGCCTTCTGTGTATTTATGTTTATTTTGAAGGGTGATTTGGATGCAATGACTTTCCAGTTGGGATGGGCGCTTTGCCTTCCGGTGGTAGCCATCATCCTCAACTATCTGGCCTTCCGTGCCATCTACAAAGATGAGGTGATGGTGAAGGCGGCAGACCGTTTAAGAAGATAAGAAGGTTTATCTACTTGATAATAACAAAAGGCAGACCACGTATTTCATTCGGAATACGTGGTCTGCCTTTTTTATCGTTTCCTCTTGAGGTTACAGTCGTTCCATTATACTGTTCCCATTAGAGGAAATTGTCGTTCCTACGTGTGGAAACGGGTGTTTCCTATAAGCATTACTTCTTCAAGTCGAAGAGATAAGTTATCTTGGCCGTAATGACTCCGTGTGCGGAGCGTGAGAAAAAGTCCTTCTTGGTGCTACCATAGAAATCGGATAAAGCATAGTAGTATCTTCCTTCTACGATGAAATTGCCTGCCTTGGTGCGCAGCTCTATGCCTGCTCCACCTGCAATGCCGTAGTCGAATTTGTTGTCTATGGCCTTGCCGTGCTGTTCCACGGTGATGTTGGTGTAGGATTCTGCTACAGTGCCGTCCCAGTCGCCGTCTATCTTTTCGCTGTCGCCAAGCAGGAAACCTATCTGCGGACCGGCATGGATGAAGAATTGCGAACCGCGGTCCTTGCCGAATGCCAGATGCGCCAGGAACGGTATTTCCACATAGTTCATGGTGCGGGTGTAGCTCAGTGTGGGATAGTCCTCGTAATACTCGTCCCAACCGTGTTGTGAGAAGTTCAGCTCGATTTGTGCACCGCAAATCATACTGAAGTATTTTTCGGAAATGTATCGGGCTGTTACACCGCCGTTGATACCCATCAGATTCTTCTGCTTGACAGAGGGAGAGAAGCTTACGCTATTCAGATTGATGCCTCCATTGACGCCCACAGCGAAGTTGTGGCGTTGCTCGCCCACCTGCGCATGCAGGGGCAATATACATGCACACACCAGCAGGGCGAATATGATGATTGTTCTCAGGTTCATGTTATAAGTTATAAGTTACGAGTTACAGGCTACAAGTTGATAGTTATATAGTGGATTATCAGATGATTAATCCTTAATCCCTAATCAAAGTCCAATTTCACCAGCTCAAAGTTCTTGGTGAAGTGCACGAAGAACACCTTCTTGTTGATGAAGCCTCCCCAGTTGTTTACCCGTTGGAACTTGAAGCCGGTCTGGATGGGAATCAAATCCAGTCCCTGCATGTTCTTCTCGAAAGAAGAGCCATAGCGCGCAAGTCCTTTCAGGAAGAAATAACCGGTATCGAAGCCCAACATGCCGAATTTGGGATAGCGTTCGTCCATCTCCTTGCCATACCATCTGCGGTAGCTCTTGGTGAAGTTGATGGCGGCAGGAAGCAGGTTGTTGGTATAGAAAGAGGAATAGAAATAGGTGTCCAGTTCGAAGAAGGCTTCCAGGTGGTCTTTGGTGTAGGTCTGCCACTCCGGATAGCCGAACAGATGGACACGGCTTTCGGGTTGCTCGCGTACCAACAGCGTCAATTGGGGAAGTATCTTAATCAATGTCAGGTTACTGCCGGATGTGGGGATAAAGATATTCTCACGGTCCGTGCGTAATACTGTTTTCAGGGATTCTACGGTGACATCCTCTTTCAGGCTCTTCATCGGGATGGAACGGTTGCGCAGTTCATCTTTCAGTCCCTTGATGAATTCTGCCTTGTCCTTGGTGCCCTGGCTGGCTTCAATGAAGATGACGTTGGCATTGGGGAACTGGCGCACAAAGTGGTCGTACACCTCGGAGTACAGATAGGATTGGGGGGTATTTATCTGATAGACCGCCGGATTCTGGAATACCGTGTTGTCTTTCGATGTGAATGGTATCACCAGGCGTGTGTCTTGTTTCTTGGCAAACTCGGCCAGCGGTTTGATGTGCTGTTGGTACAGAGGCCCGAAGATGATGTCCATGTCCTTCATCTCGCTTTTGCCCAGGATGGAGTTCAGCGAGGCACTTTCGGGACCAGAATTGTAAGTGTACAAGTCAATGGAAGTGCCAGTACGTTTCAAGCTGTCTACGGCCATCAGCAGGCCTTCGTAGTATTCCACCATACGGGAAGACTCGCTCTTTGATACCCCGTCCAGGAAGGGAAGGATGACGGCAGCCTTGATGGTGCTGAAGCGTTCTGTCTTTTTCCGGTTTTCACGGAACAGTTCGCTGTCGGTAGGTATTGCCTGCGACTGGATATTTTGCTCCGTCTGTGCTTTGGGGTAGGGAATGCAGAGGAAGGTTCCCTTCTTTATTTTGTTTTCGCCTTTTAATTCCGGGTTGGCGGCTATCAGTTCGGCTTCGCTGATGCCGTATTCACGGCTGATGCTGAATACGGTTTCTTTCCGCTTCACTTTATGCATGTCACGGCATCGTGACTCTACGGGGCCGAGAATATTGTTGTTGGCAACTACAGTGCTGCTTTGTGTCTCAGCCGGGACCATGGTTTGGGTCTCGGTTGTGGAAGGGATACGGATTACTTGTCCGATACGGAAATTCTCGGCGCTCAGTCCCGGGTTGGCGTCACAGATGGCTTTGGCAGATACATTGTATTTCACGGTCAGCCGGTAGAGGGTCTCACCGGTTTCGATGGTATGGTATGTTTCTTTTTGTATGTTGGCAGCGCTGCGTGGAATACGCAATGTGCGTCCGATGAATATTTTCTCGTCACTGCCGGGGTTCAGTTTGATGATGTCCGACTGGCTGACGCCGTACATGCTGGCGATGGAGTAGAGACTTTGTCCTTTTTCGATAGTATGCAGAAAATAAGATTGATTCTCTTGTGCTATTGCACCGATACTGCATGCACTGGCAAGCAGCAGGGAGCAGATAATGCGGTTAATCGTTTTCATTCAGTAATCGTTGGTTTATGTTTACAATTTCCCAAAGTAGCTGCAAAGGTACGAATATTGTGGCATTCAAACCAAAGGATTGCGTTAAGAAATAATATTGTGCATTTCAAAACTGAAAAATAGCGCTTTTCGGCTGATATTCGGGGGGAAACAGTTATTTTTGCAGTTAAAACGATAGGATAAATCAACATGCAAGAAGAAACAGAATATATCAATGTATATGGTGCGCGCGTGCACAACCTCAAGAATATCGATGCCGAGATTCCCCGTAACAGCCTGACTGTGATTACAGGCCTGAGCGGAAGCGGCAAGTCCTCTTTGGCATTCGATACTATTTTTGCCGAAGGGCAGCGCCGCTATATCGAGACTTTTTCGGCATACGCCCGTAACTTCCTGGGAAACCTGGAGCGTCCGGATGTGGACAAGATAACGGGACTGAGCCCGGTTATCTCCATCGAGCAGAAAACCACCAACAAGAATCCGCGCTCCACCGTGGGCACTACCACCGAGGTGTACGATTACCTGCGTCTGCTCTATGCCCGCGCCGGCGACGCCTACTCCTACCTCTCGGGCGAGAAGATGGTGAAGTACACCGAAGAGCAGATACTGGACCTCATCCTGAAAGACTATAAAGGAAAGCGCATCTACATCCTTGCCCCGCTGGTGCGGGGTCGTAAGGGACACTACAAGGAGCTTTTCGAGCAGGTGCGCAAGAAAGGCTACCTCTACGTGCGTGTGGACGGCGAGGTGCGCGAAGCCCTGCCCGGTATGAAGCTGGACCGCTACAAGAACCACGATGTGGAGGTAGTGATAGACAAGCTTGTGGTGGCAGATAAGGACGACACGCGCCTGAAGAACAGCGTAGCCACCGCCATGCGCCAGGGCGACGGGCTGCTGATGATACTCGATGCGCAGACCGACAGCGTGCGCCATTACAGCAAGCGGCTGATGTGTCCCGTGACGGGCTTGTCCTATCGGGAACCGGCACCGCACAACTTCTCCTTCAACTCCCCGCAGGGCGCATGCCCTAAGTGCAAAGGGCTGGGGGTGGTGAGCCAGATTGACATCGACAAGGTGATTCCCGACCGCGAGCTCTCCATCGCCGGAGGTGCCATCGCACCCTTGGGGAAAGCCAAGAACAGCATGATTTTCTGGCAGATTACCGCCTTGCTGGAGAAGTATGAGGCAACGCTGAAAACTCCGGTGAAGGAGCTGCCGGAGGATGCACTGGACGAGGTGCTCTACGGCTCGGACGAGCGCATCAAGATAAAGAGTTCGCTGATAGGCACCTCTTCCGACTACTTCGTGACGTTTGAGGGTGTCATCAAATACATTCAGATGTTGCAAGAGAAGGATGCTTCCGCCACGGCGCAGAAGTGGGCGGACCAGTTTGCCAAGACTGCCGTTTGTCCGGAGTGCCATGGCGCCAAGCTGAACAAGGAAGCGCTTTCGTTTCGCATCCACGACAAGAACATCTACGAACTGTCCACAATGGACATTAGCGAGCTGTATGACTGGCTATCTGCCGTAGACCCGCATCTCAGCAGCAAGCAGCAGCAGATTGCCGGTGAAATCCTGAAGGAAATCCGTACGCGGCTCAAGTTTTTGCTCGATGTCGGTCTGGATTATCTTTCGCTGAACCGTAGTTCCGTCAGCCTTTCCGGTGGTGAAAGCCAGCGTATCCGCCTGGCTACGCAGATAGGTTCACAGCTGGTGAATGTGCTGTATATATTGGATGAGCCGAGTATCGGCCTGCACCAACGCGACAACCAGCGCTTGATACACTCTTTGAAGGAACTGCGTGACATTGGCAACTCCGTCATTGTGGTGGAGCATGACAAGGATATGATGCTCGCCGCCGATTATGTCATTGATATGGGGCCGAAAGCCGGTAGGCTGGGAGGGGATGTTGTCTTTGCCGGTACTCCCCGTGAAATGCTACGGACGCATACGCTGACTTCCCAATACTTGAATGGTGAGCGTGCCATTGAGGTGCCTGCCAAGCGTCGCGAGGGCAATGGACACAGTCTGTGGCTGCGTGGCGCCAAGGGTAATAATCTGAAGAATGTGGATGTAGAGTTCCCGCTGGGCAAGCTGATTTGCGTTACCGGTGTTTCCGGCAGTGGCAAGTCCACGCTTATCAACGAGACGTTGCAGCCTATTCTTTCGCAGAAGTTCTACCGCTCCCTTCAAGACCCTTTGGAGTATGACAGCATTGAAGGGTTGGAGCATATAGACAAGGTGGTAAATGTGGACCAGTCTCCCTTGGGACGTACGCCGCGCTCCAATCCTGCCACCTATACGGGTGTGTTCTCGGATATCCGCAATCTGTTTGTCGGCCTGCCCGAAGCGAAGATACGCGGGTACAAGCCGGGACGCTTCTCCTTCAACGTCAGTGGCGGACGCTGCGAGGCTTGCCAGGGCAACGGCTACAAATGTATTGAGATGAATTTCCTGCCAGATGTGTATGTGCCTTGCGAGGTGTGCCACGGCAAACGCTATAACCGCGAGACGCTGGAAGTGCGCTTTAAAGGCAAGTCCATTGCCGATGTGCTGGATATGACCATCAACCGTGCGGTGGAGTTCTTCGAGAATGTGCCCCAGATATTGAATAAGATTAAGGTTATCCAGGAAGTGGGATTGGGCTATATCAAGCTGGGACAGTCCTCCACCACGCTCTCCGGAGGTGAGAGCCAGCGCGTAAAGTTGGCTACGGAACTCTCTAAGCGTGATACGGGCAAGACACTCTATATCCTCGACGAACCTACCACCGGACTTCATTTTGAAGATATCCGCGTACTGATGAATGTACTGAACAAACTTGTTGACAAAGGAAACACCGTCATCGTCATAGAGCATAATCTCGATGTCATCAAGATGGCGGACTACATCATTGATATGGGTCCCGAAGGTGGCAAGGGGGGAGGGGAACTCCTCTCCTGCGGAACACCCGAAGAGGTGGCGAAGAGCGAGAAAGGCTATACTCCGAAATTCCTGCGTGAAGAGCTGGGGGATAATTACTAATTTTGTAACTTGTTATGGTGAAAATTAATAAGACGAATGCAGCGCGGCTGCTCGACAAAGCCAAGATAGCCTATGAACTCATTCCCTACGAGGTGGATGAGAACGATTTGAGCGCCGTACATGTAGCCGCCAGTTTGGGCGAGGACATCAACTGCGTGTTCAAGACACTTATTCTTCACGGCGATAAATCCGGCTACTTTGTCTGCGTCATCCCGGGTGAGCACGAAGTGGATTTGAAACTGGCGGCAAAGGCATCGGGCAACAAGAAGTGTGACCTCATTCCGGTTAAGGAACTTTTACCTCTGACGGGCTACATCCGCGGAGGTTGTTCGCCCATCGGCATGAAGAAGCCTTTCCCTACCTATATCCATGATACGTGCCTACGGTTTCCGTATATCTATATCAGTGCCGGACAACGTGGTTTGCAGCTTAAACTGGACCCGAAGGATTTGGTAAAAGAAGTGCGTGCAGAAGTTTGTGTTCTTTTTAATGAATAAATTTTCTATTTCTGCCGAGATATTTTAATTTTATAAGGAAATATTCAATAGAATTTATATATTTGCAGGAATTATTCAAGAAATCAATCCAATTACTAATTCTAAAAACTAATTTTTATGTTCAACAAACACCCTAAAGGTCTGATTGCCGCATCCTTTGCTAATTTGGGCGAGCGTTTCGGCTTTTATACCATGATGGCCATTCTTGTACTTTTTCTGCAAGCCAAGTTCGGACTGGATGGAAAAGAGGCAGGTTTGATCTACTCAACATTTTATTTTTCTATTTACATTCTTGCATTGATAGGTGGTATTATTGCCGACAGAACCCGTAATTACAAAGGTACCATCTTTACCGGCATTGTCTTGATGGCGGTAGGCTACTTGATGCTTGCCATCCCGTCTCCTACACCGGTTGCCAATAAAACCTTGTTTTTGGTGATTACTTGTGCGGCCTTGTTTGTCATTGCTTTCGGAAATGGTCTTTTCAAGGGAAATCTTCAAGCGCTGGTAGGGCAGATGTACGACAATCCCCAATATTCCAGCATGCGTGATTCTGGTTTCTCCTTATTCTATATGTTCATCAATGTAGGTGCCATCTTTGCTCCGTTTGCCGCAGTAGGCGTACGTAACTGGTGGCTGTCCACATTCGGCTACAATTATGATGCCGACCTGCCTGCCCTTTGCCACGGACATCTGGCAGGAACGCTGACTCCCGAAGCTGTGGACACTTATAGTGCACTGGCAACGAAAGCCACTATTTCCGGAACACCCGTAACGGATATGACGGTATTTGCCAATGAATATCTGAACGTGTTTACCACCGGTTTCCATTATGCATTCGGTGTAGCTATCTTGGCTATGGTTCTTTCTTTGGTAATTTTCGTCATCAACAGAAAGAAATTCCCCGATCCCAGCAAGAAGGTGGCTGCAAAAGCGGGCGATGCCACTGCAGTGGAGATGAGCGCACAAGAGGTAAGACAGCGCATGTATGCATTGTTTGCCGTATTCGGTGTGGTAATTTTCTTCTGGTTCTCGTTCCATCAGAATGGGTTGACACTGACGTATTTTGCCAAGGAATATACAGATTTGAATTTATTCGGCATGGCTATTTCAGCTGAGCTGTTCCAGTCTTTGAACCCGATTTTCGTTGTATCTCTGACACCGGTCATCATGGCTGTCTTTGCAGCACAGCGTGCCAAGGGTAAAGAGCCTTCCACTCCGCGGAAGATTGCCATCGGTATGGGTATTGCTGCCACCGGCTTCCTTATAATGGCTATCGGTTCTTATGTAAGCAACTTGCCGATGCACAAGGATATAATCGCTTTGGGTACCTCTCCGGTGAAGGTGACTCCGCTGTTGCTGATGGTTACCTATCTGATATTGACTGTTGCCGAATTGTACATTTCTCCGTTGGGCATTTCATTCGTGTCCAAGGTGGCTCCTCCCAAATATCAGGGTATCATGCAGGGCGGTTGGCTCGGCGCTACTGCCATTGGTAATCAGTTGCTCGTTATCGGTGCTATCCTTTACGAAAGTATTCCTATCTGGATGACGTGGACGGTATTTGTAGTAGCGTGCTGCATTTCCATGTTCACCATGCTGTTCATGCTGAAATGGCTTGAAAAGGTGGCGAAGTAATCGGAAACGAAAGATAAAACTAAAGGCTGCGCAATGTTCGTAATGAACTGCGCAGCCTTTAGTTTTTGGAGGGCTTTTAATGCCGGGACTCAGATTTCCAGTCCCATGATGTAGTCATTCATGTAATATCCGTTTCCTATCGGGAAATCCCCTTCACGGAGTTTCCGCATTCCCATATGTTCGTAAAACTGCAGTGCCTTGTTGTTACGGTTCACATTCAATTCCATCAGACAAGGGCCGGGATGTACTTCCTTGATGTACTTGATGGCTTCTCGAAAGAGGAAACTGCCGCAATGTGCACCCTGGTAACAGGGGAGCACATAAATCTTTTGCAGGTGGAATAAATCTTCTCCTTGCTGCTGTACGGACACATAGCCCGCCGCTTCACATTCTTCGTAGGCCAGGAAGTAGATGTGACCTTCCTCTTCCATTTGCTTGCGGATATTGTCCACTGAATACATCCATTCCATCATGTAGTCGGTCTGCTCGGGAGTAAGGATATCCTTATACGTGACGGGGAATATTTGCTGCGCAAGTTTCTGAATCAGTGCGCAATCTGCTGTCGTTGCTTTTCTTATGGTAAACATATCGGTTGTATTTATACTGTTTGGGGTGTAAAGTTAAGCCTTTTTTGTGAAACAATCGTTATCTTTGCAGACCGTTACCGAACTAACTAATTCTGATTTTAAAAATTATGGCATTTACGAGCAACATTATGATTGTCCGCCACAGATTGCTGAAGGAACTGGTAAAGCTGTGGAATAACAACGAACTTGTGGATAAAATAGACCGGCTGCCTATCGAGCTGAGTCCGAGACGGTCCAAGCATGCGGGGCGCTGCTGCGTGCACAAAGAGCGCGCGGTGTGGAAGTACAAGTCATTGCCACTGCTGGGACTCGATATGGAGGACGAGACGGATGAGCTGACTCCCTTGTCGGAATACGCTGCCCGCGCACTGGATAGAGCAGAGAATGGCAAGCCGAAAGATAACATCATGTGTGTGATTGACGAAGCTTGTTCGGCATGTGTGCAGATTAACTACGAGATTACGAACCTCTGCCGCGGATGTACGGCACGCAGTTGCCAGGTGAATTGTCCCAAGAAGGCAGTGCATGTCAAGGAGAGCGGCCAGGCATGGATTGACCATGATGAATGTATCAGTTGCGGTATCTGCCATAAGAGTTGTCCTTATCATGCCATCGTTTACATTCCTGTACCTTGCGAGGAAGCTTGTCCCGTGAAAGCCATCAGCAAGGATGAGAAGGGGATAGAGCACATCGACGAAAGTAAGTGCATCTACTGCGGAAAGTGCTTGAACGCATGCCCATTTGGAGCTATCTTCGAGATTTCGCAAGTGTTCGACGTGTTGCACAGAATCCGTAAGGGTGAGCAGGTGGTGGCTATCGTGGCTCCGTCCATTCTGGGGCAGTTCAAGACGACTATTGAACAAGTGTATGGCGCACTGAAACAAGTGGGCTTTACGGATGTCATCGAGGTGGCGCAAGGTGCGATGGATACCGTCAGCAACGAGGCGCACGAACTGATTGAGAAGTTGGAAGAGGGACAGAAGTTTATGACGACTTCCTGCTGCCCGTCTTATATAGAACTGGTGAACAAGCATATTCCTGCCATGAAGCCCTACGTGTCGGGCACCGGTTCGCCGATGTACTATGCCGCACGCATTGCCAAGGAGAAGTATCCGGATGCAAAGGTGGTCTTTATCGGTCCGTGCGTAGCCAAGCGTAAAGAGGCGCAGCGTGACGAAGCGGTGGATTTCATTATGACTTTCGAGGAGATGGCTTCCGTGTTTGCCGGACTGGATATTCAGATGGAGCAGGCGAAGCCCTATTCCATGAGTTTCACTTCCGTGCGCGAGGCACATGGCTTTGCCCAGGCAGGCGGTGTGATGGGTGCTGTGAAGGCTTATCTGAAAGAAGAAGCGGATAAAATCAATGCCGTGCAGGTGGCTAATCTGGATAAGAAGGCTATCGGTTCGCTGCGTGCTTATGCCAAAACCGGTAAGGCTCCGGGACAGTTCATCGAAGTGATGGCATGCGAGGGCGGTTGCATCACCGGACCGTGTGCACACAATGAGATAGCTGCCGGAAAGCGTCAGTTGACACAAGAGTTGGCTAAGAGAGAGGAAACGTATTGAAATATTTGATTGACAAACTGCGGAGCAATCGCAGGCTGGATGCCGAAGAGTATAAAGCCTTGCTTCTTTGCCGGGACACAGAACTTGCAGCCTACCTGCAGGAGCTTGCCCGGGAAGAAGCGCTTGCCCGCTTTGGCAATAAAATCTTCATTCGTGGACTGATTGAGATAACCAACCGTTGCCGCAATAACTGCTACTATTGCGGCATACGGAAGGAGAACCGGAACATAACCCGTTATGAGCTGGCGCAGGAGGAGATTCTTTCGTGTTGCCATGAAGGCTATCGGTTGGGCTTCCGTACCTTTGTGCTGCAAGGGGGCGAAGCGCCGGCGGTGAAGGATGAGGGGATGGTGGAGACAGTTGCCGCCATCCGGCAATCCTTCCCGGATTGTGCCATTACCTTATCCTTGGGCGAGAAATCGCGGGAAGCCTACGAACGTTTCTTCCTGGCAGGTGCCAACCGCTATCTGTTGCGGCACGAAACCTGCAACGAAGGGCATTATCACCGGCTTCATCCTGCGGAGATGTCCCTTTCCCATCGGTTGCAATGCTTGGACTGGCTGAAAGAGATAGGCTATCAAGTGGGAACCGGAATCATGGTGGGCAGTCCTTATCAGACGGTGGACCATTTGGTAGAAGACATTCTCTTCATCGAACGGTTTCAGCCGGAGATGATAGGCATGGGACCTTTTCTTCCACATCACGATACTCCGTTTTCCTCTTTTCCGCCGGGAGATATGGAGTTGACGTTGAAGTTGCTTTCTATCTTCCGGTTGATGCATCCCGCGGCACTGATACCTGCTACCACTGCCCTGGCCACACTTGCTCCGGACGGACGGGAACGGGGAATATTGGCTGGCGCCAATGTCGTGATGCCTAATCTTTCGCCTTCTCATCAGCGGGCGAAGTACTCCCTCTATGATAACAAAGCTTCTGCGGGTGCCGAAGCGGCAGAAGGTTTGCTAAAATTGGAGGAACAACTGAAAGGGATAGGCTACGAGGTATCAAAAGAGAGAGGAGATTATGAGAATGGAGAATTGACCGTTGATAATTGATAATTTTCAAATCTTCATTCTTTATTTTAATTACCAATTATCAATTTACGAAGTGTATAACATAAAGTCAAGACAAGCGGAAGAATTCATCAATCACCAGGAGATATTGGATACATTGGAGTATGCGCAGGCAAACCGCAACAACCGTCCGCTCATCGAAAGTTTGATTGACAAGGCTGCTTTGTGCCAGGGGCTTTCCCATCGGGAGGCGGCCCTGCTGCTGGAATGTGACGAGCCGGAACTGGTGCAGCGCATCTATCATCTGGCACGTGAAATCAAACGGAAATTCTATGGCAACCGCATTGTGATGTTTGCCCCGCTTTACCTTTCCAACTATTGCGTGAACGGTTGCGTCTATTGCCCGTATCATGCCAAGAACCGTACCATCCCCCGCAAGAAACTCTCGCAAGAGGAGATACGCCGCGAGGTTATCGCCTTGCAGGACATGGGGCATAAACGCCTGGCGCTGGAAGCCGGAGAAGACCCTCGAAACAACCCTATCGACTATATCTTAGAGTCTATCCGCACCATCTACAGCATTCATCACAAGAATGGGGCCATCCGCCGGGTGAATGTCAACATAGCCGCCACTACAGTGGAGAACTACCGGCTGCTGAAGGAGGCTGGCATCGGCACTTATATCCTTTTTCAGGAGACTTACAGCAAAGAGCATTACGAAGCCTTGCATCCCACGGGACCGAAAAGTAATTATGCCTACCACACCGAAGCGATGGACCGTGCTATGGAGGGTGGCATCGACGACGTAGGTATCGGCGTATTGTTCGGTCTGAACACCTATCGTTATGACTTCGTAGGACTGCTGATGCATGCCGAACATCTGGAAGCTACCTTTGGCGTGGGTCCGCATACCATCAGCGTGCCGCGTATCTGTCCGGCAGATGATATTTCGACCGAGGATTTTCCCGATGCCATCTCGGATGAGATGTTCTGCCGTATTGTGGCGGTTACCCGCATTGCGGTGCCTTATACGGGAATGATTATTTCCACCCGTGAGTCGGAAGCCGTACGCCGTCGGGTGCTCGAACTGGGCGTTTCGCAGATAAGCGGCGGTTCGCGCACCAGCGTGGGAGGCTATGCCGTGCCGGAAGCCAAAGAGGAAGATTCCTCCCAATTCGATGTGAGCGACCGGCGCACGCTGGATGAAGTGGTGAGTTGGCTGCTCGACCTGGGGCATATCCCCAGCTTCTGCACCGCCTGCTATCGCGAGGGACGTACCGGAGACCGCTTCATGTCGCTCGTCAAGCGCGGACAGATAGCAAACTGCTGCCAGCCCAATGCACTGATGACATTAAAAGAATATCTGGAGGACTATGCCTCCTCCGAAACCAAGGAGAAGGGCATACAGCTGATTCGTGAGGAGATGGAGCATATCCCGAACCCCAAGATACGGGCGATAGCCGAACGTAATCTTCAGGAGATAGGGGAGGGGAAAAGAGACTTTAGATTTTAGATTTCGGATTTATGAATAATACACCTCGTTCCAACCGCCTGCACATTGCCGTCTTTGGACGACGGAACAGCGGAAAGTCCAGCCTTGTCAATGCCTTGACCGGGCAAGACACGGCATTGGTATCCGCAACGCCCGGCACTACTACCGATCCCGTAACCAAAGCCATGGAAGTATATCCTTTGGGCCCGTGCCTCTTTATCGATACCCCCGGTTTTGATGACGACGAAGGCGAACTGGGCGGTATGCGCGTGGAGCGTACCTTAAAGACGGTGGAGAAAGCGGACATCGCCCTCTTGCTTTATGAAGCTGACGGAACGCTGGAACAGCAATGGCTAAAGCTACTGGCTGCGCGCGAAATCCCCGTGATACTGATACTGAATAAAGCCGATTCCCGTCAAGACACCGCTTCCGTGGTGCTTCGGATTGAAAAGGAATGCGGGCAGGCTCCCGTTGTGGTCAGTGCCAAAGAGGGTACCGGCATTCAAGGCATTTTCGATGCTATTCTCGAAAAGCTTCCCGAGAATTTTGGTGAGCAGACTATCACGGGCAATTGGGTAAGTGAAGGAGATGTCGTCCTGCTGGTGATGCCCCAGGATATACAAGCCCCCAAAGGTCGTCTCATTCTTCCGCAAGTGCAGACCATCCGCGAACTGTTGGATAAAAAGTGCTTAGTGATGAGCTGCACCACCGACAAGCTGCAAGCCTCCCTGCAAGCCCTTGCCCGTCCGCCTAAGCTGATAATCACCGATTCACAAGTATTCCCCATCGTCTATCAACAAAAGCCTGCCGAAAGTAGTCTTACTTCCTTCTCGGTTCTTTTTGCCGGCTACAAAGGAGATATCAATGCCTTCGTGGAGGGAGCTGCCGCTATCCATAGCCTGACACCCCAATCGCGTGTACTGATAGCCGAAGCTTGCACCCACGCCCCGCTGACCGAGGACATCGGTACCGTCAAAATTCCCCGCCTGCTACGAAAGCGCATCGGCGAGGAATTGCAGATAGACTTTGTATCTGGAAATGACTTTCCCAAAGACTTGTCCCGATATGATTTAATTATCCATTGCGGCGCTTGCATGTTCAACCGGAAGTACGTTCTCAATCGTATAGCCCATGCCCGCGCACAGCACATCCCCATAACCAACTACGGAGTAGCAATTGCGAGTCTGACCGGTATATTGGATAAAATTGTTATCTATCGGTAAATATCCCTTTCCCTCTCTGTTCACGTTACTGATGTTATAGAGTAGTGTGAACTACTTTTCTTGTTAATAATGCTTAATATAAGATACTTTGTAATGCAAGGTACTGATATAATACATATATTTGTGCCATACAAGGAACAACAATAGAATGAATAAGGATACTCATTACTCTATTGTGCAGCCAAATAGTAAATCGTAAATTGTCAAATAGTAAATACCATTATGGATGTAAACAATGTAAAGTCGCAAATGCGCAAGGGCATGCTTGAATATTGCATCATGCTGCTGCTTCACAAAGAGCCGGCTTATGCTTCGGATATCATTCAGAAGTTGAAAGAAGCCAGACTGATTGTGGTGGAAGGTACACTTTATCCGTTGCTCACCCGTTTGAAGAACGACGACCTTTTGGGGTATGAATGGATTGAGTCTACACAAGGTCCTCCCCGTAAATATTACCGGTTGACGGAAAAAGGAGAAGTCTTTCTCGGTGAACTGGAAACATCCTGGAAAGAGTTGAACGAGACGGTGAATCACATCAGCAATTCTTGAAATGACCACAGAGAATATGCTGCATTCGCCGAATGGTAAATAGTAAATCGTAAATAGTCAAATTGTAAATAAATAGTGTGTTATGAAAAAGACATTAACTGTAAATTTAGGTGGAACCGTTTTCAATATTGATGATGACGCATACCGTCTTTTGGATAATTATCTGAGTAATCTCAAGATGCACTTCCGCAAGGAAGCAGGTGCCGACGAGATTGTAGATGATATTGAACGCCGTATTTCCGAACTCTTTGCCGAGAAATTGTCGGCCGGTTCGCAAGTAATCACGATAGCCGATGTGGAAGAGGTGATTGCCCGCATGGGAAAGCCGGAAGATATGGAGGCGGAAGGAGAGAGTGCTAGTGCCGATTCCGGTAGCACGAGTGCCGGGGGCGGCTATGGTGCCGGTGCTTGGAACAGCAATACCGCTTATGGCACTACACGCCGTCGTCTATACCGCAATCCGGATGACAAAATGCTGGGTGGTGTCATCAGTGGAATGGCTGCCTACCTGGGATGGGATGTAACTTTACTTCGACTGTTACTGCTTGTCATCTTGATTTGTGGGGTAGGGACATTGATACCGGTCTATATTGTGTGTTGGCTGGTTATACCGGAAGCCCGCACAGCAGCCGAGAAGTTGAGTATGCGTGGCGAGGCCGTTACGGTGGAGAATATCGGAAAGACGGTGACGGACGGTTTTGAGAAGGTTGCCAATGGGGTGAATGATTATATGAGGTCGGACAAACCCCGTACTTTCTTGCAGAAGTTGGGAGATGCATTGGTGATGATTGTCGGCTGGTTCTTGAAAATCTGTCTGGTGATATTTGCCATTATCTGCAGTCCGGTATTGTTTGTATTTGGAGTGGTATTTGTGGCGTTGTTGTTTGCTGCGATAGCGGTGGCTGTTGGTGGCGGTGCGGCTCTCATTTCCTTTTTCCCGATGGCTGATGTGGTACTGCCTACTTCTCCGTTGTCTGCTATTGTGATGTACATTGCAGGAATCTTGCTGGTAGGAATTCCTTTGGTCAGTCTTGTATGGGCCATCTTCAGTCAGATATTCAAATGGCAGCCGATGAATTCCGGTTTGAAGTGGACGCTGGTTATCCTTTGGATTGTAAGTGCGGCTTGCTTCGGAATCTGTTTTGCAGTGCAAGGGGCTACTTTCCCGGAATTGGGTATATTTAACTTCTGAGAATAGTAATTTCTTTTTTAATTGATATCGTGTTTGTAGGAATCTGATTTCTATAAACACGATATTTTTTATTTCAATGTAATTATTTGTTATACAGTGGAATATTTCGTTTGGAAAAGGTGTTTTTTAAACGTTCGTTTAATGAACGCAAAGATAACGTGTATTTTTGAATCTCGCAAAATGTTTAATAAAAATATTCTATAAATTTCTTTTTAGTGAGTATAATACTTTGTCAGTAAGCCTATTGCATTGTATTTCTCTAACTTCTTCCTTTTACTAATTTTTAAGTAATCTTCCCTCTTTAATTTTCTTAAATATTGACGTTCAAAAAACGAACGTCTATTGAACGCTTTTTGCTTGCAATAGATTCGTTTACAGCATTTTACCTGTTAGGTAATGAATGACTGCAAAAAATCTGTTGACAAGAAGGGCGTAAAGCTTGTCGTATTCTACATAAAGTGCCCGCAAGTAATTGAATTTCAGGTGTATGTAAGAGATTCAAAGCCCCAGGAGAACACCCTTGTCTGAACAAAAGCATAAAAATGGGAATAGAGAAAGAGGTCGAAATCTGGTATGCTATGCGTGCCACCTACCGCAGAGAACCGGATGCCATGCATCTGCTCAAGAAAGAGAATTTGGGCTGTTTCATTCCTATGCAATACAAGATATGTATAAAAAAAGGGAAAAAAGTCCGTGCTCTGGTTCCGGTCGTTCATAATCTGCTTTTTGTCCATGCCCGTCCTTCCGATGTGCAGCGTGTAAAATCTCAAGTCACTTATCTGCAATATATCACCGATACCCGCAGTGGGCAGAAGATTATTGTCCCCGACAGTCAGATGCAGCGTTTCATTGCCGTATCCGGCACTTACGATGACCATCTTCTTTATTTTCAACCGGATGAATTGAACTTGTCCAAAGGTACCAAAGTCCGGATTACCGGCGGTGAATTTGAGGGGCAAGAGGGTGTGTTTCTGAAGGTGAAAGGCGCACGTGACCGTCGCGTGGTTATCGAAATACAAGGTGTCATAGCTGTTGCCATGGCCACTATCCATCCCGATCTTATAGAAGTAATCGGCTGAACTTTAATTTTTAATTCTTAATTCTATAATTGCTTATGTCTCTTTCCGAAGAAGCAATCACTCTTCAGCGTGCTGCGCACGAACTGATGTATTTGGGTATGGACGGCAGTCCCGTCTATAGCGATGACTTGTCACGGCGGAACGGTGAGGTCTACCGTCTTACCATGGCTTTGTACCGGTCGGGTGTAAAAGGCACTACCATCGAAGAGCAGGCAAATGTCTGTCTTGCCCTTCTTATGGGTTACAGCGCCTCTTTTGTGGACCATGGCGAAAAGCAGCAGCATGTCCAGGAAGTGCTGGACTGTTGTTGGGATGTGCTCGACGCCCTTCCCGCTTCCTTACTGAAGCTCCGTCTGCTTACTGCCTGCTACGGTGAAGTGTTCGACGAGTCTTTGGCCGACGAAGGCCGTTCCATCATCGCCTCCTGGGATTCCTTATCACTTACTCCCGAACAGCAGGAAGCGGTTGATGAATTTCAGAATGTGACAGACAATCCCTATCCATGGGAATATATCGATGAATAAAACTTTTCATTATAATGCTTAACAATAAATCCGTATTGATTACCGGAGGAACGGGTTCCTTCGGAAAGAAGTTTGTGGAAACCATTCTCCGTGATTATCCGCAAGTAAAGAAAATTATTATTTACTCCCGCGATGAGCTGAAGCAATTTGAGCTGAAACAGAAATATCCCGGTCATAAGTATCCGCAACTGCGTTTCTTTATCGGTGATGTCCGTGACCTCGAACGCCTGACGCGGGCTTGCGAAGGAGTGGACGTGATTATCCATGCAGCCGCCATCAAGCAGGTGGATACCGCTGAATACAATCCCGAAGAGTGCATCAAAACCAATGTACACGGTGCGCAGAATGTGATAAAGGCTGCTCTTGCCACCGGTGTACAGCATGTGGTGGCCCTTTCTACCGACAAGGCTTGTGCCCCCATCAATCTTTATGGCGCCACCAAGCTCACTTCCGACAAGTTGTTTACTGCCGCCAACAATATCAGCGGTTCCAAGGACATCAGGTTCTCCGTAGTCCGTTATGGCAATGTGATGGGTTCCCGCGGTTCCGTAATCCCTTTCTTTATCAACAAGCGTGACAACGGGGCGAAGGAACTTCCCATAACCGATATGCGCATGACCCGTTTCAACATTTCACTGGAAGCCGGTGTCGCTTTGGTCATGTATGCCATCGGACATCACCTGGGTGGTGAAATCTTTATTCCTAAGATTTCTTCCTATCATATCCAGGACGTGGCTACCGCCATTGCACCCAATCTGCCGCAGGTGGAAGTGGGCATCCGTCCGGGAGAGAAACTGCACGAGGAGATGATTACTGTAACCGATGCTCTTGATACAATCGATTTGGGCAGATATTATGTCATTCTTCCTTCCGTATCTTTCAAGCACAGTCGCGAAGAGTTCATCAGACATCACAATGCAGTATCCGTTCCCGACGGTTTCCACTACAGCAGTGACAACAATACGGAGTGGGAGACAGTAGAGACTATGCGCGAGAATATAAAGAAATACGTTGACCCTAATTTCGAGGTGAAATGATAAGCAAGCCTATTCCATACGGTCGTCAGCATATCACAGATGAGGATATCCGGGCAGTCATCGATACCCTGAAAAGCGATTACTTGACACAAGGTCCCAAAATCAGGGAATTTGAAACGAAATTTGCCGAATATGTAGGTGCACAATATGCCGTAGCGGTGAACAATGCCACTTCGGGGCTTCATCTTGCAGCTACCGCACTGAATGTAAAGCCGGGCGACAAGGTGATTGTCACTCCCATGACCTTTGCTGCCAGTGCCAACTGCATCCGCTATTGTGGCGGCGAGGTGGTATTCTGTGATATTGACAAGGATACTTACCTCATGGATATCCGTAAACTCGAAGCCATGCTTAAAGCTTCTCCCCGCGGTACTTACAAAGGTATTGTTCCGGTTGATTTTGCAGGCTATCCTTTGGATCTGGAAGAGTTCAGGAAGCTTGCCGACGAGTACGGCTTGTGGATTATCGAGGATGCCTGCCATGCTCCCGGCGGCTATTTCATGGACAGTAAAGGCAAGAAACAACATTGTGGCAACGGTTGTTTTGCCGACTGTGCCGTATTCTCTTTCCATCCCGTGAAACATATCGCTACGGGTGAGGGAGGCATGGTGACCACCAACAGCAAGGAGCTCTATGACAAGCTTTGTCTTTACCGTACGCATGGCATTACGAAAGACCCTGCCTTATTGTACGAGCATCATGGTGGCTGGTATTACGAGATGCAGGAGTTAGGGTATAATTACCGTCTGACTGATTTTCAGGCAGCCTTGGGCATTTCTCAGCTGGAGCGTGCGAAAGCAGGTCTTGAACGCCGCCATGAAATCGTAAGACGCTATAATGAAGCGTTTTTCGGAATAGATGGTATCAAGACTCCGTTCAATGCTGCCGATGTCTATCATGCTTATCACCTTTATATCATTCAAGTAGCTGACCGCTTGGGTCTTTATAATTATCTGCACGAGAACAATGTCTATGCGCAGGTTCATTATGCTCCGCTTCATCTGATGCCTTACTATCAGCAGTGGGGAAATAGGAAAGGCGATTTACCTATAGTAGAAGAGTATTACGAACATTGTCTGAGTCTTCCGATGTATCCCACGCTGACGGACGAGGAACAGGAGTATGTGATTAAAAAGGTTATAGAATTTGTAGCGAAATGAATTGCGTAAACAAGCTTGTTCTCGGTACCGTACAGTTCGGACTTGACTATGGAATAAATAATCAGTTTGGGCAGGTACACCAAGATGAGGTCGGGCAGATATTGAGGTGGGCAAAGAAAAGCGGAATTAATACGTTTGATACCTCCTCTGCCTATGGAAGTAGTGAGAGCGTTTTAGGAAGGTCTCTTTCTGAAAATAATCTTCAGTTTCAGATTATTTCCAAATATCCCCAGTCTAAAGAAAATGTTGCTACCGTATTCGCTTCTTCTATAGAGAAGCTCCATCAACAGAAGTTATATGGTTATCTTGTTCATCATTTTGAGTTCTATCAATCCCATCCTCAATTATGGGAAGAGATGAAGCAACTCAAAGCAGAGGGAAAAGTAGAAAAAATTGGTTTTTCGCTTTATGATATCAATCAACTGCAATATTTGTTAGATAATAGAGTAGAGTTTGATATTTTACAATTTCCTTATAATCTCTTCGATCGGCAGTTCGATGTTTATCTTTCTCAACTTAAGCAGTCTGGGGTAGAGATACATACTCGTTCTGTATTTTTGCAGGGACTTTTTTTTAAGGATCTGGGTAGCCTTAGTGGGCAGATGGAACCATTGAAACCTTATTTATTGCAGATTAGAGCCTATTGTGCAGTGCATTCTATCACCATTGAACAATGTGCATTAAGTTTTGTGCTTCGAAACCCCTTTATTGATGGTGTATTGATAGGGGTTGATAATATAAGTCAGTTGCAGAACAATATCAATGTGGCCATCTGTACGAAAGAGGTTGAGGAGTTGGCTAAACAGATAACTGTGAAAGAAACTTATTTGTTGAATCCTTCTAATTGGTTATAATATGAATGTTTTAGACTTTTTCTCTTTGGAGAATAAAGTAGCCATTGTCACTGGCGGCTACGGTTATTTGGGAAAAGCTTTTGTACAGTCTCTTAATGAAGCAGGGGCAAAAGTTGTTGTGGCCGGTAGAGATGAACAAAAGTTTAAATTGGCTTTTCCCATTGTTTCCAATATCTATTTCTGCCCTTTGGATATTTCGAACACAGAGAGCATCAAAAAATGCTTTGCTGATGTGAATAAAACATATGGTAGTATTGATATTTTGGTGAATAATGCAGTATATCTGTCCGGTCAATATCCTGAAGAAGTTAGTGACAAGGATTTGGCTTATTCATTTGATGGTATTATAGGTAGTGTTTACAAGTGTATACGCGAAGTAATTCCTTATATGAGAGAACAAAAGTCTGGAAATATTGTGAACATCGCTTCTATGTACGGTGTGGTGGTTCCTGACTTTAAGGTTTACGACGGTGATTGCAACCCAAATTTTAATCCTCCTCAATACGGAGCCTCCAAAGCCGGAGTCATTCAACTGACCAAATTCTTTGGTGGATATCTAATAGGTGATAATATTCGTGTAAATGCCATTTCTCCAGGACCTTTTCCTTCGCCTTCTGTACAAAAGAATGAAGAGTTTGTAAGTCGTTTGGCAGGTAAAAATCCTTCCCGGCGCATTGGCAATCCTGAGGATTTAAAAGGTGCATTGCTTTTTTTGGCATCAGATGCATCCAAATATGTAGTGGGACAGAATATTCAAGTAGATGGAGGGTGGACAATATGGTGAATACACTTTGTATTGTGCAAGCGCGTTTGACTTCATCAAGACTGCCAGAGAAGGTATTGATGGAGTTGGGAAACAGTGGGCTTTCAATTCTCGAACATGTTAATATGCGTCTCAATAAGTCCTTGAAAATAGATAAGGTTGTATTTGCTATACCAGACACACCTTTGAATGATAAACTGGCCGATTTTTTGGAAAATAAGAAGATAGAATATTGTCGAGGTAGTGAAAATGATGTTTTAGGGCGCTTCTATCATTGTGCAGAGAAATATAACCCTGAATTGATTGTCAGGGCCACTTGCGATAATCCGTGTGTTGATTGGCATTTGGCTGATGAAATGATAGAAAACTGGGGTGATGCGGATTATATGTATTGTAAAGAAACTCCATTGGGTACTTCTGTAGAGGTATTTACAAAGCATGCTTTAAATGAAGCTTATCACCATGCTAAAACCCCTGAAGAAAGAGAGCATGTTTGCCCTTACATAGCTCGTAATGAAAAAAATATTTGCAAACAATATCCTTATAATAAGCTTAGTTATCGTTTGACTGTTGATGAGGAAGCCGATTTTTTGCTGATGAATGAAATCTATAAGCAGCTTTACAAGAATGCTCCTATTGAGAATAAGATGATTTATGAATACTTGGAGAAACATCAAGAACTATTGGGGATTAATAGTAAGGTAAAACAAAAGTTTCTCTGATTAGGAGCTGATTTTTCATGATTCCGGCCAGTTTTTATTTTAGTTTCGATATTTATCTTTGTGTGTAGTAAAAACAAAGAGACATGAAGGCAACATCTGAATACATCACTCTTTTGCGTAAGTACATGGCCGAAAATGCTTCTAAATATGGCATTATGCGTATGGGAATATTCGGTTCTGTAGCGCGTGATGAACAAACTGTTGAGAGTGATGTGGATGTTTATGTTGAATTGCAAACGCCCAGCATGTTTAGTTTAGTTCACATCAAAGAAGAGCTTCAATACTTGTTTGGCTGCGCGGTGGATATCGTAAGATTGCGTGAAGATATGGACGGAATATTGAGACTGAACATTATGGAGGAAGGTATTTATGCATAAAGAAGAAGCACTCTTCTTTTGATGTTTTCTTCATTTGTTTTTTTGTAGCAAAAGAAACTGTATATGGACGAAAAAGAATGCTTGAGTAAGTTGTCACCCTTTTTGTTTTGGGATATTGATATGTCTCAAGCTTCTATGGATGCCTGCCCTCAACAAGTGGTTCAGCGAGTACTTGAGTATGGCAATCTTGATGATTGGCGTTTGATACGTGCGTATTATGGTTTGCATCGCATTGTAGAGTTATGTAAGCAGATGCGGACACTTGATCCGGTTTGTCTTTCTTCTATTTGCCTCTTGTCCGGCACGTCAAAAGAAGAATATAGATGTTATCATACGGTACAGTCGAGGCCCACACTCTGGAACTCTTGTGCTTGATGTGGTGAAGAATTTCCAATAATTTCAATTTAATTCATTTCATTTTCTTGAAAAAAATCTATTTCCGTGCCGATGCAAGTGCTACCATCGGCTACGGTCACTTTATTCGTACTCTGGCTTTGGCCGATATGCTGAAGGACGATTTTGATTGTACCTTCTTTACTTGTCATCCTACCTCATATCAGGTAAGTGAGATGGAGAAAGTATGTCCTTTCATCCCCTTACAGGAAGAATCACATTATGATGAGTTCCTTTCCCTTTTGCAAGGTGACGAAATTGTGGTACTTGACAACTATTTCTTTACTACTGATTACCAGCGTGCCATTAAAGAAAAGGGATGCTGTCTGGTGTGTGTGGATGATATGCACGACAAGCATTATGTGGCTGATGTTGTGATAAACCATGGGTTAACGGATGAATCCTTGTTTGATGTAGAGCCCTATACCAAACTCTGTTTGGGGTTTGATTGGGCGTTGCTCCGTCATCCGTTTATCGAAGCTGTAAAAAAACAGCGTTGTCATACTATAGGGGGTATAGAAAAAGTTACTATTACATTTGGCGGTTGTGATGATTTTGATGCAACCGGTTACTATGCAAGTAATCTTCTTGAGAGCAAAAATATTAAATCAATAACCGCAGTTGTAGGTGATGCCTATAAACCAATCCACCCTATATCACAAGATAGACGCCTTACATATTGTTCAGGCCTTTCAGCTGAACAAATGGCTGATTTGTTTAGGCAGTCAGATCTCGTTATTTGTTCAGCAAGTACAGTGTGCATTGAGGCTTTGTTTTGTAATACAAAAGTTGCGGCAGGGTGGTTTGTAGATAATCAGATGGATTTCTATAATCTTGTCACTGCTAAAGGATGGGTAATCGGTTTGGGCAATGTGGAGCACCCCTATATAGATATGGATGCTCTTAATGCATCAACGGTTCCTTGCGCATCTATAGGGAAAGACATTCGTCAAAACTATTGCCAGCTATTTCATAACTTACAAGATGGTTATTACCTTAGGAATGTACGTTTTCAAGATTTAGATTTGTTGTTTCATTGGGCCAATGATTCTACTGTTCGTAACAATGCGTTTAATACAGATCCTATTGAATATGGTGGTCATTGTCAATGGTTTGCCAATTGTATGCAAAGAGATGATGTTCAAATCTTTATTCTAGTTAAGAATAGCGCTCTTGTTGGTCAAGTCCGATTCAATATTGAAGAGGGTAAAGCTGAGATTGATTATTCTATATCATCAGAAAGTCGTGGAAAAGGTTTGGGTAATGTTATTATTCGATTGGGCATAGAAGAGGCAAATCGGATGGGTATTAAAGAATTAATAGCAAAAGTTAAAGACAAGAATATACCGTCGCAAAGAGTGTTTTTGAATAATGGCTTTATGTGTAATGAAGATATATTGACATTTGAGGGAGTAAAGAGCTATAACTATTTGATGCGGGAACCGTATTGAAATTTTAAACTGTTTTTATGAATAAATATCTGTTAGATTTTCCGTTTTATACCAAGGATCCCGATACGAAAAGTGCATTGGATAGTGAAATCCTAAGATTAGTCCATGATTATGGAACCCCATTCTATTTGTTTCATGAAAAAGATTTTTGTGAAAACTTCCAATCATTATGTGACTCTTTCCGTGCTGTTTACGATAACTATATTCCTTCTTACTCTTATAAGACCAACTATACCCCCTACATATGTAATTTAGTTAAACAGATGGGGGGATATGCCGAGGTTGTGTCCGATATGGAATATACTTTAGCAAAAAGATTGGGCTATCCGGACAGTCAGATTATTTATAACGGACCTTGTAAAGGCCGTTGTATGGAGGAGCATATTCTTAATGGGGGCATATCTAATATAGACAGTGAGGATGAAGCTTTACGTGTCGTTGAAATATCCCGCATTCATTCAAACAAGATTATAAGGGTCGGTATCCGTGTTAACATGGATATTGGTGCTGGATACATTTCACGTTTTGGTCTGGAAAAAGACAGTGAATCTTTCCGACGTACGATTGATTGTCTAAAGGCATGCGGCAATGTCGTTTTGAGCGGTGTACACTGCCATATAAGTCGTGCACGGGGATTAGAGGCTTGGCAAAATAGAATTGACGGTTTATTGGATGTCATCTCTAACTATTTTGACGGAGCCGTAGACTACGTTGACGTTGGAAGTGGTATGTTCGGACAAATGGATCCTTCTCTCGCTATTCAGTTTGGGGATCATGTTCCGACTTATGATGATTACGCCCGCGTAGTGGCTGGAACTATGGCGCAGTTCTTTTCTGGTTCAGAAAAGAAACCTATTCTGTTTTCAGAACCGGGTACTACCCTCATATCAAAGTTTATATCACTGGCAACCCGTGTGGATAATATCAAGTCTATTAGAGGTAAACAATTTGTAACCGTGGACAGTTGCTATTACAATGCCGGTGAAATTTGCAAGTTCAAGGAAGTGCCTTATCGAGTGGTCCATTCTGCAGGTTCTGTCAATGCGAATTATAGTTCGGGAATCACAGATATTATGGGATACACTTGTTTGGAACAAGATTGTTTATATCATGACTTTAAGGAACTAGTTTCTGTAAGTGACATTTTGCTCTTTGGTAATGTGGGGGGCTATTCAATCGTATCAAAACCACCGTTTATCCAACCGGATTGCCAAATGTTGTGTTATTCGCAAGATGGCACGATTAAGGTAATCAAACGGGCAGAAACTTTTGATGATGTGTTCAACACTTTTATAACAGAGAAGCAATGAAAGACCTCATAGTATTAATTTCCGCCAGTGGCTCACCATCTATTCCCGGCATCATAGCTTGCTTCAAAAATAATGGAGAACGTAAAATTAGGGTAGTAGGTGTGGATATGTCTGATGAACCTTCTGCCAGGTATATGGTTGACGCTTTTTATCAAGTACCTGCAGCTACTCATCCTGATTATTGTAACATATTGCTCGATATTTGCAAGAAAGAACATGTAGATATCTATTTCCCGGGAGTTTCGGCGGAAGTGAGTGCATTGGTGAAACGATGGGACGATTTCAAGCGGATAGGGGTCACTTTGTCGGTTTCCAACAGCAATTCTGTAGATGTGGCAAATAACAAGCTTAAGACATACCAAATGCTTGCAGAGGCAGGGATACCGGTGCCTGAATATTATCCTGTCCATACAGTCAATGACTTTGTTGAAGGGTGTAAGTATATGGGTTATCCCCAAAAACCTGTATGCCTAAAAATAGTCAATGGCAGTGGAAGCCGTGGTGTGAGAATTATTGATGCGAACAAGTCCCGTTATCAGCTATTCGCCCATGAGAAGCCAAACAGTTTCTATACTTCTTACGATGATATGCTGAGCATTTTGAAAGAAGTGGATGTGCTGGATGAGCTTATGTTGGTGGAGTTCATGCCAGGTAATGAATACACAGTTGACCTTTTGGCTCATAAGGGTACTGTAATCTATCAGGTAGGTCGTGAAAATGTCGTTAGCCTTATGAGTATTGCACAGGAAAGCGTATTGGCTTATGACAGGCAAGCTTATAAAATATGTAGCGATGTGGTGCGCTTGATGCACATGGATGGTAATGTGGGTTTTGACTTTATGCGCAGTGCAGATGGAACGGCAGTTTTAATGGATATTAATCCTCGTTTGACGGCTACGGTATCTGTAATTGCAGCAGGTGGAGTAAATTTGCCTTATCTCCGCATTAAACAATTGTTAGGCGAACCATTGCCCCATGTCTCGCCTCAGTTTGGCACCCGTATGAAACGTAGATACTTGGAGTATTTTACTAACTCTGAAGGAGAACTCATCAAATTCTAAATATAGTATATTTGCATAGATATAGATATGGTAGAAATCAATTTTGATAAATTGGACAGAACGCTGGTTTTGGCAGAACTGTCTTGTAATCATTTGCAGAGCTTTGATATTGCTGTCCGTACCATCGAGGCAATGAAAAAGGCAGGTGCCGATGTTGTAAAAGTACAGAATGACAATCCAGACGGAGGTATTACCATTGATTGTGATAATGAATATTTTCAAATTGGTGGAGGTACTTTGTGGGACGGGAAGACATTGAACAAACTCTATAAGGAAACATACACGCCTTGGGAGTGGTTGCCCAAATTGCAGAAAGTTGCCCATGATTTGGATATGGAGTTCTTTTCAGCACCATCAGATTTGGAAGGAGTTGATTTTCTGGAAAAGATGAACGTTCCTGCTTATAAAGTTGCAAGTTTCGAGATTACAGATACAGCTCTTGTTCGCAGAATGGCCTCAAAAGGCAGGCCTATTCTTATTTCTACAGGAATTGCCGAGATGACTGACATACAAGAAGCCATTGATATTTGCCGTAGCGAGGGTAATAATCAGATTGCTCTTCTGAAGTGTACATCTTCTTATCCCACTCCTTTAGAAGAAGCTAATGTTTTGACAATTCCCGATATGACCAAGCGCTTTAAAGTTGTGGCAGGCCTTTCAGATCACTCTATGGGACACTCTGTTGCTGTTGCCGCTGTGGCATTAGGAGCAAAGATTGTGGAAAAGCACTTCATTTTAAGTAGGGCAATGGGAGGCCCTGATGCTGCTTTCTCAATGGAGCCGGATGAGTTCAAGACGATGGTAGATGAAATCCGTAATACAGAAAAGGCTTTAGGCACTGTACAATATGAACTAAACGAACATGCACGGTTCAATAGAGGTTTCGCTCGTTCTTTGTTTATTGTTGAGGATGTGAAAGCCGGCGAAACGCTTACGGCTAATAACTTACGCTCTATTCGGCCAGGGCAAGGATTGCATCCGCGATATTTGGATGAACTTCTAGGTAGAACTGTCAATCGTGATGTCAAACGTGGTACTCCAATGAAAATGGAGTACGTTCAGTAATATATTTATGTCTCTATTTACAAATAAACGTATCATGGTTGTTGCCGCCCATCCCGATGATGAACTGCTGGGCCTAGGCGCTACCATGCACAAACTAGTCAAGGCACAAGGAGTACAGACCCGGGTCATCATTTTGGGAGAGGGGATTACTTCACGCTCAGATACCCGTGACACGGAGCAGTGGAAGGAAGTCTTGGAAAGGCATCATCAGAATGTGGAGACGGCGCGGCAGTTGATAGGCTATCACAGCGTGCAGGCATATAATTTTTCCGACAATCGTTTTGACAGCCATGCACTGCTTGATATCGTAAAGGTAGTGGAGCATGAGAAGGAACAGTTTCGTCCGGACTTTATCTTTACCCACCATGGTGGCGACCTTAATATTGACCATCAGATGACTTTTCAAGCAGTGATGACTGCCACACGCCCTATGGAGGACGAACCGGTGAAGGCTATTTTTACATTCGAGACCCCATCAGCCAGTGAGTGGCAGGCTACTTGCGACCCACGCCATTTCACAGCCAATTTCTATATGGAGATTTCGGAGGATGATTTGAAAGCAAAATGTGCTGCCATGGCAGCCTATGAGTTTGAGAGCCGTGCTTTTCCGCATCCGCGCTCTTCGGAGGCATTGAAAGCCCTTGCCCGGTTTCGCGGCTATACCGTAGGCAAACACTTGGCCGAGGCATTTCAGATAGTGCGGATGATAGAATGAAGAAGGGAGCCTTTTAGAGCCCCCTATACTCCCTTTCCGCATCGAAACACGGACAAGCTTTCGTCGGATTCAAATCATGGTGCCCCACAATCAGCGCCCGTGGAAAGATACGCTTCAACTCACGTAGCAGTGCCAGTAACGAAGCCTTCTGTTCCAATGTACGGGTATCGGCAGGAAAACTTGCAGCGTCTAGTCCTCCTTCATAACAGATGCCGATAGAATGGCGGTTGTGATTGAGGCAATGCGCACCTATTTTTTCCAACGGGCGACCGCGGTGTATTTCGCCGTTGCGGGTCAGATAGAAATGATAGCCGATGTCACGGAAGCCGCGGTGGTGGATGTGGTCGCGGCGGCAATCCTCAAAGCCCAGGGCCACGCCTTGAGGCGTGGCTGAGCAATGAACAATGAGCAGGGTAATCGTACGCATGGCTATTTGCAAGCGCCCAGACCTAAAGCTCCCGCTATGGCGGTAGCTACGGTGATGATTACTTTGAGGACAATGCCCCATACGGATTTTGACTTTTTGTCTTCACTCATGATGACTGGTAATTGATAATTAGTAATTTGTAATTATTCTCATCCTAACGGATTCTCGCCCTGATTGCCGTCACTTCCTCCGGAACCGCCGTCGGAACCACTGCCATCGGGAGCTTTTCCGCCTACGGTGTACAGGGAAGATTCCTTCAGCTGTCCATCCAGGTTGATTTGGGCATTACTCAGTTCGCCGGTGGCACGGGCGCGGAGCTTCAGCCCCTTCACGTTGTTGGCCAGCGAGAAGTCGGCAGCGGATTGCGCCCCTTTCTTGCTGACGATTCCTACGGAGAAGATGGCAAGGTCATCCAGTTTCACGTTCTTGCCGTCCAGAATCAATTCTTTAGTGCAGGAAACCATGTCTGCCAGTACTCCCTTGATGACACCACTCGAATAGGGGGTGTTGTGATTGGACATGTGCTTGGCCAATTTTTCGATGTCGAAGGTTTCTTCGATTACGGGGCGTGCATACCAGAGGCCTTTCAGTGGGCTGTCTTCGCCCGTCACTTGATACTTTTTGTAACGAATCATACAATTAAAATTTAGAAGTTAAAGGATAAAAACATTTGCTGTGTTGAACTCAACGATGCAAAGATAAGGCTGTGGATACGGGCGTTTGTCGGTTTTTGCAGGTTCTCGTCTGTTTGGGTCTGTTTTAGTCGGTTATTTACGCTTGTAAGTTTGATAATGTCATGATTTATAGTTACTTTTGATGAAATATAAATCGTAACTGTCAACTATGGATTCTTTTGTCATACGTACATACGGGCGTACCGAATTGGCCCAAATCTATTGTCCCAATCTTTGTCCGGAGGCTGCCTTCCGCAAACTGAAACACTGGATAGACCTTTGTCCCGATTTGCGTGACGGACTTTCCGCTTTGGGCGGTTCTTCCCGTTCCCGCTCTTATACGCCTGCCCAAGTGCGGCTGATAGTGGCTGCACTTGGAGAGCCTTAAACCTGAGGTTGGATGGCGTAAAGGTCAGGCCGGGAATCGTAAAGGTGAGGTTGGTACACTTGGTACAGAGGTTCATCCATCCTTTCGCCTCACACACATACGCGTGCGTGAAGCGAAGTGAATGTCAGACTTTTGGTTTCCGGTAGTTTCCCTTGCCATCTACATTTTCTACCAGCCCGTGTTTCTGCATGCGTTTGAGCCAGGTGGAGGCGGTTTCCGATTTGATGCCCATCTCTCCGGCTTTCTGCAGGAAAGAGGCCCGTGTGAATTCTTCTTCCATGCTGTCTACCAGCGCATCCCGGTCGGCATTGCCGCGGCTTGTCACTTCGGTGTTGGGCAGGAAGGAGAGGATATGGGTGGTATGCCGGTAAAGGCTTTCGGCCAGTGAGAGTACGGCATGAAAGTCATCGGAAGCAATGAGGAGATCCCATCGGCTGACAATGTGGTCTTTCAGATTGTCTGTGGCTGTGTGAGGGTCGGGCGACACGTAAGGCGAGGCGGTGATTTCCCCTTGTTCCATTGCGCGGAGCATGGCCACTACTTCCATGATGCGGCAGATGTTGATGGCCAGACGTGCCACGCTGCTTGACATCTCGTTTCCGTTGGCCAGTCCGGAGCGTACGAAAAGCCGGGAGAAGAGTCGGTTGAATTCATCTTTCTGTCCGTCCGTAAGGTGAAGGGTGAATATTCCGTTCATGACAATGGTTTTCAGTTTGTCCTTCCATTCCATGCCCAGCGCCTTGAAGGTATCTTCAAGATCGCTGTCATTGCGGTCGAACTGGTTTTGCCAATGATGTATGGCAGGCATGTAGTAGAATACTTGGCGGGAAAAGAGCCCGTTCTCAGCAGTGGGAATCAGTGGTTTCACTTGTGAGGGGGTGCCTGACAGAAGTACGGAAAGATAAGTTTTCTTTACCTCTCGGTATTCGTGGTCGGTGCGGCGGTTGTAGGACAGTCGGTCGTGGTCGAAGGCTTTGCGCATGGTGTCGCTCCAGTGTCCGTATTCCGAACCGATGGCGGTGGAGATGGTGTCGGCTTCGCTTTCGCATATCAGTCCGGTACCGTCGGAGTCCATCAGGTTTTGCAGGATGCCGGTTCCGGTGTTGTTGCCCGAGATGAGGAACATCTTGTTGAGAGGCATTACGGGAGTCTCCGTTTTTCCACGTTCCTTGCCCAGTGTGTCGTATTTTGCTTTTTCGCGGCGGTAACATGCCATACTTTCGTCTACCTGCTCACGTATTTCATCGTGAATGGGCTCGGCAAGCAGGCGTACCAAGGAGAGCACTCCTTTGCCGGATGCAGGTAGGGCTACTACAAAGGTTTGCAGGCAGGGGGACATCATTTTTCCTCCGTAGGAACATCGGACGTGTTTTCCCATACTGGCACCCAATACGGTGATGGCACCCAGTAGCAGTACATCGTATTGGGCGAGGGAGGTTCCGCAGCTCATGATGCGATTCAGGGGATAAGGCCAGTGGAGGTGTTCGTCGAAAGTGGGTAATGGAGACAGTGGTTCAATGCCCGATGTGGACTCTTCCTCGCGTGCGCGTGTGTGTGAGGTAGAAGAGAGGGGTGAACTTTGTGTACCAAGTGTACCAATGGCGGGTGCGGCTTCATGCTGAATCTTCACGCCGCAAAGCTCGGCCAGATGAAAGGCGGTTCCCAGATGCACGTCGTTACGGCCGGTCTTCAGGGCATTGCTGAAGAGCTTGTCGGCTGCCCGTTGGTCGTACTTGGACGACAGGCTGCACAGACTTAAAAAATCATGCCGTCCTGCTTCTCCGCAGTCGGTGGCAATGGCAAATGCCAGTTGTATATACTCTTGATAGGTTGGAGCAATGTCTGCTCCTGCATTTCTGACTGCTTCGGCCAGAAGGTGCAATGAAGATAGTGGTTCCATCGGATTTGGTAATTTATAATTAGTAATTTGTAGTCGGTGATTTGCAATGACTCATAATTCGAAGTTCACAACTTTTCTGAGCAGTGCTTTCGGGTCATGGCAGAGGAAACAAGCACGTACGAGGTCTTTCCCCGAAGTGTCCACTCCTTTTCCGGGTTGTGTGTTTTCGGCGTCATACATGCAGTGGACGTAGTTCATGGCCCATTGTATTCCTTCTGCAGGATTCTGTCCGTGAAGACAGGGAACAAACGCTTTTACGCCCCGTCCGGTGGGACTGACGAATACCAGCGCAGGGCATAGATAGGGGTCATCGAATAGTTGTTGTCGTAAGTTTTCCGTTTCTTCTGCGGATTCAAGGTGGTCGATATCGACTACAACCAGGCCGGAGGATTCCGTGAGGCAGTCGCTTCGTCGTCGGGTGAATACGCCGCAGGGAGTGACGTAGGGTAGTGTCTGTTGTTTGAGGAATCGTGCGGTAGTTTCGTCTCCTTGTGCTGCGGCATTTCTTATGGCGAGTGTCAGTTCGGCAAGTCTTTGGTCGGAGGTGATAAGACGGTGTACTTCGTCAATGCTCATTGTCTTGAATGGGGTGAGTGTGGCACTTTTTACGGTTTTTCCGGTGTTTTCGTCTTTTTTCGGCGATATGGGCGGCATGAAAAGTGACATTTTGAATAGATTTTCCATTTTGTTGTTTTAAAGATTTTGTGCGAAGTTAGGGCTCTTTTCTCATTAAATATTTTCTGTATATGGAAAATATTTTAAATGTGAGAAACCTAAAATAACGTTTAATAACATGTACTTTTTTAATTCTGATAACATAATACAAGACGACGATGAATATAAACAGTGACCACCCTATACTGGGTGCTTTATTTGAGAAATGGCGTAAAGAGAAAGACTTGAATATTAATACTCTTGCCAAAGAAGCCCATATTTGTACAACTACGTATGGAAAAATAAAAAAGGGCTGGATGTGAGATTAAGTGCTTATCAGTCACTTTTTTATTACTACTCCATGGATTTGGAGGATGATGAAATCAGGCAGATGGTGAATGAGTGGCTGGAGGGATGGCTGAAGGTGAGAAAGAGGGAGTAAAGAATGGCAGACAGTCTTAAAAAAACGTTCTGCAAATAGAATAGATGCGCGAACTGCCTATCGGCATACAGACTTTTGAAGAAATATGTAGAGATGGTTATCTCTATGTGGCAAGAACCTACTCATTTCAACTTTCGAGGCCTATTTCGAGGGCCGTAAGGAGTTGTTTGAGGGGCTTGCCGTAGAGCGGATGGAAACGAAGTGGGAGCAATATCCTGTGCTGCATTTGGACCTGAACGCCGAGAAATATGACACAAAATAGGCTCTTGAACAGATGCTTTCACGCAATCTTAGCCTTTGGGAAGACCGTTACTGTTCAATCCGTTCAGTGTGCTGAATGTGCTTCAGAAACAGAAATTCGGTAATTTCTGGTTTCAGACCGGTACCCCTACTTATCTTGTTGATTTGTTGAAGCAGAGCGGCTATCTGACTATCAAAGGCTATGACAAGGAAGTGTTACTTTATACTTTGGTATTTCCCAACGATGAGGTCCGTTATGCTTTTCTGAATTTTCTGGTGCCTTTTTATACTAAGAAATGCAATTGATATGGAACAAATTATAGATATAGTCGGCAAATATCCTGTCCGTAATCAGACTGTGATATACATGACTCTGCATTATGCGGTCGTGGAGTTACCCATCTTGGTATTGAGAGACTTTCTACCTTTCGATAATGACCTCTATAACCTTGTAGAGATACTGAGAATAAAAGGTTCCGACGAGCAGATTACTCCGGTGGTGGAGTTGCTCGGCAAGGATTTTAAGCTGCTTTTAAAGTCGTTCATGGGTACTGTTACAGATTTTGATTCCCACGGCACGTCTTGTCTTGACGAAGAGACAATGCTGTCATTTTCCATTCTGTCTGTATGTGATGTTGGGAAACATTCTTCGAGAATTTCATACGATGAAAACAGAGGACATCAATGCTTTGCTCGATGATATGAACCGGAAAGGAAATTCCTTGTTTTTTAACGCTATAGAGGCATTCAGCGACAAACACCTGTACGTCAGTTTTGGACGCTAACTAAAGAACATAGGGATTATGAACATTTATTGCCCTTGACTATCGGACTGAACTAAGAACAAATCTTAAAAATAAGTATCTTTTTTGACGTTACTTATTAGGAAACCGCCTTGTGGCGGCTTTCTTTGAGCTATACGTCAAAATTGGATGCTAACGACCGTTCAGAGAAAAAACAGTTTGTTCTTCTGTAGTACGAAAGGTGCTTTACGATTGGCAGTTTACAATACTTTTATTGAAACCTGCAAGCAGGCTGGAATCAGTTTCCGTTCTTTCTTCTGTAAGTACATGACGGAGATCTGGAAGGGTCGAACGGATTATGAGAACCTGCTACCGATGACGATTAGTCTAACCAATTAGTAAAAATGATTTAAAACTTACGATTCAAGACAAGTGACGAGTGCCTACTGGCACTCGTCTGAGAGGTATATACCATGTTTTGGACGCTTACAGCAATCAGTTTTTAATAAAAATTATAAGTTGCTTTTCTTACAGCATATTGGAATTATAGTGAAAATATTTGTAATTTATTAATTTTAATAAGAGATTTATGAAAGCTTGTTTTATGGGTTTAGGCTATATAGGCTTGCCCACAGCGATTATTGCCGCCCAACACGGTATTAAAATTATTGGTGTTGATATCAATCCGAAAGTTGTTGATATGACCAATCAAGGTAAACTGCATATCATTGAACCGGGGATGCAGGAATTACTTCAAGAGGTTGTGGCTGATGGCCGGCTGAAGGCATCTACTATTCCTGAAGAAAGTGATGCTTATTTTATAGTAGTTCCTACTCCTTTTAAGGGGGATCATGAACCTGATATATCTTATGTCGAGGCAGCAAGCCGCACTGTAATTCCTTTCTTAAAGGAAGGGGATTTGTTTGTTATTGAATCAACGTCTCCGGTTGGGACAACAGATAAAATACAAAATATTATTTTTACTCTTCGTCCTGAGTTGAAAGATAAGATTTACATTGCATATTGTCCGGAGCGGGTATTGCCAGGCAATGTTATATACGAATTGATACATAATGATCGGGTCATTGGAGGTATGAATGACGATTCTACAGATAAAGCTATTGATTTTTACAGTCGATTCGTACAAGGTAATTTACATCGTACTAACTGTAAGACTGCTGAAATGTGTAAACTTACAGAAAATTCTTCTCGCGATGTACAGATTGCATTTGCCAATGAACTATCTTTAATTTGTGATAAAGCTGATATTAATGTTTGGGAACTGATTAATTTGGCTAACAAACATCCTCGGGTAAATATTTTGCAGCCGGGTTGTGGAGTTGGTGGCCACTGTATTGCTGTGGATCCTTATTTTATTACAGCTGATTTTCCTATGGAATCAAAAATTATCGCAACAGCTCGTAATATCAATAATTATAAAACATTCTGGTGTGCAGAAAAAGTTCAGAATGCAATGTTGAAGTTCGAGTTGGAGAATCATCGTAAACCTATTGTTGCAATGATGGGGTTGGCGTTCAAGCCGGATATTGATGATCTTCGTGAAGCTCCTGCAAAATATATCACATCTAAGGTTATGCAGAGTTGTAATAATGCTGATGTTATAGTGGTAGAACCTAATGTGCAAGAGCACAATGTGTTTAAATTGACTGATTATAAGGAAGCTTATTCAAAGGCGGATATAGTGGTTTTCTTAGTGGCTCATACTCCTTTTAAATCCTTGCCTTATGATGAGAAGAAAATAATTCTTGATTTTTGTGGTATTTACAAACGATAAATCCGATAAGATTTATGAAGAAAATAATGTTGGTCTTCGGGACTCGTCCCGAAGCCATTAAAATGGCTCCTCTGGTGAAAGAATTTCAAAAGTATCCGGAGGTATTTCAAACGGTTGTGTGTGTAACCGGCCAACATCGTGAAATGCTTGATCAGGTTTTGAAGATATTCGACATAATACCTGATTATGATTTAAATATCATGCAGCAAGGGCAAGACCTCTACGATGTTACAGCTCGTGTACTCATGGGGATGCGTGATGTCTTAAAACAAGTACAGCCTGATGTCGTATTGGTGCATGGTGATACTACTACTTCTACTGCATCTGCCTTGGCTGCCTTTTACCAACAGATTCCTGTTGGACATGTAGAGGCGGGTTTGCGCACTCATAATATTTATAGCCCATGGCCTGAAGAAATGAATCGGTTGATAACAGGTCGTATTGCGACGTATCATTTTTCACCTACTCTGCTTAGTTGCCGGAATCTGCTTGATGAAGGTGTGAAGAAAGATGCAATTACGGTAACAGGCAATACTGTGATTGACGCGCTCTATTTAGTAATAGATAAGATAAAGAGCAATGAAGCGTTGGATTCTGAGTTGGCGGAGATTCTGAAAAAATCTGGATATGATGTGAATCGCTTGCAGGAAGGTAAGAAATTAGTATTAATTACCGGACACCGTCGTGAGAATTTCGGTGATGGTTTCATTTCTATGTGTACTGCTATTAAAGTTTTGACAAAGAAGTATCCAGGGGTGGACTTTGTATATCCTATGCATTTGAATCCCCACGTGCGTAAACCTATTCATGAAGTCTTTGGTGAAGATCTTTCTGACTTGGGTAATATGTTTTTTATCGAGCCTCTTGAGTATTTGGCATTTGTATATCTGATGGAAAAATCAAATATTGTACTTACGGATAGTGGTGGCATTCAAGAAGAAGCTCCCGGCTTGGGTAAGCCTGTTTTAGTGATGCGTGATACTACTGAGCGCCCTGAGGCCTTAGATGCTGGTACGGTGAAATTGGTAGGTACAAACTATGACAAGATTTTGAACGAGGTTTCTGCATTGCTTGATGATACGGCTTATTACGAGAGAATGAGTAAGGCTGTTAATCCGTATGGAGATGGAATGGCTTGTGGAAGAATTGTATCTGCATTGTCTAATGAATGATTAACTGCTGTTTAATGAATAGCTTACATTTAAAAAGTATTCAAAATAAAATAGTTGATGCAATTGGAGCAGATGGTATGGAGTTTTTACTCCATACCAAAAATTATTTTACTGCTACTCTTCTGCTAAAAGGAATTTACTTCCTTACCATTCCCATATTTACATCTCTGCTTACGCCGGCCGATTATGGTATATTGGGCATATATACTTCTTTAGTCTCTATATTTACCGTACTGATAGGATTAAACTTTGACTCTGCTACAATTAGATACTTTTATGAAGATCAAGATGATTATGAAGATTTTATCAGGTCTGTTTATTGGTTTGTCACAGTAATAGGAGTATTTTGTATTGTTTTAATATATATATTCAGAAATGCTATAGCTATTTACTTTAATGTTGAAGAAGATATTGTGTTGTATGCGGTATTAGTGCCATTCTTTAATCATTCTTTTATGATGTATCTTTCTACAATGCAAGCAAAAAGGCAAAGTAAAAGATATAGTCAACTGGTGTTATTACAAAGGTTGTCATCGTTAGCGTTAACAATACTTGTTATATACTTGATGACAAACGACCGGTATTTAGGTCGTATTTATATGGAGTTGCTGACTGCCGGTATATCGTTTCTTCTTTTTTTGCGATACTTTGGGAAAAAATATACTTTTCATTGGAGATATATTAAATATGCGGCTAATATCGCCATACCTTTAATACCCCATGTTCTTTCCTCATTTATCATGTCTTATTTTGCCAGGATTATCATTAATAAGGTGGATGGTAGCGCTAGTGCCGGTATCTTTTCATTGGCTGATGATGTGGGGGCCATTATGATGGTAGTTTCAATGAGTTTTAATAAGTCATGGACTCCTATATTTTACCAGAAAATGAATGATAATGATGTAATCGGAATACGAAAGCAAAGTGCCAGAATAATAAAATATACGGCATTAATAGCTGTGTTTTTAATTTTTTTCTCTCGTGAAATCGTACTTTTGGTTGCTAATGATAGATATTTGGCTGCTTTGGCTATCGTCCCACCTATAATTCTGGGAAAAGCTTTCGGTCCTCTTTATACTATCTACTCACATGTCACTGACTATTATAAGAAGATGATCGCTATATCCATAACCACTATAGCAGTGGGCATCTTTAATATATTCTTGAATTCAATTTTTATACCCGAATATGGTGTTATTGCAGGAGCTTATACTTCAATGACATGCTCAATTTTGTTATTTATATTTCATTATGTAACTGCCAGATATATCATTGGCTCAAAAGTATTATTACTTAGACCTATGTTGACTCCATATATCTGGGTTGTTTTGGCTATTGTTTTTTATTTATGGGGGGTGGAAAATATTGAGTCTTTACTTTTATTTATCCTGATAAAAGTAACCTTTCTTGTATTGATATTTATAGCATTTTTTAAAGCTCGTATAGTATGATATTTATTTTGGCTCGGAATATTTTAGGTACTGATTACTGTATGTCAGTCGCTAAGTCTATTTTATTCAGAAAACCGAAGGAGTTGAAGGTAGGCACCATCGCTTTTCTGGCAGATCGTTTGTATGTTGGTGTTTTTTTATTGTTTTTTCCTGTTATATTTCTTTTGCTTCTCAGAAAAAAAAAGGCCGAAAACTTTATATATGAACCGTCAAGGCAAAGTCAATCAGGCATTAAGATGAGAAAGGAATATATTTCTCATTATTTTCTTAATGATTGTGATATTTATAAAGTGGATAATGTTAGCGGTACAAAAGTATATATTTCTTTTGAGCATCTGGTTCATAAGATTATGTCGACATTCTTTTTATGGCTTTTGTCTGTAAAAGCATTTGTCGTAGCTTTTTGTGTTAGAAGAAAATGGCCTAGTAGAATGTGTATTCGGCTAATTATAACCTTATTAAATGCTATTTGGACCGAAAAAGAGAATAATAGTATTTATTGTTTTAAAATTTACAATATAGTAAGCTATTTAACTGCTGTTTTGTCTTCTCGTTTAGCACCAGAGAATTCTTATGTGTTTGTGGGTGGAAATTCTTATTTTTATCATAGAAGATACTTCTATGCTCCCAGGGTGTCACTGTGTGTTTGTGCGAAATATCAGATTGATGAGATAGAAACATATCGAAAGTTGAAATGGATAATAGTGAAAGATGCTTTTTATAAAGGTCTGGAGGAGTATTCTATATATAAGAATTTGAAACATGGTAAAACAACTTATGATATTGGAGTATATTCATCAGGTTGGTGGGCTCGGAAGGATGGTTTGTTGAGGGTTTCTGATTATGAAGGAATTAAAGCATTAAAGTATTCTGATAACTCATTTCACAAAGATTTTCTTGATGTACTGAACGAGGTAATATCATTAAAAGAAAAATATAATTTCAGAGTAAAGTTGTATCTTCATCCTTATGAACGTATGCTTCTTCATGAATATAAAATTACTGTTCCATATTTAAATCAGTTAATAGAAGCACATATAGACATTGATGACTCGGCCGGGCGATCTATAGATAAATTGTATGAGTGCAAGATTGGAGTATCCTTGTTCTCGACTATTATTGCGGATAGATGGGAGTACGATCTTAAAGGGTTGATTTATTATACAGAAAACTACAAAGAGTTTATCTGTCCACAATATATGGGCAAGTATCGTAATTGCATTTATACTTCCGTGCATGAATTGGAAGAGAAAATCGTAGGATTGTTAAATATTAAAAGCAACGCTGATGAGTAATTTGTTCAAGCTGTTTTTGTTTTTCATAAAGCATCGTGATTCTGTTATAAGAAGTCTGAATATAAGTGCGGATGTTATTCTTGGTAGTGGTTGTTCATTGCATCGGGGCGTTACAATATTGTCTGGCACTAGGATAGGACGGGGGGTGAAACTATATAGGGATGTCTATTGTGGTAAGAATACTATAATTGGAGACTATTCTTCTATTAATAGGTATTCAATTGTTGATTGCGGTAGTATTGGAAACTTTTCCTCAATTGGACCTAACTGTTTAATCGGAGCAGGGAAACATGCCATTAAATATATTTCAACGTCTCAAAGAGTATATGGTAAGAATAACATACTTGGTATTTCTACCCCATTTGAGGCTTTTGATTCTCCTCCGATAATTGGACATGATGTTTGGATTGGTAATAATGTAACTGTTATGCAAGGCGTAAAGATAGGTAATGGTGCTGTTATAGGTAGTGGTGCTGTGGTTACAAAAGATATTCCGCCTTATACTATATGTGGGGGAGTACCTGCGAAATTTATCAAATACCGTTTTAGCCAAGAACATATTGAATATCTCCAACAACTTGATTTATGGAGTAATTATAAAGATAATATTGCAATAATTAGAGATTTAATATATTTAGAAACTGATGAATAACTTAAATAGGACGTTATACTATATTACTCGTACATATCTGCCTTCTAAGACAGGAGGTGCTTTGATGCGTGCCGGAGCTGTTGAACACCTGAATAGATATTTTAATGTAAAGGTTATTACTGTTGGTTCACATACTGAATGTATCAATGAAGTAGAAGTTATAGGGGTTCCATTTAATCATAATCAAAGATTAATGTTCTGGAGAGAAAGAATCGGATTTATTGAGGATTTTCTTTTACCTTGGGCAAAATCGGTATATGAATATTTGGTTGACAAAGTAACGAGTAATGATGTAATATTTTGTACAACAGGAGGAGAACTAAGTACTATTATAATTGGTTATTGGCTAAAAAAACACATAGGATGTCCTTATGTTGTGAATTTTAGAGATCCATTGATTTATTCTAAAGTGAATGGCATAAAAATTGATAAAAAATTTCATGTGTCACGTGAAAGATCTGAATTGAAATATCTTTCTATTGCGGATTTAATTGTAACTTCTTCAAAATCGAATGAAGAGTCGCTGAAATGTAAGTATCCTCATCTTGAAGATCGCATACTGAATAATTACTTTGGATTTGTAGATGAATGCAAAGTTACATCGACAAAATCTTCCGAAGATATACTGAATTTAGTCTATGGTGGTCGTTTCGGTCCTTTACAAGCACCGGAAATTTTTGCCAAAGCTTGTATGGATGTAAAAAATGTAAATTTATATTTTATAGGTGATTATACATCTTATAAGCCTATTTGGCCTTATACGGATAAGTTTATATTTCTTAAACAAATGGAACATTCTGAATATCAAGATTTTCTGATTAAGCATATTGATGTCGGTTTGTTGTCATTGTCTTCTGACTATTTAGGCGCTTGTGTTCCAGCTAAATTTTATGAGTATATTAATTTGGGATTGCCTATGCTTGGAGCTCTTCCTAACGGTGATGCCCGGCAATTAATAAATGAAAAAAAATATGGTTTTTCTTGTGACTATAGGGCAGTGGAAGAAGTAAGAAAAGGTATATATAAGTTTCAAAAAAAGATTTTTCTGAATTCATGTAGGAATAACATAATGGCAGATCGTCTTGCTTGGTCTATGGAAACTTTAATTCAAGAATTAGTAAATAAAATTAAGTCTTTATAATGACAATATCTATTGTATACTCAGAAAAAGAAATAGGTGTAATGCTTCCGGTCACGGCAAGTGAATCTTATTTAAAAGCTATATCTAACTATAAATATGGCTGGTTCCTATCAGACTTATTTGTATTGCCTTTTATCATAGACAAGAAATTATTCTTTAAAAAAATGGTTTTTACTCATGAGACAATAAAGATATTATCTGTTTCTGAAAATAAAAAAAATTCTTATGAAAGGGATTTTCTTTATGAAGTGGTTCGGCTGTGTAAAACTTTGAAAATTGATTTCATAGGGCAACCTAAATCAGGAGTTGTTTTTCAAACTTATCCGGAGAAAAGTATTCATGCGCCTTTTGGCTCATATCAAGTCGATTTGACAAAAACAGAAGATGAACTGTTTGCCGGTTTGCATGTGAAGAATAGAAATGTTATAAGAAAAGCAATAAAGGAAGGAGTAATAATAAAAGAAGGGAGTGAGTATTTAAATGTTTGTGCCGACCTGATAAAACTCACAATGGTAAGGCAAGGTATTAAATTTTATGTGAATCTGGAAGATTTGCAACGAATGCAAGCACATTTGAGAGATGAGATTAAATTTTATATAGCCTATAAGGATGATATAGCTCAAGGTTGTGCTGTTATTGTATACCGTAAAGGTGATGCAGCTTATTATTTGCATGGCGGAAGTATAGAACATCCATTTAATGGATCTGTGAATTTGATTCAATGGCAGGCAATAGTAGATATGAAGAACTGTGGAGTATTGATTTATGATTTTGTGGGTGCGCGTATTTCCCCTGTCGCAGGTAGTAAACAAGAAACGATACAACGTTTTAAATCTCGTTTTGGTTCTCAAATGGTAGAGGGATATTTGTGGAAATGTCCCATTAGACCATTTAGATATAAGTTATATTATTTATTTGTCCGTTTACTTGCTTATTTAAGAAAGCAACCTTATAAAGGGGATATAATAGATCAAGAGTTGAGTTGATAATATGGATATTGTTTGATACTATGCAGATATCCTCTTTTACATTAAATAGAAAAAAAATGTTTTTCTATTTGATATGTGTTTTGTTGTTTGGAAGTCCATATCTCCTTCAATTAAATATTTCATTTAAAATTCAATACTTTATATCATTAGTCCTCTTATTCCTTTATTTTATTTATGAGAAAAAATTTATATTACCGTGGAATAAGTTAAGAATCTTTGTACTGTTTTTTTTGTTGACTGCAATTGACAAACTTAATGATTTTTTTTATTCTGCGGATTTATCCCAACTTATTTCTATCCTGTATAGCTTTTTCATATTTGTCTTTTTGCTTGGCATGACAGAAGATGAAGGTAGGATGTTTTGGAAAATTGTAAAAAATGTAGTATTGTTTTCTTGTTGTATCGCTACATTGTTAGCTATAGTGAATCATACTCCATTAGAGGATTTTGATAGAGATGTTAGCGCGGCTCTTTATATCTATTTTGTTTGTACTTTTTTTTCGTGTAAGAGGAATTACTTGATATTATTTCTTGTCTTATATGTTGAAATTTTTGTTTTTGAGGCTCGAACTCTTATCTTATCTTTTATTGCTTTCATACTTAGCTTTTTTTTCTTTAGAAAGTGCACGAATAATTCATGGAAAAAAAATGCTTTAATATTAGAATTGGTAGCTTTGTCATTCATGATTTATGGGGCGATTACATTTGAAAGAAAAGCAGGTTGTATAACTCCTTTATTTACAGGGAGGGGATTGCTTTGGGATGCCGGTACTGAGAAAATTCTTCATCCGGATTCGAATGTGTACTTTTTTTTAGGAATTCCTTCAACTTCTGCTAATTTAGGGAAAAACTTTGGTGGAATAATATTAGATCCTCGAGAGGGAAGAGGAGATAATTTACTTTCTGATTTAGAAGGTGGACATTTTCATAGCGGTTTTATTTATACGTTATATAACACGGGCATTATTGGATGTTTGCTATTGCTTTTTATTTTTTTTACAAGTTTTTCTCGACTAGAATATAATTATTGTAATTTCTGTGCTTTTATGGGTGCCCTAATAATATGGGTGCTCAATGGTAGAAGCATCAATGGTATATACTTACTTAGTACAATGATGATGTTATTTTTATTAGTCCCTATCTCTGTTAATACATCTAAAAAATGAATGTATTTTTTACAATTGATTATGAACTTTTTTTAGGAGGAAATACCGGTACTGTCCGGAATTGTTTAATACGTCCTCTTAATGCTTTGACTGAACTTCTTGATAAATACCAAATAAAACTTACTTTGTTTGTTGATGCCGCATATTTATTAAGATTGGAACAGTTGAAAAACAGGCATCTTGATTTGCAAAATGATTATGATTCAATAGTCTGGCATTTAATCCATTTATCAAAATGCGGGCATGATATTCAACTCCATTTTCATCCACAATGGCTATATTCTGACTATGATAAGATGTGGAAGTTAGATTATTTGCATTATAAAATGAGTGATGTGCCTCGTGATATACTAAATGAATCTTTTGCTAATTCCAAAAAACTGTTAGAATCAATAGTGGAAAAGGAGGTTATAGCATTTAGGGCGGGAGGATATTCATTGGAAACATTGAAAGATTTTCAGCGATTGTTTTCTGTAAATAATATCAAAATAGATAGTTCTGTTTTGCGATATGCCTATTCTGATACTAAATTTCAAAAATATGACTATCGTGAAGTTTGTTCTAAGACCTTATATCCATTTTCCGCTTCAGTGGTGAAAGAGGATTTAGGAGGCACTTTGAAAGAACTGCCGATTTCGACAATACGATTAAACAGTATTTTATATGTACTCTTAAAGAACAAAATCAAACGATGTTATTCTCCTAAGCATATTTATGGTGATGGTAAAAGTATCGGCACTAGTTATAATAGGTGTGAAAGAATTAAAATGCAATGGACTAAATTAATGCATCCTATGGTAATTGCTGCTACTATGGATGGAGTAATGTCTGGATTGTTGCAACGTGTTTATCAAAGTTATAGAAATGAAGACAATTTTGTTGTCATAGGACATCCCAAGGCTTTTACTGATGCTTCATTAAATAATGTCGCAAATTTTCTTCAAAAAGTAAATGGAGAAGCGATTTTTGATACAATCTCTAGTTTGCAAATTAAAAATCATTTGTAAATGAAAACAATCGTGTTTATTTTAAATTCAATTCAACATCCGCGTTGTGCAAAAAGAATTGATGAATTTCTTTCTCGAGGATATACGGTTGCTGTATATGGCTTTTCCAGAGAGAATGGTTTGTATATTCCAAAAACATACCGAATGTTAGGAATGCTTTGCAATAAGTCTTCTTACTTTTCTAGGTTTAAACTAATGTATAATGCAATACGAAAAGTAGCTAATCAATATGATACTCGTAATACCATATTTTATTATTTTGGTTTAGATGTTGCAATGGCAGGCAGATGTGCTACTTCTATTCCATACATATATGAAGAATCTGATCTTGCGCATACTTATATAAAAAGATGTCTGTTTCGTAAAACGTTAGAATGGATAGATAGATTTCTTATTAAGAGGTCAGAGGAAACTATTTTTACTTCAGAGGGATTCTCACTCTATCATTTTAATAATAATAGACCTAATAATGTTACAATAATTCCCAATAAATTAAACGAAAAGTGTCTTTATTTGAAATATAGGCCCATTAAAAATATAAACTTGGATTGTTTGAATATTGGATTTGTTGGTGGAGTTAGATTTTATTCTGTTTTAAATTTGGCAAAAGTATTTGCATTGAATTTTCCCAACTGCACTTTCCATTTTTTTGGAAGTAGAATGCCTACCACAGATAAATTGTGGAATAAACTATTTGAAGAATGTGTCGGAATTCCCAATGTAAAATATCATGGTGCATTTAATAATCCAGAAGATTTGCCAGGTATTTATGCTCAAATAGATATGGTTGTAGCTACTTATGATGTTACAATTGAAAATGTTAGATATGCAGAACCTAATAAGATATATGAAGCTATATTTTTTGAAACTCCTATAATTGTTTCTAATGGCACTTTTTTATCCCAAAAGGTGAACTCACTTGGAATAGGATTTGGCATTAATCCATTAGATGAAGAAGAAATTGTTTCCTTTTTTAAGCAGTTAACGAAATCTTCTTTAATAGAATGTTCTAAAAAATGTGCTTTAATTGATAAAAGAGAGGTAATCAATAATAATGATGCTTTTTTTTATAAATTAAAAAACAAGGGAATTTGTTAAATAATAGTTGTAGAAAATATGAGGTTATTATTTCTTACGTATTATTTTGAACCTGATTTATGCGCAGGCTCATTTAGAAATACATCTCTTTTTCATGAAATTAGGAAACGTTTAGGAAAGGGGGATTTCATTCATGTATTTACTACTAAGCCCAATCGGTATAATACATTTAAAGTCTCTAGTCAAGCCAAGGAACATGGCATAAATTATGTAATTGATAGAATTCTAATACCTGAGCATAAGAGTGGTATGCTAGATCAAGCAAAATCTTTTACTGTTTTTTATCACGAAGTAATGAAGAGGATAAAGTACGAGGATTTTGATTTAATATATGCTTCTTCTTCTCGACTTTTCACTGCTTTTTTAGGTAAAAGGATTGCATCATTAAAAAAGTGTCCTCTTTATTTAGACATTCGTGACATTTTTGTGGATACAATGAAAGATGTATTTAAGGATAGAGAAATAATTCAAATTCCAGTCTTTGCTTTTTCCAAAATAATAGAAAAATATACATTCTCTAATGCTACTCATATAAATTTGGTATCAGAAGGATTCAAAGATTATTTTAGTAAATATAAAAATCCTTCTTATACTTATTTTACAAATGGAATAGATGATGTCTTTTTGAATGCTGAAACTTATAAAGATAAAAGGATACAATTTCCACGGATAATTACTTATGCCGGAAATATAGGGAATGGACAAGGACTGGAAAAAGTGATACCTTTTGCTGCCCAAAAATTGAGTAAAAATTATTTATTTCGCTTAATTGGAGATGGTAGTACTAAACGGATTTTGCAACAAAAAATAGAAGAACTGCATATTACAAATGTTGAAATCTTGGATCCTGTACCAAGAAAAGAATTATTTGAATATTATAATCAATCTACATTTCTATTTTTACATTTGAACGAATTGAATGCTTTTAAAAAAGTACTGCCTTCCAAGTTATTCGAATATGGGGCATTTAATAAGCCAATTATAGCTGGAGTTGGAGGATATGCGGCACAATTTATTAAGGATAATCTATCTAATTACATTCTTTTTGAACCGACAGATGTTGATGATTTAGTGAATCAAATAAAAGATTATCGTTTATCTTTTGAAGAAAGAGTTAGCTTTAAACAAAAATATTCAAGAAAGGCTATAAATCAAAGGATGGCCGATGATATATTGAATATTTGTGCTGCAAAGACACCGCGTTAGCAAATATATATTAGTGGCTTACAATAAAATGTATCCTTTTATGAATTATATGAATAAGAGAATAGAACAAAGTCGGTATCTATTTAAAAGAAAATATAGGAAGATAAGAGAGTTATACGCTTATGTATTCAAACTAAAGAAAAATAGCAAAAGAGCGTGGTATCAAGTTTTCAATCCTTTTGTGAGGTAATTGAAGAGTAAACAGTCAAAAAAAGGCTATTGATTGAAAGGTCTATCTTCGCCCGAACAAAATTTTAGAATTATGTATTGCAGCGAAGATTTTGAAAGGTTTTACTTTCAGTATCAGAGCGAGGTTTTGCCTCATGGAGAATCCCTCCAATCGTTTTGTGTTAAGAACAAAGTTCATTATAACATCTTTTAGAAATGGTTTAAGGATACTCGCAAAAAAGTAGTTGAAGTCTGGATTGATGGTATTCCAGTTGCCAACAGTGAGGAGAAAGCTAAGACAAGTAGGTTACTTTCTATTATACGCGAGCGTCTTCACTGTGAACCCATTGATGGCGATGTGTTTATAGTCATGTCTCGCAATCGGAGAGAAGTTGTATATGAAGACGCAAATGGGACGCCAATGGGAGATTGATTATTAGGTTATCTCAAAATCTCTGAGTATCTTTGTAGAAAGATTGGATTCATGAAGAAGAACAAGCCATATAAGGAACAAGAACCAATAGCACCGAATGTTGGCGAAACGGTAGTTGTATATACGGGTAATGAGAATAATTCGAATATCGTTACGGAAGGACGTAATGACATTAGGCGTGCCATTTCTGGCGAAGAATTATTGGATAGGCTTTGCCCTCGTATAAAGGCTTTATTTGAATGAGAGTCGTATTTGCCTCCCCGAAGTAGAGGAGGATTTGTATGGGCTTATAAAAATACTTGTTGAGAAGGAGTATTTGGGTACTTATCCCTTTGCTATTTCTTGATAACTGATATTCAACAGAATATTCATTCTAAATTAAAAAAGAAAGCTCCCGCTTTTTTTGAACGTTATGGTAAGGATATGTATTATATCACTTACCAACGTAATTCTAATACGACGTGGTATATTTTTTTCTCTGTCATTGGAGATACTTATTTTATCAAATACATAACTAATAACCACGTTTCCGGTCAGTATATTTTTTAGCATATTTCAATGAACATACTTATCACTGGAATCCACGGCTTTGTGGGTTCTAATCTTGTTATTGCCTTAAAGGAACATCATAGTCTTTACGGGCTGGATATTGTCGCTCCTGAAAAAGAGGGAGTAGTAAAGACTTTCTCCTGGAAGGATTTTGAACCGGCTTCTTTTCCGATGCAGAATCTTCCTGAATTCGATGCTATTATCCATCTGGCAGGTAAAGCCCATGATACAAAGAACCGGTCTGCTGCCCAAACTTATTTCGACATTAATACGGGATTGACCCAAAAGATATTTGATTTCTTTCTGGAATCTGCTGCGAAGAAATTTGTATTCTTCAGTTCGGTAAAAGCGGCTGCTGATAGTGTGACGGGTGATATGCTAACTGAAGATGTGGCACCTGCTCCGGTAGGGCCTTATGGGGAGAGCAAGATTGCTGCGGAAGATTATATAAAGGAACATTTTATTTTACCTACCACCTCCCCCTTCGGGTACTCCTCCTTCGAGAAGGAGGAGAATGAAAGGTATTCGGATAAGCGGGTGTATATCCTGCGTCCTTGCATGATTCATGGTCCCGGGAATAAGGGCAATCTGAATCTTCTTTATAATGTGGTAAGGCAAGGCATTCCCTGGCCTTTGGGGGCTTTTGAGAATAGGCGGTCTTTTACTTCAATTGATAATCTTTGCTACGTGGTGGAAAGACTGTTGACTAAAGAAGTGGCGAGTGGCATCTACCACATGGGGGATGACGAAGCTTTGTCCACGAATGAGCTGATAGCTTTGATGTGTCGGGCTTTGGAGCGTAAGCCGCATATCTGGAAAATGAACAGAGGGCTGATGGAGTTCTGTGCCCGTGTTGGGACTTTGCTCCATTTGCCTTTGAATGCGGAGCGTCTGCGCAAGTTGACTGAGAATTATGTGGTGAGTAATGCCAAGATAAAGGTCGCCTTGGGAATTGACAGAATGCCGGTGAGGGCAGAGGAGGGGATAGTAAGAACGATAAAGTCGTTCTCACTATGAATTTGATAGAATAAGCACTATTCTATCAAATTTGTATTATTATCTATTTGTCTGAACTTTCTTTCAGTTTCCCATGTGTTCAATTGCTGGATCTGTTTTTGTGCCATTTCTTGCAGTTGTTTGAAACGTTTTTGTTTGGGTATAGATAACTTGATTAACTCAGAATTAAAAGACTCCAAATTAGATAATACGACTAATTCATTTATGCTTGCCATGTCTCTTATATTAAGGCCTTTTGATGCATATTCAGGATTTGCATCCCTCCATTCGCAGGCTGTACATCCCCATAACGCTGCATTTAATAAATCTGCTTCTTCTGCATATATTAGCCATTGTGAGTCTTTTAGCATATTGGATTGAGGAAGTATATAGCTTTTTATGGCATCAGTATGTAAGTGATAGTTTGTCTTAGATAATATGCGCTTAATTTTCCATTCTACTTTTAATGGGTCATTTTCAAACTCTTTTAAACGCTGATATTCTTTTAAAAGATATAGTTTGAAGGTGGGATTGAACCAAGAGCAGAATTCTAATGCAATATCTTTATGTGCATAGGTTCCACCATTTCTACCTGCTTTAGAGACTATTCCTATAGCATTGGTTGCTTCGATCCATTTTGGGGGAGTCATATTAAATCTATTGAGTCTGGCTTGATTTAAAAAGGTGTCGAATTCGACACCTTTAAAATCCGGATTATTTAAGATTTCCCAAGTACCTAGAAACTCAATTGTGTTTTTATTCCTCATCCAATTTCGTATGTGATCTTCTCCTTCTTTATCTTTTATGATATCTGTTAAACAGAAAAAGATAAATCTTTTTAATTTGATAATTTACTTTTAAGACATGTATTTATTGATAATTGTAATCTTATTGTTTTTAGCAGAACTTTTTTATTTTAAGGTGGCTGATAGGTGCAATATCATCGACAAGCCCAATGAGCGGAGTTCCCATACGAAAGTGACTTTGCGTGGTGGTGGGATTGTCTTCTATTTCGGCGCATTGGCTTATTTCCTGACGAGTGGTTTTGAATATCCCTTTTTTCTGCTTGCCTTGACACTGGTGACGTTCATCAGTTTCGTGGACGATATAAAATCCACCGGACAAATGACAAGACTGCTTTTCCATTTCTCTGCCATGACCTTGATGTTTTATCAGTGGGGGCTGTTTTCCTTGTCTTGGTGGTGGATAGTCATTGCCTTGATAGTCTGTACGGGCATCATCAATGCCTACAACTTTATGGATGGCATTAACGGCATAACCGGTGGTTATTCTCTGGTTATTCTTGCTGCGTTGGCCTATATCAATAAGGAGGTGGTTACTTTTGTGGAAGCGGATTTCATCTATACCGTTATCTGTTCCGTTCTAGTTTTCTGTTTCTTCAATTTCCGCAAGCGTGCCAAATGCTTTGCCGGTGATGTGGGTTCCGTGAGTATTGCTTTTATCCTTCTTTTCCTGATAGGCAGGCTCATCATTGAAACAGAAGATTTCAGCTGGATAGTCCTTTTGTCCGTTTACGGTGTAGACAGTGTTCTGACTATCATCCACCGTCTGATGCTTCATGAGAATATCGGCTTGCCGCATCGCAAACATCTGTATCAGATAATGGCGAATGAACTGAAAGTTCCTCATGTAATGGTTTCTTCTTTTTACATGGCAGTGCAGGCAATCATAATCGTAGGATATATAACGTGCTTGGGTTATGGTTATTGGTATTTGGCAGGTATAATTCTTTTGCTTTGTTTTCTTTATATCTGTTTTATGAAGAAATATTTCGGATTGCACCAGTCTACGTGAGTAATACTGAAATGATGATTAGTAGAATAATGAAAGGCGATGGAGACTAAAATCTCCATCGCCTTTCGTCTTATTTTTGAAATATAAATCGTACCTTTGTCATACACCAATCAGGTTATAATAACATGGAACAGATGCGTAAACTGCCGATAGGCATACAGACTTTTGATAAACTTCGTGAAGGGAATTTTCTTTATGTAGATAAGACGGCTATGATTTATCAAATAGCATCTACTTCTACTCCTTATTTCCTAAGCCGTCCCCGTCGTTTTGGCAAGAGTCTGCTTCTTTCTACCTTTGAAGCCTACTTTCAAGGACGCAAAGACTTGTTTCAGGGCTTGGCCATCGAACAGTTGGAAACGAAGTGGGAACAGTATCCTGTTCTACATCTTGACTTGAATGCCCGGAAATATGAAACTGCTGCTGACCTGACGGCTATGCTTAATCAGTATCTGGAGAAATGGGAGCTGCTCTATGGTCAGGAGAAGGAAGACCGTAGTCCGGAGGAGCGTTTTGCTTACGTGATAGAGCGGGCATGCACGCTGACGGGAAAGCAGGTTGTTGTGCTGATTGATGAGTATGACAAGCCATTGCTTCAAGCGGTCTTGGATGAGAACTTGCTGGATGAGTATCGGAAAATATTGAAAGCGTTCTACGGTGTCTTGAAGAGCGCTGACCGTTATCTTCGTTTTGTTTTCCTGACCGGAGTGACCAAGTTTGCGCAAGTAAGTGTATTCAGTGACTTGAACCAGCTGAATGATATCAGCATGAAGTCTCCTTACGCTGCTTTGTGTGGTATTACCAAAGAGGAGTTGGTGAAAACCTTTCTGCCGGAACTTGAGAGACTGGCTAAACGAAGAGGGATATCTTTACAAGAAGTGATTGATTTGATGGAACGTCAATATGATGGTTACCATTTTCATCCGGAAGGTGTAGGAATGTTCAATCCGTTCAGTGTATTGAATGCTTTTGATGCAGAAGAGATGGGGTACTATTGGTTTCAGACCGGCACACCTACTTACTTGGTTGACTTGCTGAAGCAGAGTGATTACGATATACGTCTATTGATAGATGGAGTGGAAGTGCTGGCTTCCGCTTTCTCTGAATATCGTGCGGAAAAAAATAATCCTCTTCCGATGATTTATCAAAGTGGTTATTTGACCATAAAAGGGTATGATGATGATGTGAAGCTATACACTTTAGGCTTTCCGAATGATGAGATACGTTACGGCTTTCTGAATTTTCTGGTTCCTTTTTATACTAAAGTTACTGATGATGAGACTGGTTTCCACATCGCTAAATTCATGCGTGAATTGAAGAGTGGGGATGTGGAGGCGTTTATGGAGCGTCTTAAGATATTCTTCTCCGGTATTCCGTACGAGTTGAGTGATGATACGGAACGTCATTATCAGGTTATTTTTCATGTAGTGTTTACTTTGCTGGGACAGTTCATCCGGTCTGAGGTTCGCAGCAGCCGCGGCCGTGCGGACGCGGTAGTTCATACCCCTACCGCTATTTATGTTTTTGAGTTCAAACTGGACGGTACAGCCGACGCAGCTCTGAAGCAAATAGATGAGAAGGGGTATCTGATTCCTTATACCTTGGATGGCAGGAAATTAGTGAAAGTAGGTGTGAACTTCAGTAAAGAAACACGGAATATTGATGAATATATTGTCGTAGAGGAATAGGAACGAACAATCCTATATATGGAAAAGGCGATGGAGATTCTATTCTCCATCGCCTTTTCCGTATTATAGTATTTCACCTTATTTCTTCATTCTCAGCACCCGTATTCCCGTCCATTTATTATTGTCTTTCAGCATTTGGGACAAGGGGACTTTGGAGACGACCACTTTCTTGTCGGTAGAGGAAGCGTGTACCAGCAGGAGTTTGTTATCCGCATAGAAAGCGATTCCCATGTGGGCTACATCCAGCCCCGGAGTGTTGGTGGTGATGGCTATGATATCGCCGTCTTTAATCCACGGGAGACCATCGGCGGGAAGTTTGGCTTTGGGAAGATAGTGAACTTCCTTGCCGGACAAGGATTGTTCAATCTTCTTCATTTTGGCTACGTTCTCCGGCGAATTGGCCAGCTGCTTGTAAAGTTGGGGATGGGAAGACATGTAGGAGATAGACAACCGTTCGGTGTCGGGACTCATGGCGCCCGTTACATCTTGAAGGAAGCCGTTGCGTACGCCATTGTTTATCCAGTCGGCAATATAATGCAGGCGGGAAGTGTACCCGTCGATTTTACCGTCACGGTAACGGATTTTTTGCAGGTTATCGGCGAAAGCGCTTTCCGAGATGTCTCCGTCGGCCAATTTGGGGGTAAGCGTCTCTGCCAGTACATATTCCACCAGCGTGGTACAGTCTACTTCATCGCAGTTGATGACGAGTTCTTCGGGACCATCTGCCTCCAGCGTATGGGCTACGTATGGCACATCCAGATACTTTATTCCATTGCTCAACATATCTTTCCCTCCCTGGGCAGAAACGGAAGTTACCATGGCTGCGGCGCAGAGGGCGCTGAACATAAATTTAGTCATTGTTTTCATTTTTCTCTCTTTTGATTATTATTGTTCTTAAACGTAAAAAGGATGCAGCAAATTTACTACATCCTTTTTATAAAAGCTTAATCCGGAGGGATTAAATTCAATATTGCTGGATTAAATATTTATAATCCTCCTTTTTATCGAACGGAACAAGGGAGAAACTGTATTCAATGGCGTTCTCTTTGCCCGGACGAATCAGATAGGGTTCATGGGCGGTTGCGCCCCAACTGTCGTCTCCACCGACACCCATCATGCGGTAATCAATGAATAAATCGACCATCTTTTCCGGCAGAGGGTCGGTGAGGTGGCGGTGATGGGTCTTTTCGGTACGCGGGGTACCGTTGTCAATTGTATCGCCGCTATCCATGCTTTCCAGGGAATAGTTGGAGGCGTTCAGCTCAAAAGTACGGTCGGCGATGAGCAGCAGGCCCCGTTGCGCCTTGTCGGTAAGGGCGCACCAATAGATATCCGTGCGATGGTTGTTCTCCTGCGGACGGACGTAAGGCTCGTACATATCCTTGACCGGGATGGCGTACTCTCCGATGAACTGGGAGGTACGGCGGTCTCGGTAATTCTCTTTCGGACCGCGACCGTAGTAGGTCAAGTCTGTAAAGCTTTCCGGCAACTGCATCCGCAGGCCCACACGCGGTATCATCGGAGCTTGGTCTCCTTCGGCCACGAACCGGTTGTCTACCTTGATGACTCCGCTGGCATATATCTTATAGGTGATGTCCCAACGGGCATCTGTCTGTGGAAAACGGTAGGTCACCTTTATTGTCGTGGCATTGCTGCCCGGAGTCACTTGGAAACTTTCGGCTTTTGGTTCTTGATAGCTTGCCTCTTTCCAGGCTTTGAGGCGGACGGGGAGGTTGGCTCCATAATCATTGTCCGTCGGTGCACGCCAGAAGAATGGGCGGGGACCTTGACCGTTCAGTATGTACTCGTGCTTCTTGTATAAATAGGAGGTGAGCAGACCGCTTTGCTTGTCGAAGGTGGCTTTGAAGTCGGGACCGGAGAACGCCACCAAATTTCCCTCTTCCTTAGAAGTGGCGGGCTGCTGTGCCGTAGCCTCTTTCTTGTAGAAAGTATGGACGTAGGTCTGTTCGCGTGCGATGACCGTGCCGGCCGGGAGGAAAGGCTCTGCCGTCTTGATGGCTGCATAGAACTCGATACGCACATCTCCCGTTGTCTGTTTCTCTTTGGGTATGCCGTTCAGGAAGCCGGTGGTTACCGTCTTGCCCGGTGCGGCATGGATATTTTCAATCTTGCCACGGTAGACTTCCTTTCCGTGGTCGCGGATGATGTAGTAGAAGTCGTACTTGTCGAGATTGGTGAAGGAGAAATCATTGCGGATTTTCACGGTGGAAGTCTGCTTGTCGAAATCAAGGAACTTGATGTTCTGGTATACTTTTCCCATCTCTTCTGTCTGCGGCTTGACACTGCGGTCGGGGTATACCACGCCGTTGATGCAGAAATTGCCGTCGGAGGGCGTGCCGTTCTCGCCATAATCGCCGCCATAGGTCCAGTATTTACGGCCGTCGTCTGTTTGGGCGGCAAAGCCCTGGTCTACCCAGTCCCAGATACAGCCGCCCTGGAGGATGGGATATTTTTCGATGATGTCCCAATACTCCTGGAAGTTGCCGAGGCTGTTGCCCATGGCATGGGCATACTCGCAAAGAATGAGGGGACGCGTCATCTCCTTGTTCCGGGCATACTTCTCCAGATAGGAAGGGGAAGCGTACATCGGGCAGTAGATGTCCGTATTCCATTCCAACAGTGCGCGTTCATACTGGATGGGACGGCTGTCGAGCGTCTTCAAGGTGTTGTAGGTAACGTAGAAATTCAATCCGTTCCCGGCTTCGTTGCCCAGCGACCAGATGATGACTGACGGATGGTTCTTGTCCCGTTCGTACATATTCATGGTACGGTCGAGGTGGGCATTCATGAAGAGCGGATTGTTTCCCAGCGTGCCGCCTACACGCAGGTCGTAACCCATGCCGTGGCTTTCGATATTGGCTTCGTCGATGACGTAGATACCATATTCGTCACAGAGTTCGTAGAAACGTTCCTGCTGGGGATAGTGACAGGTGCGGACGGTATTGACATTGTATCTCTTCCAAAGCTCGAAATCTTTCTTCATCAGTTCTTCGGAGACATAGTGACCGGTATTCTCGTTGTGTTCGTGATAGTTCACGCCTTTCACGAGGATAGGTTGTCCGTTTACCAACAGTTGCTTGTCCTTGATTTCCACTGTACGGAAACCTACTTTGCAGCTTGTCGCTTCAATCACATCTCCGTTCGGGCGCTTCAAGCTGACGACGAGGGTATAGAGGTTGGGCGTTTCGGCTGTCCATTGCAGGGGTTCCTGGATGGTCTTCTTGGTGAATTCCACTTCCGTTTGGTCACCGCTGACCTGGGTAGAGGACTGGGCTATCTGCTGGTCGTTCTTGTCCAGCAGGCGGTAACCAACGACAAATGGGGAATTTTGTCCGCTTTCATTGGTAAACTGCACCTTTACCTTGAGGATACCGTTCCGGTAGTTCTCATCCAAAGGAGACTCCACCTTGAAGTCCGTGAGATGGATTTGAGGCTGGGCATATAAGTAAATGTCCCGTTCGATACCACTGATGCGCCAGAAGTCCTGGCATTCCAGATAGTTGGCATCGGAAAAGCGGTGTATCTGAATGGCAATGACATTCTTCCCTTTCTTGGCAATGGCGCTGACGTTGAAACGCGCCGGAGTCTTTGCATCTTTACTCATGCCTACAAACTTGCCGTTAAGGTAGTAGAAGGCTGCCCCGCGTACACCGTCGGCACTCAGGAAAATCTCCTTATCGTCCCAGTCTCCCGGAAGAGTGAACTCGCGGCGGTAGGTGCCGGTGGGATTCCATTCTTGGGGAACGTACGGAGGGTTGGGCTTGTCCCAATAAGGAGGATAGCCCGAAGAACAGAACTCATAGGGATGGTTCACGTAGATGGGCGTGCCGAATCCTTGCAACTCCCAGTTTCCGGGTACATTGATGTCCGGCCAGCGGCTGGCGTCCACACGGTCCATCATGAAGTCCGTGGGGCGGTCGGCGAAGGTTTCCACATAATGGAATTTCCATTTCCCGTTAAGGGACAAGCGGAAGGTTCCGTTCTTGCGGTCATTGATGACGGCATCAGCCTCCGTGACGTAGGAGGTGAACGTGCTGCGGGCAGGCTCCCGGTTGATGCTTGTCAGCTTGGGGTTGGTAATCTCTTCGTAGCGATTGTTCTCCTGAGCAGTCAGGGCAAAGGGAAAAGCTGCGAGGCAAGTGAGTAAAAAATACTTTTTATTCATAATTGCTTTTATTTCTTTGTGGTAGGTTCAGAGACCGGGAATACGAGCCCTTCACGCAACCACTTCTCCAGTTCTTCCGTCCATTGACGCTTGTAGGTGAAGTTGTCCCGGAATCCCCAGCCATGTCCGCCGGTAGGGTAGGCATGCAGGCTGGCAGGCACTTTGTGGTCACGCAAGGCGAGGAAATAGCCAATGCCGTTGATGGGTGGCACTGCGTCGTCGTCCGAAGAAAGCATGATAAAAGCCTGCGGAGTGCGTGGGGACACTTGTCTTTCGAGGGAGTATTTTTGTTCCAGCTCCTGAGATGGATTTTCTCCGATAAGGTTCTTACGGGAACCTCCATGGGTAACGCCTTTCTGCATGGAAATCACCGGATAGAACAAGATCTGGAAGTCGGGACGGGTCTTGTCACTGCTGTATAGTGTGGCAAGCGAAGCTGCCAGATGGCCGCCGGCAGAAGCGCCCATGATGCCTACACGCTGAGGATTGACACCCCATTCGGCGGCATGTTCGCGTACCATGCGGATGGCTTGTTCGGCATCGGAAAGAGGCACTTCATGGTGCCCGTTGGGCATACGGTATTTCAGTACTGCATAGGTGATGCCTTGTGTGTTGAACCAGGGAGCCATGTCGTGTCCCTCGTGCTTCATGGCCAGCCCCCCGTAGCCGCCTCCCGGACACATGATGATGGCCATGCCGTTGGGGTGGGAGGCAGGGTACACCGTAAGGGTAGGGGTGGTGACATCGGACACCCATTCGTTGTTATGGTTCTGTCCGGAATTGGTCAGTTCGTTGTTATTGGGGGCACCGTTGGGCCATAGGGGCAGCTCAACGGGCTTTTGTGCAGATAACATGGTCGCTGCAAATAGAAAAGATAAAAGTAGAATCTTTTTCATGTTCTTGGTATTTAAAAGTTATTTGGTTTTCATGGAAGCTTTGATGAGGTAGAATATCAGAATGGCATAAGCACCCAGCGCCAGCACTTCGGACCAGGTGTTCTGCAACCATGCATCGTTTACGAGGTTGATTCCTCCGAAACGCATGGCAGCACTTGCCACACCCATCAATGCACCGCCGGCAATGAAACCGGAGGCAAGCAGGGTACCTTTCTCCCCGCGTTCGGCATTGAGAGCGGCATCCTTGCTGCGGCTGGTCACGTACCAGTTGATGGCACCGCCCACTACCAACGGAACATTCAGTTCCAATGGGATGAACATACCCAATGCAAATGCCAGTGCGGGAATCTTGCAGAAATTGAGGATGACGGCCAGCACTGCACCGATGCCGTAGAGCAGCCAAGGAGCACCCACACCGTTCATCAGAGGTTCGATAACGGCCGCCATGGCATTGGCTTGCGGAGCGGCCAGCTGTCCGCTGGTGAAACCGTATGTCTTGTTCAGGATAATCATTACACCACCTACGGTAGCGGCAGAAACGATGGTTCCGAGGAACTTCCAGGTCTCCTGCTTGGCAGGCGTGCTACCCAGCCAGTAACCGATTTTCAAGTCTGTGATGAAGCCTCCCGCCATGGACAGTGCCGTACATACAACACCGCCCATCACCAGTGCCGCAACCATCCCTTCGGGACCTTTCAGCCCTACGGCTACCATGACTACGGATGCCAGGATTAATGTCATCAGCGTCATTCCGGATACGGGGTTTGTGCCCACAATCGCAATGGCATTGGCTGCCACGGTGGTGAACAGGAAAGCGATACCTGCAACAAGCAGGATAGCTACAATGGTATGTGTCAAGTTGCCCTGCATCACATCGAAGTAGAAGAAGAGAACAACCAGCAGCAGCGTGATGATGGAACCGATGGCGATAATCTTCATGGAGATGTCCCGCTGTGTGCGTTTCACACTGGCTTCCACGTTGGACTTACCTCCCATTTCCTTGGCAGCCAGTCCTACGGCACTCTTGATGATGCCCCAAGACTTGATAATGCCGATGATACCTGCCATGGCAATGCCACCGATACCGATGCTCTTGGCATAGTATTTGAAGATTTCTTCCGGAGCCATAGCGCCTATGGTTGCCGTGATTTCGGGGTTCCATTGGTTCAGTACGGAATCTCCCCAAATCATGGACATACCGGGGATGATAATCCACCATACGGCCAGTGAGCCGGCACAGATGATGGACGCGTATTTCAGTCCCACAATATAACCCAGACCGAGCACGGCAGCACCCGTATTAACCTTGAATACCAGCTTGGCTTTCTCGGCCAGCATTTCGCCGAAGCCGCATACGCGGGTAGTGAAATTCTCGTTCCACCAGCCGAAGGTTGCCACGATGAAGTCGTATAGACCTCCGATAATACCAGCCATGAGTAATGGTTTTGCCTGGCTGCCGCCCTTTTCACCGGAGACGAGCACTTGTGTGGTGGCTGTCGCCTCGGGGAAGGGATACTTGCCGTGCATGTCGCTCACGAAATATTTGCGGAAGGGGATAAGGAAAAGAATACCCAGCACACCTCCCAGCAGGGAACTGATAAAGACTTGTGCAAAGGTGACGGTGATTTCTTTCGGATAGGTCTCTTGGAGAATATAGAGTGCCGGAAGGGTGAAGATGGCACCTGCCACGATGACGCCCGAGCTGGCACCGATAGACTGGATAATGACGTTTTCGCCCAATGCGTTTTTGCGTTTGGCGGCACCCGATACGCCGACGGCAATGATGGCGATGGGGATGGCGGCTTCGAATACTTGTCCCACCTTCAGCCCCAGATAGGCGGCTGCGGCCGAAAAGAGGATGGCCATCAGAATACCCCATGTCACCGACCAGGCATTTACTTCTGAATACTTCTTATCCGGGCTCATCAGAGGGTTGTACACTTCTCCCGGTTTCAATTCACGGAACGCATTTTCCGGTAGTCCGGTAATAGGTTCTTCTTCTTGTTTCATAGGTTTTGTAGTTTTATGTTTTTCTTTAATAGACTTCAAAGAAAGCAAAAAAAAAGGAGATTTAAAAAAATCTCCTTAATTCTGTATGGTAAAATGCTTATTTGGCATCTTTAGCGGTCATGTCCCCTTCGATAAACAATCGCATGATTTCCGTTTTGGCATTGGTGCGCAGGGTAATGGATTTCTTGAAGTGTCCGGGGTATCTTCCGGTTCCATTATAAGTTACTTTCACTGTTCCAGTCTTTCCCGGTGCTATCGGTTCTTGTGAATATTCGGGAACGGTACATCCGCAGGAAGCTACAGCCTGATGGATGACAAGCGGAGCATCGCCTACGTTCGTAAACTTAAAGGTGTAGCTGACCACAGGACTGTTTTCGGAGAATGTGCCGAAGTTGTGGGTGGTCTGTTCGAATTTGATGTCTGCCTTTCCTTGTGCATAGGCATAACCGATGCTCATAACCAGCAGCATCATATAAAAAACGACTTTCTTCATGTTCTTATCTTTTTTATATTTCAACGGCGCAAAGGTAACCCATTTTCATTAAAATAATGCCTATGGCGTGCGAAATTGTATTAAATCGGACTCAAAAGGTCTCTGTACGAATGATAAGCAGGGAAAAATAGGGGAAGCGGATGGTCGCTATCCGCTTGCTGTCATTGATATACTTCTCTTCCGGAGTGCCTACATTCTCAAAATAGTGATACCGGTATTCGGGATGCAGGCGGATGCAGCGGTGAATCTCATCGGTGCATCTGGACAACTTCATGATGACAACCGCACTGTTTTCGCTTGTCAGTTTCTCTATCTCTTCTGTCGTAGTAATGCCGGGTATCACCGTCAGCCGCTCTTCCTGGCTGGCCACATGGAGCCTGCCCAGTGCGCCGGCGGCAATGAAGGCGGGGATACCGGGGATGTGCTTCACGGGGATGCCGTCTGCCTGCAGTTTGTCATATACATAATGTATGGAAGAGTAGAATCCGGCATCTCCTTCGGCAACGATACAGACCTTCTTTCCTTGTTGCCGGAGGGTGGAGCTCTCCATATAGACCTCGTCGTAGGCGCTCAGGGCTTTTTCGCGCTGTTTGCTCATGGGGAGTGGAAAGCGGTGCACCGTGTTTTCCGGAATGTCGAGTTGCAATAGGATGTCGGCTGCGCGTGAAACTCTGTTTCCATCTTTGGCCAGTGTCTCGGGACAGAATATACAGTCGGCTGTCTGCAGGGCTTTCAAGCCTTTTACGGTAATCAGTTCCGGTTCGCCGGGACCGAGAGATACAAATATGACGGGGAACATTTGCATGAAGACATTAAAGTTAAAAATTAAAGAACAGCAAAACGGCTACAAAAGTGGGGAAATAATCAGTAGCAAACAAGATATTCGCTATCTTTGTTATTTACTAAAACAATCTGTTTTTTATGGATTATCAACTGAACACCCGCTTGAATGGCAACATAGCCATGACTTCCAGCTACCATGAGCGTGCGTCGCTGCAACGTGACAAGACTCTGTATAAATTCATTTGGGTACAGATCGGTACGCTCACTCTGGAAATAGACCATATCCCCATGCGCCTGGAAAAGGATGAAATCGTGACCTTGACCCCGTTGCATCACCTGGAGGTAAAAGAGGTGGACGGTGAATACCTGACGTTTGTATTCAACAGCAATTTTTATTGCATCTATGGACATGACAACGAGGTCTCTTGCAATGGATTCCTTTTTTATGGCTCTTCCAAGGTGATGAAACTGGCACTTTCTGCCGGGCAGTCTTCCAACTTGCATGACATAGTCCGCATTTTCCGGCAGGAATCGGTCATCCATGACAACTTGCAGGAGGAGATGCTGCGGATTGTCTTGAAACGTTTCATCATTACCTGCACACGCATTGCGCGCCAGCGTTTTGGGGTGGGGCAGGAGAAGGAAAAGACGTTTGACATCATCCGGCAGTATTACGTATTAGTGGACCGGCATTTCAAGGAGAAGAAGCAAGTGCAGGATTATGCCGATATTCTTTGCCGTTCTCCCAAGACACTTTCCAATCTGTTCTCGACCTGCGGGTTGCCTTCCCCTTTACGGGTGATTCATGACCGCATTGAGGCAGAAGCCATGAGATTGCTGCTGTATACCCACAAAAGCGCTAAGGAAATCAGCTCCATTCTGGGCTTCGAAGACTTGTCCGCGTTCAGCCGTTTTTTCAAGAAAATGACCGGCGAGAGTGTCTCGGACTACCGGAAAAGAGTGAAACGGGAAGAATTGCCAACTGTTGCGGAATAATTGCCATTTCGTACGTGGTGTAAAACAAGGAACTTTGCAAAAACAAAAATCAAGTCATATTACTGAAACCATTTAAAAAGTAGAACAAAGATGAAAACGAAATTGCAAAACTTGTTTATGGCTGCGTTGACGCTGGCCGCTTCCACTCAAAAGTTGGGTGTTAATTTGATTCGTGTAGCCATCCTGGTTATTTTCGTATGGATTGGTGGGTTGAAATTCTGGAATTATGAGGCTGAAGGGATTGTCCCTTTTGTGGCGAACAGCCCGTTCATGAGCTTCTTTTATACAAAGAGTGCCCCGGAGTACAAGGAGTATAAGCTGAAAGAGGGCGAGTTCAATGAGGCGAAACATCAGTGGCACGTGGAGAACAATACGTATGGTTTCTCCCACGGTCTGGGCATTCTGATTATGGCCATCGGCATCCTGACATTTCTGGGGATATTCTCTCCGAAAATCGGACTGGCGGGAGCCGCACTTGCCATTGTCATGACGATGGGTACCCTCTCTTTCCTGGTGACAACCCCTGAGGTGTGGGTGCCCGACTTGGGAAGCGAGGAGCACGGCTTTCCGTTGCTGACGGGGGCAGGGCGCTTGGTCATCAAGGATACGGCCATTCTTGCCGGTGCCATTGTCGTACTGTCTGACAGTGCAAAAAGAGTATTGAACCAATTAAGGAAATAGACGTATGAAACAGTATGATGTCATTATCATCGGATTCGGCAAAGGCGGAAAGACGCTGGCTGCCGAGTTGGCAAAACGGAAGCTGGACGTTGCCGTAGTGGAGCATTCGGAAAAGATGTACGGAGGGACATGTATCAATATCGGTTGCATTCCCACAAAAACATTGGTGCATGCGGCAAAGCATGCGGACAAAGACGCTTCTTGGGAGGTCAAGAAGGCATACTATCGTCAGTCCATTGCAAGGAAGGAAGAGGTCGTCTCTTTCCTGCGTCAGAAGAACTATCACAATCTGGCCGACAATCCTCATATAACGGTCTATACGGGTATCGGCTCCTTTGCAGGTCCGGATGTGGTGGAAGTTGGGATGGTGGAAGGGACATTACAATTGCAAGCTCCCCGGATATTCATCAATACGGGTGCCGAAACCGTCATTCCACCGATAGAGGGGATACAAGGTAACCCACGGGTATATACCAGCACCTCCATTATGGAACTGACTGAGCTGCCGGCACAGCTCGTCATTGTAGGTGGGGGATACATCGGACTGGAATTTGCTTCCATGTATGCTTCGTTCGGTTCGCAAGTCACGGTGCTCGAGGGCTTTTCCGAACTGATATCCCGGGAGGACCGGGACATTGCGGACAGTGTCCGGGAGGTATTGGAACAGAAAGGAATCGTTTTCAGGCTGAATGCACGCGTGCAGTCCGTGAAAGACTCTGACGTCATTTACCGGGATGCGGTCACGGGAGAGGAACATCAGTTACACGCAGATGCCATCCTGCTGGCTACCGGCCGGCGTCCGAATACGGCTGGCTTGAATCTGGCGGCGGCAGGTGTAGAGGTGAATGAGCGCGGTGCCATTGTGGTGGACGACTATTTGCAGACTACCAACCCCAAGATACATGCTATCGGTGATGTAAAGGGCGGTTTGCAGTTTACCTACATTTCTTTGGATGATTACCGCATTCTGCGCGAAGACCTTTTCGGGGCGGGAGAACGCAAGGTGTCCGACCGTGACCCGGTGAGCTATTCGGTATTCATCGACCCGCCGCTTTCACGCATCGGGCTGAGCGAAGCGGAAGCACGCAAGAAGGGATTGAATATAAAGGTCAACAAGCTGCCGGTAGTCGCCATTCCGCGTGCCAGGACTTTGGGCGATACGAACGGACTCTTCAAGGTAGTGGTAGATGCCGATACGGACAAGATTTTGGGCTGCACGTTGTTTGGGCCGGAATCGAGTGAAGTCATCAACCTGGTGGCAATGGCCATGAAGACCGGGCAGGAATATACCTTCCTCCGTGATTTTGTCTTTACACATCCCAGCATGAGCGAAGCGCTGAATGACTTGATGGGCTTTTAAAGATTATTTAGGCACAATATCCACCAATTTGCGGGAAGAGCATTTGCGTATTTCCCCAAAAATGACGAATATTGTGCCCGAATTCTATAAACCCCAATAGTCATGACCCGGATATCTGCCATAGGCATTGCACTGCTGTGCATTTTATGCGTAACCTCTTGCGGCTTAAAATCAAGACAGACTACTACCGAATCTTCTTCCGAAACGGGCTATTCTCCGGTTACGACAGACACGGCAGCCACCATTGTACCGTGCTATGCCAAAGGCTATACGGTGAAATATCTTCCGCACCATGTCCGTCTGGTGGATATACACGACCCTCAAAAAGAAAGCAGCAGCACTTTCCACTATGCGCTGGTACCGAAAGGCATAAAGCCTGTCGGTATACCGAGCGACTATACGGTGATTGAAACGCCGGTAGAGCACGTTATGTGTATGACATCCCTGCAACTTTCCAACTTCATCCGTCTGGATGCCTGCGATTATGTGGTGGGCATCACCAGTACGCGCCATCTCTTCAACAAGGAGATGAACGAACGTTTGAAGTCCGGCGAGACCGTGAAGATTGGTATCGAAGGGAACTTTGATAATGAAGTGATAATGAGCATGAATCCGGATGTTATCTTTATCTCTCCTTTCAAGCGGGGCGGATATGATGCCATGCGGGAAATCGGTATTCCACTGGTTCCCCATTTGGGATATAAGGAGATGACCCCGTTGGGGCAGGCTGAATGGATAAAATTCATCGGCATGTTTATAGGCCAGGAAGTGGAGGCGAATGAAAAGTTTGCTGCGATAGAGAAGCGCTATAACGAATTGAAGGAGCTGGCTGCCAACGTGAAGAAGCGTCCGATGGTATTCAGCGGCGAGATACGGGGTGGCAACTGGTATGCAGTGGGAGGAAAGAGCTTTCTTGCCGAACTGTTCCGTGATGCCGGTGCGGATTATTTCTTGAAAGACGATCCCCGTTCGGGAGGTGTCACGCTGGATTTTGAAACCGTATATAGCCAGGCGGAGAGTGCCGACTATTGGCGCATTGTCAACAGCTATGACGGGACATTCACGTATGATGCCTTGAAGTCCCTCGACCCGCGTTATGCCGACTTCCGTGCGTTTCGTGAGAAGGGAGTGGTATACTGCAACATGCGTGAGAAACCCTTCTACGAAAGTATGCCCATGCAGCCCGAAATTGTATTGGAAGACTTGATACATGCTTTCCATCCCGATTTGTTGCCTGACTATAAACCGACTTACTACGAACTGCTGAAATGATAAAAAGACCCGTACTTCCGTTGATGTTGCTGACACTGGCATCTATCTTTCTTTTTTTCCTGCTGAACCTGCTTTTGGGGTCGGTTCACATTCCTCTGCGCTCCGTGTGGAACATATTGTGGGGAAATACGGATGAATCCGTTATTTGGCAGAATATTATCTGGAAGTCCCGCGTGCCCCAAGCGTTGACGGCATTGGTGGCGGGAGCAGGGCTGTCAGTCAGCGGTCTGCAGATGCAGACGGTGTTCCGCAATCCGCTGGCAGGGCCTTCGGTATTGGGCATCAGTTCAGGTGCCAGCCTGGGTGTGGCTTGTGTGGTATTACTGTCCGGGGCGATGGGCGGTGTGGCATTGAGCCGTTTGGGGTATATGGGCGAGGTTGCCTTGTCGGTTGCCGCCATTATCGGTGCGCTGGCTGTGATGGCGCTCATTGTCTATGTCTCCCAGAAGGTGAAGGGCAACGTGACGCTGCTGATAATCGGTGTGATGATAGGCTATGTGGCAAGTGCCGTCATCGGCGTATTGAAATATTTCAGTGTGGAGGAAGATATACGTGCATATGTCATTTGGGGATTGGGTAGCTTTGCCCGTGTTTCGGGCGACCAGATGGTGCTGTTTGTCTGCATCATGGCTGTGCTGCTTCCGTTGTCCTTCCTGCTGATAAAGACGATGAATCTGTTGCTGCTGGGCGATGGCTATGCACGCAATCTGGGACTGAACATCAAGCGGGCACGCCTGCTGGTTATCTCATGCTCCGGCGTGCTGGTGGCTATTGTAACGGCCTATTGCGGTCCGATTATGTTTATCGGATTGGCGGTTCCCCATCTGTGCCGTGCCATCTTCCACTCTTCGGACCATCGGGTACTGATGCCTGCCACATTGCTGGTAGGCGCTTCCCTGGCATTGGTCTGCAATCTGATAGCCCGTATGCCCGGCTTCGAGGGAGCTTTGCCGGTCAACTCGGTGACGGCACTGGTAGGTGCGCCGGTAGTGGCTTCTGTACTTTTTAGAAAACGGAAAGGAGAATTGAATGAATAAGGAAACCATACATATAGAGAATCTTTCCATCGGTTACCCCGGTAAGGGGGATGTGAAAGTGGTGGCAGACGGCATTTGCGCCGGAATTAACAGTGGTGAGCTGACTTGCCTGTTGGGAGCCAATGGAGTGGGGAAGTCCACGTTGCTCCGTACGCTGTCCGCCTTCCAGCCGAAACTTGGAGGAAACATATTTATTGAAGGAAAAGAGATAGGGGACTATACCGACAAGCAGCTTTCGCGCGTCATCAGCGTGGTGCTGACGGAGAAGTGCGATATACGCAATATGTCCGTCGTAGAACTGATAGGTCTGGGGCGTAGCCCCTACACCGGTTTCTGGGGAACCCTTTCGAAAGAGGACAAGATTGTGGTGGACAAATCCATCGCCCTGGTAGGCATTCCCCATCTGGCACACCGCATGGTGCATACGCTGAGTGACGGTGAACGGCAGAAGGTGATGATAGCCAAGGCGCTCGCCCAGGAAACTCCCGTCATCTATCTGGATGAACCGACAGCTTTCCTTGATTTTCCCAGTAAAGTAGAGATGATGCAACTGCTTCACCAGCTCAGCCGGCAAACGGACAAGACGATTTTCCTTTCTACTCACGACCTGGAACTGGCCCTGCAGATAGCGGACAAAATATGGCTGATGGACAACGTGAACGGCGTAACTATCGGTACGCCCGAGGACCTTTCGTTGAACGGCAGCCTGAGCAACTTCTTTGCCCGTAAGGGTATTGCCTTTGATTTGGAAACGGGACTGTTCAGGGTAGCCAATGAATATACCTCCCAGATACGCTTGGCGGGCCACGGGCAGAAGTATGCCATGGTGCGCAAGGCACTCCAGAGAAACGGGATTCTGGCAAACCGGAATGTTGAATCGGAGATTTATATCGAAACCGGAGATTTGAAGGGAGACGGCAGCTTCGTATTCCATCGACCGGGCAAGGAGCCGGTAACAGTGTACTCCATTGAGAAATTGCTGCAAATAGTCTTGTCATTCCATTCCCTATGATGCACCATTCTGCAAAGGATAATTATGTCCACTTAACGACGACTCCGGTCCCCCGGCTGATTACGTCATTGGCTGTGCCAACCATCATCAGCATGCTGGTGACGTCCTTCTACAACATGGCAGATACCTATTTTGTGGGTAAAATAAATACCCAGTCTACGGCTGCCGTAGGTATCGTGTTTTCTGTGATGTCCATTATCCAGGCTGTGGGATTCTTCTTCGGTCATGGTTCGGGGAACTACATCTCCCGTAAGTTGGGGGCGCAGGAAACGGAGAGTGCCGAGAAGATGGCATCCACCGGCTTCTTTTTTGCCTTGTTTATCGGAGCGGCTCTGGCTGTGCTGGGATTGCTGTTCCTTACACCGCTTTCCCTTGCTTTGGGGTCGACGCCTACTATTCTTCCGTATACGGAGCGCTATTTGGGAATCATTCTGCTGGGTACTCCTTTTATGACCGCCTCATTGGTGCTGAATAACCAAATACGTTTTCAAGGTAATGCGGCGTATGCCATGGTGGGGATTGTGAGTGGGGCGGTCATCAACGTGGTGCTCGACCCTATCCTGATTTTTGTATGCGATATGGGCATATCCGGTGCCGCACTTGCCACAGTAGTCAGCCAGATATGTAGTTTCATCCTTTTGCTATATATGGGGCGCAGAGGAAGAAATATACGTATACGTTACAGAAACTTTACGCCTACACTGGCTTTCATCAAGGAAATTATTGGGGGTGGAACTCCGTCACTCACCCGGCAGGGACTGGCAAGCGTGGCAACCATTTTGCTGAACGTGGCGGCCGGTGCATATGGTGACGCAGCTATTGCAGGGATGTCCATTGTGACGCGTATCTCTATGTTTATCAATGCTTTCCTAATTGGTTTCGGGCAAGGCTTCCAACCGGTATGCGGATTCAATTATGGTGCCGGGCTGTATGCCAGAGTGCGCCAAGGATTCTGGTTCTGTGTGAAGGTAGGCTTTTTCTTTTTGCTGGTTTGTGTGGTGGCAGGTATGGGATATGCCGAGGAGATTGTCTCCATCTTCCGCAAGGGAGACCCTGCTGTTGTAGCTACCGGTGCGGCAGCATTGCGCTGGCAGTTCATCACCTATCCGTTGGGTGCATGGATTGTGGTCAGCAACATGATGCTGCAGACTATCCGCAAGCCCGTACGCGCTACGATACTTTCCTCTGCCCGTCAAGGGCTGTTCTTCATTCCCCTCATCTTCATTCTTCCTTATTTCTTAGGACTGAAAGGGGTGGAGATGTGCCAGGCGGCGTCGGACATGCTGACCTTCTTCCTCGCCATTCCATTGACCTGCGGGGTGCTGGCGGAGATGAAGAGGAAGGAGGCGGAACAACTGCAACAGCGGCAATCTTGAAGTTTCTGCGTCCCTATTCAATTTTCACGGGAGCTATCGGTTGCCGCTTCACTTTATCGAGGGGAGCTGCATGGTACTCGATGCGCCCGAAGTCTATCTGTCTCAAATCAATGCTTCTGATTGTACTGTTGTACATGGTGCGATAGTAGATGATACCGTTTGTCATATCTGTGGCCGATGTCCATTGGGTGGCACTTGGAATATTGGCAGGAACCTGGCCGAGGGGAAACTCGATGCCTACGGGTATATCAAAGTTATTCAGTATCTGAAAACATTGGAGAACGGTTTCCTGTGCGGTATTCTGTGGTGGTGTAGAAGTCTGGTAGAAAGCGGCACGGATAAAGCGGGAAGGGGGAGTCACATCTCCCGGAATTCCCAAAAAGCCGCTTCCCGAACCGAAAGGGGCTATAGTCACATTGCCCAGCGATTTGCTTTCGGCACTGCCCGGGTAGAGGTTCACATAATTGTTTAAGTTGGTCATCTGCCAGTCAAAGCCGGGGGAGTTTGTCAATACTCCCAGTTTGTTTTCATAGAAACGGGGCTGTCCGTCGATGAACTCCAATACCAGTTGGCGGCCGGTCTTGTCTGCAATCCGCCAATGTACGGTGGAGGCGCGTGGGTCAATGGCTATGACCGTCACATTTTCAATAGCCTCCTTTACCTCGTCCACAGTAGAAAAGCTTCCCAACAGCCATGATACCAATTGTAAATCGGCTATGCTCGACGCTTTTCGTGTGGGGTCGTACTCCTCATATTTGCCATATCCGGGAAAGTAGAACAGCCCGGCGGAGAGCCCGGCTTCATTCAGACCTTCGGCCACGAACTCCTTTTGCTCCACTGCCAGGCCTACGTAGCCATAGCGTGAGGTGAACTCCATGCCGGACAGACTGCCTCCGGGTGTCAGTGATTGTTGCGAATAACCGCGCGGTACGATGACGTACTGGCTGTTCAGCTCACTGCCTCCCCATTCGATGGTGCGGGCTACGACGTGCGCATTGTCTTTGGCCGTCAGGGTGATACCGGTACATGCCTCTGCTGTTTGAGGGGCGAAGGTGAGGGCTGTCATTGCTGCCAGCAGGATAGGAATTCTTTTTGCCATATTATTCAGTTTATATTGTTGAGTATCTGTTTGTATACTAAACAACTCTGTATGGCAAAATGTTCCCTTACCAGAACCGGTACCCCAGCGTAAAGAATGCAGCGAAGTTCTTGGGAAAATATCCTCCTTCTTCCGAATGACCTATCATCTGGTTTATCTGCTCATTGACTTTTACCAGTCCCACTTGTGTCTCTGCACCGATGATGAATCTTCTGTATTCAAAAGTAAGTCCCAGGGCAATACCTGCATCGAAACGGTTGTTACCCATTTTCCCGTCTACCATACTGCCGAAAGTGTCTATCTTGAACTGGTATCCTCCCTGCATACTGCTGCTGCTATAATCGTAGGTCTCGCCGGAGGTCTTGCCTGCCACGCCTATGGCCGCATAAGGGCCGACGCTCAGCGAGGCATGATAATCCCTGCCCAGATGGAGGCGGGCCGCTATCATGAGGGGGATTTGCAGATACAGTTCATGCATTTTGGCCTTGCCGATGTGGCTTATCTCGTCTTTACCGCCGATGGACACAAACTCCAATGCGGATTGCAGCACCCAGGTCTTGTTGAGGACATATTCTGCACCGACACCAGCTTTGTAAGCTATTTGGGTGTCACTACTGGAGTGTTTTCCATGAAAATGGGAGGTACCGATTCCAGCTTTTGCATGAAAGGACAGCGGGCTTTGTGCCAGACCGGTCAGTACGGTCATTGCCATACAGACGGTAATGATTATCTTCTTCTTCATGAGTAAATTTTTCCGTTTTCGGTTATGAGTAATACTGTTAGTTCGCCATTGGGCAGTAAGGGGGCACAGTGCCGGTGACAGAGCTCAATCAGTGCCTTGCCAAACTTTTCCAGCAGCTCTTCGGGAATGATGTCCCAGAGTTCGCGCGCCAGGTTCATCTGTCCGATGGCGGCAAGTGTTTCTTCGCTGCATCCCGTCTGGCGTGCCAGGTCTTGAATGAATTCCTTATTCATGGTCACTTTCTTGCTGTGGGTATCCAGATTGCCTTCGGCCAGTTTCACGGCCTTTCCCATCATCACGCCGAGGGTGACGTGCGGTACTTGCTCTTCGGCTGCTATTTTCAAGGTTTCGCCGATAAAGTTGCCGTAATGCACGAAAGCCTGGGTGGGGAGGTCGGGATAATACGCCTTGATGAAACGTTCGCTCTTTGCGCCGGAGCTGATGACGATACGAGGGTTCCGGGTTGCCTTTGCCACTTCCATGGACTTCCGGATGGAATTGATGAAGGCTTCCGAGGAGAATGGCTTCACGATGCCGGAGGTCCCGATAATGGAAATGCCTCCTTCGATACCGAGGCGGGGATTGAAGGTGCGTTTGGCTATTTCTTCTCCACCGGGGATGGAGATGGTAATGAGAATAGGATTGGGCTGTTTGGCAATATGGAGGCGTTCAAGCCATAGCTTGACGTTCTTCTTTATCATTTCGCGCGGGGTGTCGTTGATGGCAGAGCTACCGAGCTCAAGTCCCAGACCGGGCATGGTGACGACACCTACGCCTTCGCCGCCGCAGACGATGATGTTGTAGTCGTCCTGGGGAGTGTCTTCCGGCAGCGGGTCGTCTATGCGGAAAGGTATGGCTATATTGGCCACAACTTTCATTCCGTTGGTGATGTCCGGGTCGTCGCCGGCATCCTTGATGACGGTAGCGCTTGTCTCGAACATGCCGTCACCGTTTTCCAGAAGGTCGGAGTGGGGAATATGGTGCTGAGGCTCTACGGGAACCTGGATGGTTTCTCCGTTGGGAAGAACTACCGGAAATTCCGTAGGACGCTTTTTGAAGTAGATATTGAATACATCCCAGGTGGCGGCTACGGCGGCAGCGGCGGCACATGTTCCGGTGGTCAGTCCGCTGCGCAGGGGGAAGAAGTCGGGTAAATGTTTCTCGATTATGCGGCGCAGGCCATGCTCGCCGTTTACACAGATAAACTTGTCGGATGTCTTGGGGCGGCAGATGGCAAAGATGCGTATACCCAGTTGCCGGGCAGCTTCCACCTTTTCGCAGAATCCGCCCGATATCCCGCTTTCTTTGAGGAGGATGGCTTCGGGATGAAGCTGTTTCATCAGGACTTGCTCGTCTTCTCCGGGCGTGTAGTAGTAGAGGTTCTTCTCGGAGAAACCTTGTTCCCGGGCGAGCTTGCGCGAGCTGTCACGGTCGAGGATGCGGAAGTAACAGCAGGCATTCTGCCACAAAGGCTTCAGCTTACCTATGGTCTGTACGCCGGTCAGTGCAAGTAAGATGAAAATCTTTTCTTTCTGTATCTTCTCGATGGCATCGTCATAATCCCTGCACCAGGTGATGTGTTCTTCATCGCGTTTCGGGAAGATACGCTCGAAACGGATGACGGGGATATTCGATTCCACGGAGACTTGTTCCAGAGTCTCATGCAGCTGTGTGGCAAAGGGGTGCGCGGCGTCTATCAGCAGCTTTATGTGATGCTGTGCACAGAATGTTTCTATTTCTATTGCATCCATCGCGCCTTGCAGGCGGATGCCATTATGCAGAAGTACGTCCTGCTCATCCCCTTTGGTAGAATAGTAGAAAGTTTTTCCGGCTTCTTCAAGGGTTTGGATGGCTATGCGTCCTTCGGTGGTTCCGCCAAATATTAATATCATGTTTGAATGTTTATGGGTGATTAATCGTTGATTTATTTCCGGTACAGATGCTTGAACTCGTGTGCATAGAGCCGTGACAGACCTTCACGGTTGCCGATGGCTTCGCCTACGACAATCATGGTTGTCAAGGTGAGGTTATTTTCCTTCACTATTCTGGCAAGGTCTTTGAGTTCCCCCCTGAATATTTGTTCGTCTTTCCATGTCAAGTGGTAGCAGACAGCTACGGGGGTAGTTTCCGGATATTCCTGCAACAGTTCTTCCTGCACCTGCTTCGCAATGCTTGCACTGAGGAAGATGCACATGGTACTTTGTGAGCGTGCCATGAGATGTAGCTTTTCGCGTTCGGGCATGGGCGTACGTCCTTCGCCGCGTGTTAGGATGATGCTTTGCACTTTTTCCGGAATGGTGAACTGCGACTTCAAGGCAGCTGCCGCCGCCTGGAAGGAGGATATGCCGGGGGTGATGTGGTAGCTCATACCGTGCTGGTCAAAGTAGTTCATTTGTTCCTGAATGGCACCATAGATACAAGGGTCACCCGTATGCAGGCGTACGATGAATTTTCCCTTGTCATAGAACTTCTTCATCACTTCAAATTGTTCTTCCAAATCCATGGAAGCGGAGCTGAGTACGGTAGCCCCGGCCTTGGCACAGAGAGTCAGCTCCCTGGGAACGAGACTGCCGGCATACAGAATGAGGTCGGCGCGTTCCAGCATTTGGCGTCCGCGTACGGAAACCAGGTCCGGGTCGCCCGGGCCGGCACCCACTATTTCGATGTGGCCCTGGCGCACAGTTCTTATGTCAAGGGCGGCGGCCACGGTATAGTTCTCTCCTTTCTTCTTGGGCACCAGCAGCCGGGAGTTGTTTGCACTCAGTAAGGCGGCGGCTTCGCTGACGCTGGGGGTACCCATGTGCTTCATGACGGTTTTGCTGGGATGGGGCACCTCTATCTCTGTCAGTTCCTCGGCTGTATAGAAGTAGACCGGGAACTTCTTTTGGAGCGCTTTCACTACCGGTTCGTCACTTTTGGCTTTAATCGTGGAGATGGAGGCGATGCTTTGGGGCATGATGCCGTATTCCTTCAGTGTGTTCATAATCTCTTTCTCCACTTTCCGCACGGGACCTGCCAGCCGGGCAAGGCCGATGCCGAGGTGTACGACACAGGGCACGTAGCATATCATAGGCATTTCCGGGAAGTTGGGGACTTGGGGAGATACGCACAGAATCAGTTTGAAGCGTGAAGGTTTAATGTCCTGCACCCGGTAGAATACTTCTACATGAGGCGGCAGGTGCGCCTCCATCCAGTCCGTGCCTTCATTGCGCACCGTGAGCAGCAGGGCGGTGGGCTTGCCGGAAACGAAGAGGCTGATATGCTCGTTCATGCATACTCTTTTTTTCTCTTCGGGCGTCTTGGCAAGTTCTGCCAACAGGAGGGTGGAGGGCTCGGCGTTGATGACCGGAAACCACCCGAAACGTTGGGGCAGGGTATCGAGTCCCCATAGACCGGTGCAGTCGCTTTGCGTGGTGACTACCGGTTCGGCCCCGAGGATATTCGCTACCTGGTGGGTCAGTTCGTTGGCTCCTCCGATGTGTCCGGAAAGTACGGAGATGGCAAATTTACCGGTACTGTCCACGCAAACCACGGCAGGGTCGGTATATTTGTTCTTCACGCAAGGAGCGATGGTGCGGACACAGATTCCCATGGCGCCAATGAAGACAAAGGCATCATAGCGGTTGAAGTTTTCCGCTGTGAATTTGCCGGCGGATTCTATATGTGTGCATCCCTCTTCGTGCCTGAGGGTGAAGATTTCGGAGTCGGGAAGTTCGTTGAGTAGTGATTGGGCTATGCTCAAACCGGCTTCGGAGATTAGAATAATAGCTGTTTTCATAATGGGTATGTTTAAGAAAGCGTGGCTTTCATAATTTCAATGGGGTTATATTCGTTCAAGGCGATATGGGTGGAAGGGTGGAGCACCATTCCGTTCCGCTCGATTCCTCGGCAGAACGCCTCCTTGCTTTCTGCCGATACGGAGTTGAAGACGATGCAGCCTTCGGGGTGCAGCACTTGTTTCACTTTCTCTATCATTTCCTCCAGATGTCCGCCGTGTCCACCGATGAAGACGGCATCGGGGCGGGCAAAGGGAGTGAGGTCGGTGTGCAGGAAATCTCCGGTTACCGCCGTAATGCCCGGTGCGCCGAAGCGGCGGGAGTTGGTGTCCATCAGCTCTTTTCCTTCGGGGCGTATCTCGAAGGAGATGACGGCGAGATGGGGAAATTGCAGGCGGGCTTCGATGGAGACGGAACCGGTACAGAAACCGATGTCCCAGAAAACGCGGCGGCGGTTCAGTTCCAATGCCTGCAGGGTGAGCAGGCGGATGGGAGCCTTGGTTATCATGCGGGCGCGTCCGTCAAGATGTGCAAACTCTTCATCGGGGATGCCGAAGGGACGGACTGGAAAGTCCGGGGCTTGTACGCTGCCGTGCAGGGAGTTTGTGCGGCATTGTCCGGGATGGCTGTCCAGCAGCAGGCAGTTGGGATGTTCGAAGTCGCCGGCAACCGCTTCCCGGGGTGTCATCCGGCGTATGCGTTCCTTTTCGGGATTGCCGAGATGTTCGCCGATGTATAGCGTGTAATGGGAGTACCCGTATTTCAGCATGCGGGCGGCAATGGTGACCGGGGTATGTTCGCGGTCGGTGAGGATGCCTATTTTGGGGGCACGCTCTATGAGGGCACGGTCGAACTCCTGCCAGGGGCGTCCTGTCAGGGAGACGGTGCGCATGTCGTCATACGGCATGACGAGGCGGTGTGCCAATGTCTGCAAGGAATTGAAAGCGGGATAGAGCAGAATGTCTGCCTCGGGAAGCTTACGCTTTATGGTATTGGCAAAACCGAAGAACAACGGGTCGCCGGACGCGAATACAATGATGGAGTTGTCCGTAGCCGTCTCTTCGAAGCGGGTAAATATTTCTTCATAATGGGAAAAGACACAGTCCAGCGGTACGGTGATGGAAATCCATTCGGCCCCGGCAGGCAGCAGAGGACCGACAATCTCCTTATGCCGTATGCCACCGGAGAAGACCTTCCCCTTCCGTATCTGTGCCAGTGCTTCCGGTGGAAAGAAGGGGGAACGGTTGTCATCCATTCCTATGATTATAAATCTGTGTTTCATTCAATGAGTAATCTTATGAAAATATCAAGTAATGTAAGGGGGCATAACAAGTAATGTTATCGGTCGTAACAAGTAATGTTATGGAATGTCTCTTTTCACTTACACATCCCTGCCCGGGCGCAACTGCTCCGCATCGTTGTAGCACAGCACGGAGTTCACCAGCGTGGCAGCTAAGTTACTGCCTCCCTTACGTCCTTCTACGATAATCTTGGGTATTTCCGTAAAGGGTTTCACCATGTGTTTGGACTCCTGCACATGCACGAAGCCTACCGGTGCAGCAACAATGCCCGCCGGATGTGCCTTGCCCTTACGTATCAGGTCGCAGAGTTCCATAAGTGCCGTAGGTGCATTGCCGAATACAAAGAAAGCATCGGGATGCTCCTCCACAGCCAGGCGGATGCCTGCCTGGGTACGGGTGATGCCTTTCTCTGCAGCCATCGTCGCTGTGCGCAGGTCGCCAAGGTAACATTTCACCTCTACGCCCAGCCGCTGCAAAGCTCCTTTGCGGATACCGCTGGCTGCCATCGTGACGTCTGTGACAATGGTCTTGATTCCGCCTTTCTCGATGGCTTGATACAAGGAAGCCACGGCACCTTCGTCCGTATGCAGCAGATACTCCATTTCAAAATCGGCGGTGGTATGTATGGCATGGAGTAAAGCCCATTTATGGTCGAGGGGAATATGTTTGTTCTTCAGTTCCTTTTCGATGGTACGGAAACTGCGAATCATGATGTCTTGCCCGATGCCCGTGGCTTCGGTATTCGTGTCCCGGTAATAGCCGCGCGGAGTGATGAAGGCTCCGTTCCATTCGTAGGACTGTGAGTTGCCTATCAATATGACTGTAAACATATCCACCTCTTCGGGATTGAAATCTCCCAGCGTGGTGATGTGTACCGCTTGTTCCGGGCGTCCTGCCTGGCGTACATATCCCACGGGCGTTTCCGGTGAGCGTCCTTCCTGCAGAAAGAGTTCTTTCAAGCGGTAAAGCTGCCAGTAGCGTCCTTCACTTTTGGGGTTGTAGACTGCCGTCACGAAGTCGGCGGCAGCGGCTGCGATGATACGCCTTTCAATACGCTCCCAGGGAGTCATCAGGTCTGAAAGGGAGATGACACAGAAGTCATGTCCTACGGGAGCTCCCAGCAGTGAGGCTGCCTTTTGGAAAGCGCTGATGCCCGGCAGCGAAACGATTTCCACGTCGCTGTTCCTTTCCCGCTTCATCTCGTAGACAAGCGGCGTCATACCATAGATGCCCGCATCCCCGGAACTGATGACGCAGACCGTCTTTCCCTGCTCTGCCAGCTCGAAAGCCTGCTCGGCACGGGCGCGCTCACGCTTCATGCCGGTATCTATGCATGTTGTTGAGGGGTGGAGATAAGGGGTTACAAACTGGAAATAATACTTATATCCCACCACTACATCTGATTCTTGCAAAGCGGAAATTACGGCGGGAGTTATATCCGATTCATTGCCCGGTCCGATGCCGGCAACAATTATTTTGGGGTGTTTCATATCCATATGTTCTATTGGCATACAAAGATAGAACTTATCTCTGGAAAAATCTAACGAAAACGGAGAAATGATGATGGCGGAACTGTAGTTCAATGACTTATGAAGACAATCGCAGACAAACCGTCCTTTGCAGAAAAGCAAGGAAATGAAAGGTAATGAGGGCGGACGGTTTTCAAATCATTACCTGTTTGTCGGGTAGGATTCCCGGTCGTTGGAGAATGTTTCTATCTTCTGCATTATTTTGCATATCAATGTATAACTCACTGATAACTAATTTTGTAATCAAAAAGATTGGATTATGCGAAGTACATTCAAGGTGCTGTTCTACGTGAACGGAAGCAAGGAGAAAAACGGTATTGTCCCCATCATGGGACGAGTGACTATCAACGGCTCTGTAGCCCAGTTCAGTTGCAAGTGTTCTATCCCAAAGGAACTTTGGGATGCAAAGGGCAACCGGGCGAAAGGAAAAAGTAAGGAGGCTCGTGACATTAACCTCTCATTGGATAATATCAAGGCTCAAATCATCAAGCACTATCAACGTCTTTCGGACAGGGAGGCGTTTGTCACGGCTGACATGGTGCGCAACGCCTATCAGGGCATCGGTACGGAGTATGAAACCCTCCTCGGTGCGTTTGACAAGGACAACGAGAGTTTCAAGAAACGTATCGGTATAGACCGGGCTTTGAGTTCCTATCAGGTCAGGGTAAGGGCAAGAAACCATTTGGCTTCTTTCATCAGGAAGAACTACAAGCGGAGTGACATATCCATGCTCGAACTTACTCCCGACTTCATCAAGGAGTATGAAATCTACCTGTCAACGGATGCGGGTCTGCACAATGGCAGTGTATGGTCGAACTGCATGTGGCTGAAAACTATCGTGGCGAAGGCCCATTATAACGGGCTGACACCGAGAAACCCGTTCGCACAGTACCGGGTCAACCAGAACATAAAAGACCGTGCCTATCTGACGGAAGATGAAATCAAGGCTGTAATGACACACAAGTTTGCGGATGGCAGGCTGGCTTATATCCGTGATTTGTTTGTTTTCGCCAGTTTCACCGCCTTGTCTTTTGTGGATATCAAGGAACTGACCACCGATGACATTGTGGATGTGAACGGCGAGAAATGGATATTGTCGAAACGGCACAAAACAAAAGTGCCGTTCCAAGTGAAACTGTTGGATATTCCCTTGCGGATTATCAAACGTTATGAGCCATTTCAGGAAAACAAGTTCATATTCCCCGACCTCAACTACTGGTCTATATGCAAGCCGTTGAAAAGGATGATACGGGAATGCGGAATAGAAAAGCCGATTTCATTCCATTGCAGTCGTCATGGATTTGCCACGCTCGCTTTGAGCAAGGGTATGCCGATAGAGAGCGTGAGTAAGATATTAGGGCACACGAACATCGTTACCACGCAGAAATACGCCAAAGTGACCACCGAAAAGATAGACAGGGATTTGACGGTGTTTGGCAATCAACTCAACCGGTCGTTCAACAACACCTCAATAACGGTGTAACTATGGAAAGGGCAATTATATCAATCAGCGAGAATGGTACGGTAAATATTCCAAGTTCCGGAATATGGATGTCGGAAATGGAACTGGTGGAGCTGTTCGGGGTGATAGCCCCGACACTCCGAGCTGCCATAAAAGCCATATATAAGAACAGTGGGCTTTGCCCGACAAGCACTCAAAAATATTGTTCTGTTACTTCCACAAGTTGGGCAACATATTACGGTCTTGAAGTGATTGTTGCGCTTGCCTTTCGTCTGAACACTTGTGAGGCGAATATAATCCGGCAGAAGGTATTGGAGAGAATCTGCCAACGAAAAGAAAACGACATAAGCCTTCTCGTTTATTTAAGCAGTAGATTGTCAAAGAGTCATATTGAATCTTGATATAGCCGAAGCCGTGCTACGGTTATACGGCACGGCTTCGGATTTTTTGTAGTAAGTATAGACATCTCATCTGAATAACTACATATGATGTTCATATATCATCTTGATTACCTGTATGCTATCCAAGTATTACTTTTGTCATTGTAATACAGCCGAACAATAGCCCCATCGTTTACACACTTTGTTTATGGTTATCAAAGTAGGATCAATCACGCATATAAAATGAAAATGAACAGGGGCGCAAAAAGAAAATAAAAAGGGACAAGGTCGTTCCCTTGCCCCTGTAAAAGATGTCAAGCCGGATAGTTTACTTAACCGTTACCGTACCTGTATAACTGTTTTCACCCTTGACAAGTGTTGAGGTTGTAGCAGCAGCGCTATTGACTTTTACGCCATTAACAGCTACATTTTCTAACGTAACGCCACAACCATGAGCACGACCTACAAGAGCACCGGTTCTTGCCGCGTTGTCACTGTTTATAGAAGAGGCATTGATAGATGAATTCTTTATAACGACATCAGTAGTTCCAGCACCGACAAAGCCAATAAAGCCACCTGCCGAGTTCGCGCTCTGGATATCTGCGCCCGAAATGTGCACATTGTCAATCTCAATGTTTGCTTGATTCTGGAGGTCAGACCAAAGAGCCGCTGCAAAATATGTTACTCCTTTTGCCTCAATACCATCAATCACGAGGTTCTTGATAACCTTCTTTCCACCAATAGCATCGCCACGGAACAGAGAGATGGCATAATTAGCGCCTTGGTTTTTGCAAACCACGTTGGAAATCTTGTGTCCTTGCCCGTCGAAAGTGTCGTTACCCCACAACTCGATATTTTTACTCATCGCAGCACCTTTAAAATCAATGTCGGCTGTCAGGAAAACCAATGTGGACACTTTACCGAGTGTATTAATTTGGCAAAGTTCTTCTGCTGTTGACACGAAAATAGCACCATCCAAGGATGTCTTGGAAACTTTGACATCTTCGCCAGCCGTCAAATTTGTATTATCGCCAACAACCGGCTGGATAGAAGACTCGCCACGACGAGAAGCATAATAAGCGTCGATAGTAGTGTTGGTAACGGTAGAGTTCTGTACGTCCACAGTACCAGCAGGGCGACCAACGAGACCGGCAACATAGCCGGATTCGTTATCTACGGCATAGTTTGAAATCTCGGAGCCGTCAACTGTACAGTTGTTGACATTAAGTGTTGCACCGCTTGCAACGAATCCTACAAGACCGCCCACAGACTGAACTCCGCAAAGATTTGCATTCTTCACATTCACACCGTTCAATATAACAGTTTTGCCAGTCTGAACATCACCGAAGATTGCACCAACATACCCCTGATCTGGATTTGCGCATTCAGCAGTTACATTCTCAATAGTCACATTCTTGATAGTCGCATCATTAGAAGCATCGCCTTGGAAAAGGCCGTTCGAATAGTAGCTGCCACCGCAAAGAAGAGTCATGTTAGACATTGTATAACCCTGACCGTCGAATTCTCCGTCAAAGCCAAGACCCTTTACTTCATGACCGCCAAAGTCAATGTTGGCAGCCAACTTGATATTCTTGCCTTGTACTCCGTTTTGCTTAAGATAAATCCATTCAGCAGCAGTGGTAATAATCCATTCTGTATCGTTTGATGTAGGCTCTGTAACAGTCTTGCCATCCCATACTACAACTTCATAATTAGGAGTCTCGTATTCAGGGGCAATTGTGATATTGAAATCGGCAGGGTCAGTCAGAATCTTACCGTAGATATTTGTGCGGTAGTTACGCTGAACAGGAACAGAAGCATACTTACGGTCGATGCTGTGTGTGCCATCGGTAACAGTAAAGTCAACCTCCACCAGTTCTTTCTCGCTCGCTACAAGCAGATAGTTCATTGACAAGTATTTAACATCGGCAACAGGAAATGTTTCTCCTGCACCAGGAATGTTAGCCATAGCATAAGTCATTTCAGTTTCGTTAGAAACTGCACCATCAAACAAGTTAAGAGTTTTATATACATTTTTAACCGTTACTGTGCTCTGTGTTGGATTAAAAGCAGCAGTTGATGATTCTGTCGCATCGGTAGTACCGATGTTCAACTGAGCGAACGGACGATACAAGGTAATTGTCTTGTTGATAGCACCGTCAACCACCAAAGACTTCTCGGCAGCAAAGAACGCATCGCGATTTTCATCCTGACTTGTCAAGTTGTCAGCTACGGTAATTGTCTGTGCATTTGCATTAAATGTATAAGGTGCATTTTCTGCATCAGCCCAAAAGAGGATGTCGTAGCTCTTGCCAGTTACCAGACGGAGATTTACAGTTGCAGTCTTGTTGGTAAATGTCACTTTATTTTCACTGGTAATAAGAGGTGTCTTTGTGCCTGCTTCATAAACGGCATAGGTCAGCGTAGTAGCTGTAGTACCGTCCGAGTAGGCACGTGTTGCAAGACCCGGCTGTTCCAACGTAAAGGAAACAACACTTTCTTTGCCCGACTGAACTCCGTCCAGTTCATCATTCGAGCAAGATGTCGCCAGCAGCATCGTTGCTGCCGCGAACATTCCAAAGAATAATTTTTTGTTCATAACGTAAAATGTTTAATTAAAAATGTGTGATTTTTTTGTTAATCTCTTCCTCTTTTCATTTTTAGGGGTTAGACATCGGTATTATTTAATCTCAATATTAAAATCTCCATTATAATCGGGATTGATACCCACGCTGCCCGTTGCCTTTGAAGTAAGGAAATTGCCTCTCACGATGGTCAGCTTGCTGCGTACGAGCGGTACTTCCACCGTATTGGTACTGCTCAACAGTTCACCGTCCTTGTCATATACTTCTACCGCCACATTTGTTTTGGATTCCGTGCCGTTCACGAAGACATAGTCGAAGCCCAGTTTTATCTCATGTTCGTCAAGAGGTATCATTTTTCCGTCAAAGGAAACTCCCGTCCAACTGTCATTGGGTTTGTTGGTGAACATATTAAATGAGCATGGCATAAAGCCCGTGTATCGGAATACTACTCTATAATCATCGGGATTGATGGTGCGTGAAGCTGTTTTGCCTTTGGATGCGGCATTTTCCAATACTTGCCCTACAAATTCCTCCAGGTCGGTGGAGATGAATTTGAATTTGGCGAGCGGTCTTTCCAACTGTACGCTTGCCTCCTGCGCCACAATGCTGCCATCCGAATATTGGTTATAGAGGACAACGGCTTGTACTGTTCCACGGAAAGCATCCTGAAAATCGTTGTTGCCCTCGTAATTCTCACGGTCAGGATATGCGATTTCAGCGAAATTGCTCGTATTGTAATACTTGTCGCCACTTGTGCCTTTATCTACATGGTCGCTCCATACGATGAAATTGTAGAAACCTTGATTCAGATTCAACTGTATGCTGTGGTCTTTCTCTTCATCAAGATGCCTTGTATAGACAATTGTCGTATCTGCCTGACGGGTAAAATTTTCGCCGTCATCGCTTCTGTAAATATTGATGATGTAACGGATATCGTGTTCCGTTGCTTGTTTGCCGGAACGTGTCGTGTAATTTATCTCCTGATAAATCGGCAGTTCGGTAGTACAGTCCAGATGCAACGTGAACGGAACTTTTCCGGGAATATCGGGGAACTCGTGCACGTCACAGCCGGTTAAGGCAAATACACTCGCCAAAAGAACGAGCAGAGACCTTATATTATATATGGGATGTATTATCGTTCTCATCTTGCACCTCCTTTCCTTTTCAAATCGAATGTATAGGAGAATGATACCGATGCTTGGTCTATGCCGATATAGGTTTTCTTCTCGGTAGATACCAACAGCCCGTTAAGATAGTTGCGGAACTTGTCATGATGAAGTTTGTATGCCCCCGCACCGATGGAGAACTCCATCTTCCAGTGCTTGTTCCTGCTTATCGGCAGGCGGGAGCCGATTGCCAAGCCGCCGCCCAACGCAGGGGATTTCCCTTCATGGTCTTGCGTACGGTATTCGCCGTTGGTGGCGATATTGTACCAGACAAGCCCGAAGTGCGCCCCAACGAACCAGCCGTCGTTGCAAAGGTTCTTCTCGGAGAACCAGTAGCGTATCTCGGGATAGAAAGCCAGCGTGCGGAACTTGACGGTGGATTTGAAATAATCCCAAGCGGAGTAATATACAGGCAGGTTGAATGACCAGTGCTTGCAGAGATCTGTTTCAACGGCGGCATTGGCAATCGCCAGTCCCCAGCCGAGTGCGTTGGTTTTCACATACAACTTTCGTCCCCATTCCTCCACGGCAGGTTCGGGAGTCGGATCGATGGCAGGTTCGACAACTTCCGGCTCCGATTCAACGGTCTTCACAACCTCGGGGACAGGAATCTCTTCAACTACGGGTTCCGGCTCCGGAATCGGTTCGGGTTCGGGGCGTATAGGCTTATAGGTGACGAAAACCACACTGGCGTTACGCATACGGTGGAAAAAACGGAGATTGAGTTCGTTCCACACCTTGCCGTTACCGAGTTTTTTTAATGCGGGTATGCGGCTGTCTATCTGCTGGCGGCCGTTGTAGGGCACAATCTTGTGTTCGCCGCGCAAAATCTCCAACACCTCATTTTTATACGCCATGTCAGACCCGGAAACAAGGTCGGCCAGATATTCCCACGGGATATACATGTCGTCGCGCATTATCAACGCTTCGGGTACATCCACACGGGAGCGCACCACCTTTTCGAGTGCGTCCATACGCCCTTTTGCCAATCGCCTGTTTACCTGATAACTCCCCTCGGGCGAGGCTGTCCCACAAAAATAGATACTCTTGATATTGACGGTGTCTTTTAGTACGCTGTTCAATAACTCTTCTATCTCGTCCAATCTCGACGCGTTTTGTTCATAAGAAGGGTCAATAGTAGTGCTGTTCACACGAAAGTCCAAGAGAATTTCGGTTCGCACATCCTGCGAGTAGGCTGTATTTGCCAATAACAGTATGATAATCAGTATTATATAATGCCTTTTCATTCGCATAAATCTTATTTTTGGTAAACTTCTCTTTGTAAGAGAAGATGATGTGGAAATTTTCATTTGGGAATGAGGGACTTGTCCTATCGGACTTATCCAGTTTGCTCAACAATCTCCTTACTGCACATAACAAAATTGTTCACTTGCACAACTTTTTCAGCCATTTATAGTGTGATTTGCAGTATTTTGCCTATATTTGCATCATTAAAATCTTCTCTTACAAAGAGATAGTAAACTCTTACAAAGAGAGGTTCCATTCGCTCAACAATCCTTCCCCTTATAGAGATTTCAATATCAGGCTGTTTGCCTTGTCTATCGCCATGTTGTCCAGCGAGGCAAGATAAATCCGGGTGGTAGCCTCCGAATCGTGCCCCATCCCCTCGCTGATGACCGACAAGGGGACATTCTTGCTCTTGGCGATGCTCGCCCATGAATGCCGTGCGGAATACATGGTCAGGGGCAGCGACAACTTCAATTCCCGGCCGATGGCTTTCAGGCTCCGGTTGATGTTATGTCCCGCGTAAATGTATTGCATCCGTTCTTCAATTTTCGAGTGTGGCTTGATGATGGGAAGCAGATAGACGGAGTCTTCCGTATCGTACTTGTCCACGATTTCCTGCATACATTTTTCCCATTTGATGAAAAGCCGTTGCCCGGTCTTACGGCGGCAGTAGGAAAGAATACCATTCGCAAGGTCTTTCTTTCTCAAATATGCCATATCCACAAGCGACATCCCTCTGGTATAGAACGAAAAGAGAAACATATCCCTTGCGAAGTCTGCCGGAGGATTGAGCGACAAATCCATTTCTTTGATCCGTTTGATGACCTTTAACGGCACGGCTCTCTTTACGGTCTTCTCCACTCCGGTATATACATGCTTGAAAGGGAACCGTTGCTGTGTCAGTTCCTTTTCGACCGCCCTGTTGTAAACGGCCCTGAGGTTGCGCATATAGAATGATGAGCTGTTGGGGCTTACCCCGTTTGTTTTCAGCCATGCCTCGTATGACAGCATCAGGTCGGAATCCACCTTCTCCAACGGCACATCCGTATTTTCCCGGAACTTGCGAAAGCTGTTGAGTGTGGTGGCGTAGGTCTCGGAAGTCCGTATCTTGCCCAACTTTTTGAGACCCGAAATCACCTCCTCCATGAAGGTGAAGAAGGTGTCCCGGGCATCGGGGATGACGAATGCCGCCACCACGTCATCGGAGGTGTACGGTTTGCCGCCATGTTCCAACGACGCGATGATCCGTTGGAACTTTCGTGTGTCACTCGCCACCTTATCCCTTATCTCCGACAGATAAGCCTTTCTTGTCCCGTCAAAACGGGGCATTGCTATCTCTGACAGACTGCCGTTCCATTCGCTCCCATAAATTCGGTAGCCCGTTTTCACTTGACGGGCTACACGGTTATGGATTACCTGATAGAATATTGTTCCTTGTCCGCCCTCTACTGTAGAGGTGCGGAACTTGATCTTCACGCTTGCCATAGGCTCACTTCTTCTGTTTGTCCGTCCGGATTGGCTTGCCCTTGATGGACTTCGCCTTGTTATCCAACTCCTTTGCGGCCTGTTCTTTCAGCCGTGCCTGCTCCGCGAGTGCGGCCTGCTTCCTGACCGCATCTTCGTATGCCTCCACATCCGCACGCACCTGTTGAATCTTCATGTTGTCACGGTTCAATCCAAAGAGGTTTTCAAGTTCTTCAATCTGTGCGGGGGATGCCCCGCCTTCCATCTTGATATAGCGGTATTTCAAGTCGTTGTCCATGCGGTCATAATCGGGGCGTGTCGTGTAGTAGAGTGCAGCTCCAAATGCGCCGAACACAAACATGTTCAGCATCAGCCAAAGCCATGACAATTTGGAAACGAACTCGAAGATGAAAAAATGTCTGACCTTGTCAGGCTTGCTTATCCTCTCCCTGACGGAAGTGGAAAGCGCTTCCATCTTCTCCGATATCTGTTGCATGGCGTCTGCCTCCGTAGTGGCAAACCGCTTCAAAAATTCATTCTGCCTCTTGTGCATTTCCTGCTGTTCATTCTTTAATACCGATAAGGTTTCCATGAACTTCTCCGGCATGGCGTTCCGGTTCAGCAAGTCAGCAGTATCCCCTTTTATGGCGACAAGACCTTCATAAACACGCTTGAATGCCGTTTTGACACTGTTCAAATCCTGTCTGACCTCCTGCAAGGCCGCTTCATTCGCACTGTTATCCACTTCGGTGTTTCCGTTTACCGTTTGAGAGTTGGAGAGCCCGTTTACCTTAACCTCGATTCTCTCCAGACATCCGAAGATGCTTTCCATATATTCTTCGTTCTTCATAATGTTGAATCCAATTTGTTATACATTTTCAAAAATTGATGTAGGCCGGGTTATAGTCCCAAGCCTTTTCGTTTCTTTTTCTTCCTGCGTCTGCGGAGAAGCTCTTCATAAGGAATCTGCTCGTCCTGCGGGTTGCTTTCAGACGGAGTGAACAAGCCCAAACCTCCTTCAATCAGGTTGCCGCTTTGCACCCTATGCCGTTCATCCATTGGATAGACAGGCTCTTGTTTGGACTTTTTAGGCTCAAATTCCGGCTTAATCCAATTTAATTGGGCATTGAGTTTTGAATAACTGTACTGTCTGCCTATATCGGAAGCCTTGAAGGCCAGCCCGTCTTTCGTGAAACTCAATCCCTCTTTTGCCCCCGTCCTGCGGTTCAGCTTGAACTCCAATCCGATGCCCTGCCTCTTCAACAGTTCTTCAAGCTCCTGCCATGTGCTGCTGCGTTTCAATGCCGCTTTGACCGCATTGTGAATCTCGTATCTCACCCGCTCGGCAGGGCGTAACTTCTCCACGTTGGTCTTGCTCTTGTCTTCGGCATAGGTCAGTCCGTACTTGTCTTTAAGCCTTTTCGTGGCTATCTCGTTACGCTTGTAATCGTCTTGCGAAGAGATTACCTTGCCGTCATACCCGATGCGGTTATAGACTAAATGGCAATGCGGATTGTCGGTGTTATGATGCCTGACCAATATGAATTGCGTGTTCCTTATGCCCATCAGCTCCATATACTCCAATGCTATTTTAGCCATAAACCCGTCCGTCAATCTCGGCTTGTCTTCCGGCTTGAAGCTCAAAGCGATGTGCCCCAACGGTTGCTTAATCTTGGGATTAAGCAGACACTGGTAATTGAAACTGTCCGTTATTTCACGGTTGCTGCCCAACAGGACACCGTCCGAAGCGATGATTTCGGCATTGTCCTTTCCCGTCACATAACGGACACATCTGCCGAAGGTCTGTCCTTTTTTTATTTTGCCAATCATCGTGACCTCCTTCCCGTGGACTTGTATTGCTGCATGATCTCCTTGAGTTCATGCAGCAATGCCGTTATCATCTCGTTGGTACGGTAGAATCCCGTCTGGTGCGACAACTTGGCAAGTTGGTTCAGGTTGTTTGCCATTCCCACAAGGTCGCGCATGGTGGCGGCTTCCTCCGTCGAATGCTTGGCCACGACTTGGGCTTCAAATGCGGAATCACGTATGTACTCGGCAAGCGTCCTGTTGGCTTGCCGACTTCTGCGGAGCAGTCGCTCATAGTCGGGCTTGGAGAACTTCACCGTTACCGGCTTCGTCAGCTTGCGGAGGCTGCCGGCTTTCGGTCTGCCTCTCGCCTTGATTTTTCTTTTGTCATCCATGTTGTTTGATTTTGATAATTAAATAGTCTTTTTGTTTTCTGTTCCTTTACAATCCGCGACCACCGGGAGCGGATTGCCTCCACTCTTCGGGAGTGGAGCGAGGTTTTCGGGATGCCCGAAAGATAACCTCGCCAACTTCCGAAACTGATGTCCGGCTCGTCCTCCGCTTATGGCGGTTTATCAGACGGTTTTTCCTGATTGTGAGTAAACTCTGTTTTCACACTATACCGAATGAACTTAAAGTCTCCTCCACTGCTCGAAATCCTCGTTATAGATTTCAAGATGCTGCCGGGCGATGTTCTCGATCAGTCCCGAAACGCTCATCTTCCGACCTCCGAGTTTGCGGACAAATTCATCCAGCCTGTCCCTTACCTCGCAGCTGACGAACACGGGCTTGCGGTCATCGATCCTCGGGACTTGCAGGAAGGTGTTGCGGTACTCTTCCAAAGACATGCGGCGTTGCTTGCTGCTGATGCGGCGTGGTGTGCCGTAGGCGGGCACAAGCTCTGTGGTTGGCTTGTCCGATTCAGGAATTTCTGATGCCCCATTCTTCGGACCTGCCGGAACAGGTTCAACCGCTTTAATCGGTTCTGCCGTTTCTCCCCCGTTCGAGGATTCGGCAGGAAAGAAACCCTGCGAGACAAGAAGTTCCTTCATGGCATTCCCTTTCGGCTCTTGTGAACTGCTTGGGAGATACACCTCCGTAATGGTTCTCATCTCCTCTTCTGTCATTTTTCTCTTCATACTTGATATGCTTTTATGAGTTAATACTGTGGTCTTGGTGTGTGCCTTGACCTGTTATCGTGAGCAAAGGAAGTATGTATATTACACTGTGTCAAGCAAATGGAGGCAGTGTGGCAATTATGTTCTATTCTGCATTTCACAGACCGGCTCACCGGTGCGGACTGCCATGATTTGCACACGTTATTTGATTGCAGGGAAAAATCTATTAAGGGGCTATTGCGGAAAGGACAGACGGCAAGGCAATGAATAAAGAAGGCTACGGGCTGGCGGACTTTCGATAACATCGGGAGTCGGTCTGCCTGTAGCCTTGAAGTAATAGCTGATGAAAATCCGTAAGAATTGAGGCCGGAGTTATGGCAGGCGTTTTCAGTCGGATGCAATCGGTCTGAAAACGCTTGCCGTTTCAAATAGAAACCGATGGAATTTCTGTCGGATTATTGTCTGTATATATATCGTACAAACTGTACTTGGTATAATCAGAATTTTAGTTTAACGGTCTGTTCCATGAGGGTATCATGTCCACTGACTGTGCAACATGAGGACAATCGACGCAACATGCCGTCACACGTTTGAAAAGCCATTGCCGTATGGAATTTCCTGCTTTTATTTGCATCGGCAGCCGGAGAGAAGGCGGATAAAGAAGCCGACGGCTTCCATACCGGTGCCAAAAGCTGCCACTTTCTGAAAACGCTTGGTAGTGTGCGCAAGGCCCCTTTATCTTAGCGGAACGAAAGCGAATATTAATATAAAAATGAATGATATGGAATTTGTGATTTTTGAAAAGAAAGCATTTGAGGAAATGGCTGCGAAGTTGGAAAACTTCATGCAGCGGGTAGATAACCTTTGCCATCGTCACGGTGGAAAGAAGCCCCAAAGGTGGCTCGACCATCAGGAGGTATGTCAGGCATTGAGGATTAGCAAACGAACCTTGCAGACACTTCGGGATAACGGGACACTTGCCTATACCAAAATCGGGAACAGAACTTTCTACCGTTCCGAAGACGTGGAGCGTGTCATCGTGAAGGTGGAGGACAGAAGAAAGGAAGCCTGTTGGAACGGTAGAACTATTTGAGCCGGCAAGGTATGGAATAACATTAAAACATCAGAGATATGCACAACGAATTAAAGACAAAAGACGATGCTTGGATTCAGTCCATCCATAGCAGCATTGACCGCTTGTCGGTCAGGATTGACAGTATTACCAACAATGCCGCCCCCATCCTCAATGAGGAGGACTATTTGTGTGACAAGGAGGTATCGCGGTTATTGAAAGTCAGCCGCAGGACTTTGAGCGACTATCGTGCCAACGGCACACTGCCTTACTATGTACTCGGAGGGAAGGTCTTGTATAAAAGGAGCGAGATAGAAGAGGTGCTACGGCAGGGATATAGGGATGCAAGCCGGATGAAAGGTGGAGGATAAGCCGATTCTTTTTTCTGGAGGGAGCGCAGTTTGCCGTCTGCCCGTTTAATTATTGTTCTAAATATCTTCCCCAAGAAAAATGAGAAACAGCATACAGGCAGGTTATCCCATCTGAACCTGCCTGTATGCTGTTTCTTTCTCGGTTTTCTCTTTTCCGTCAGTCGCTTGTTTCCGTTGCCGTCTGCATTTCCAAGTACAGACCTGAAAGGAGAAAGGTTTTCGGGCGGAATACGCTCGCGGCGGAGCAAGAGGAAGATTCCGACCGAAACGGCTTGCCGCTTGACCTTTCCACTTTCAATGAAGGTCTGTACTACCTTTGCAGACGAGCAAAGGAAACGGGGGACTGACGGAATCGGGAACCATGTCCCATTCGGAGAATTGAAATCTGAATAATCCAATGAAACCGGAAAACATTGATGAATTTTTGTCAGTTCAGAAAAAAGTTATACCTTTGTGAACAGATGAGTTATACATCACGCAATTTATGTAAGTATGTAGAAACCAGAACGGTCGCCAACTCATTACCTCTCTTTTTGGCAATCCGTACAACTGATTTAATTTCAGTGGATTATTAGATTATTCCAAAGATATTTCTTATATTTGATGAAACCGAAAAAACTCTGTGTTAATCCGCGTAATCTGTGGTGAATCCTTATTGTCTAAACCTGCAAGTGCCGGTATTCGCTCGGAGTATAGCCTACGTTCTTCTTGAACACGCGGTTGAAGTGCTGCGAATACTGGTATCCCAGCTCATAGGCAATCTGGCTGACCGTCTTCCCGCTTCCTATAATCATTTCTTTGGCCAGGTCGATGATTTTGTTCTGGATATATTCCTGCGCCGTCTTTCCGGTTTCCTTCTTCACCAAATCTCCGAAATAGTTGGAGGAGAGGAACACTTTGTCTGCGAAGTATTTCACGGAAGGCAGTCCTTCGGTCTGCGGTTTGTCGCTCTGGAAATAGTCGTCTATCAGTGCTTCGAATTTCATCAGGATATCTTTGTTGGCTGCCGAGCGGGTGATGAACTGGCGTTCGTAGAAACGCATGCAGTAGTCCAGCAGCAGTTCGATGTTGCGTGCAATCAGACCCTTGCTGTGCTTGTCGATGGGGCGTTGGATTTCCATCTTAATCTTCTTCAGACAGTCGAGGAAGATTTCTTTCTCGTCTTCGGACAAATGCAGTGCCTCGGTAGAGGAATAGGAAAAGAAGGAATACTGCTTTATTCCCTGTCCCAGCGAGGTGCCTTTTATCAAGTCGGGGTGGAACAGCAGGCCGGAGGCGCTGGGCTGCATACCTTCCAGCATGTTGACCTCGGTCACCTGGCCCGGGGCGAAGCTGGTTACTGTGCCTTCCTGGTAATCGTAAAACTGTTTTCCATAGCGTATATCTCCGCATTTGGTGTTTTTGAGGAAAAGGGCGTATACGCCATAGTTCAACGTGAAATGCCTGGGATATCCGGTAGCTTCGGACAAGTCGACTACGCTGACCAGCGGGTGCAGGGTTTCGAGACCGAACATCTTGTTGTATTGGTCTACTGCATTGAGCTTGATTACTTCTTCCATAAACGTTCCTGTTAGTTTTGTACAAATGTAGAGAATAATCCGGAAAGTACCATATCGCAGGAGGAGGAATCCGTAATATGGTTACAAATGTCCGTAATCTGTGTACATTGAAAAGAGCTACACCCTTTGTCCGGAATGGTGTAGCCATCCGGAGCAAAGGGTGTAGCCTTGGTATGTAAAAGGTGTAGCCCTTTTACGCTTGCTGGTTATCAATCTTTTAGCATAGCTTTGATGTGTTCCATATAGAGCTGGCGGATGGCTTTGTTTTCGCCCAGTCCCTGCATGCGTACATTCACTTGATAGCTTTGCTTTTCAAGTTCCGTCTTCCACACGCCGGCAATGTCTTCCTTGGTATGGTTGCCGCATACCAACAGCAACGGAACCAATGTCACGCTCTTGGGGCGTGTCTCTTTCAGTTGCAGCAGGGTTGCGTCCAGGGTAGGATATCCTTCAATGGTGCTGACGTGGAAGTTCTTCAGTCCATGGGCTTTCATCATGAAGTCGAGCATGGCGTAAGTAGCCGTGCTGGGTAGCTGGTTGCCGTGCCCCACATAGACAATGTCTTCTTTCTTTTCCGGCTGTTCGGCGGTCAGTATACCGATTACCTTCTCGCAGTCTTCGACGGAGTAGAGCAGGGGATTTCCCACTTTTATCTCCTTGAAGAAGGGACGGAGCTTGTCTGCATCCCTGCGGACGGAGGTCATCTCACTGCCTTCTATCAAGGTGGTGCTCTGGACGTAGATGGTCCGGTAGCCTTCGGCGCGAAGTTTCAGCAGTGCATCCGTAGGGCTGTCTTTGTACACACCCTCCTTGGCAAGTCTTTTTCGTACAATCGGCGAGATGTATGCTTCGCGCACTGTAAACTGCGGAAAGGCTTCTTGTGCCTCACGGGTCACGACGTCGAGCGTCAAGGCACGTGTCTGAGGGTCCGAACTGCCATAATGGGTGATGAGCAGAGCCGCCTTCTCCTCTTGTTGTGCGGAGGAGAAGAGGCTGATGCCGAGTAAATAGAGAGTGATGAAAAGATGTTTCATAATTGTTGTTGTTTCTAAATGCGTTATGGAGAGATTATTTTAGTCTGAGTGCCAGGCTGATTACTACCGAACGTCCCGGAGAATACAAGGCGAAGTTCTTGTTCAGCGGGCGGTTGTCCTTCTTGTTGAAGATATTGTCTATGCCGATGCCCGGTTCGATGACAAAGTTGCGGAAGCCGTCGAAGGTATGGCGGGTATTGAGGTTCCAGATGCCGTAGCCCGGAGCATTGCCGTCCGCGTCGCCCGGATAGTAGACTTTGCTTTGCAGACGACCGTTCAAGTTGAGGTTCAAGGTATAGTCGCTCCAGCTGTGTGTATAGTTTCCGGTGATGGTGGCTGTATGGCGTATGCTGCGCTCGATGTTTTGCCATTCGCCTCCTTCGTTCAGACCGCGTCCATAGGCGTAGGTATAGTTTCCGGCCAGGGTGAAGCCCGGGAACAGATTGCCGTTCAAGTTCACTTCAAAGCCTTTGACGGTAGCTTTCTCGAAGTTGAAGTAGTTCTTGACACTTAGGTTTTTCGTGGATGAAAGGTCACCGATTTCGGGGAACTCTTCACGCAACCGGTTCTGCTCTGCTTCCGGTAGGTCATCGAATTTGGTGGATTTGGAAGTTACCATGTTCTTTACGTAGTTCAAGTAGCCGGTGACGGAAGCACTGAAACGGCTGGTGCGGTATTCCATGTTGATGGAGTAATAGTTGCTGCGTTCGGGGTCGAGGTTCTCGTCACCCAATGAGATGGTGGCCCGTGTACCCATTGTCTTCTTGAACATGTGGTAGTAGAGCTCGTCGATGCCCGGAGCACGGAATCCGGCAGCATAGGTGGCACGTACATTGAAGTTGCCTATGTTGTACATGGCTGCCACTTTGGGGGTGAAGCGTCCACCCGTCTGTTCGTGATGGTCGTAGCGTACACCCGCAACACCGGTCAGATGGTTCCATAGCTTCACTTCATGCTGGCCGTAGGCTGATGCCGTATAGACACTTTTGTCCAAATCGGAGTCGGGACGGCGAAGCACTTCACAGCGATAGTCTGCACCGAACACCGTAGTGCTGTTGGTTGTAAAACCGAAGATACCTTTCAACTCGGCATCATGGAATTTCTGAAGCTTGGTAAGCGCATACTGTCCGGGCAGGTATCCGCTGTTTTCTATCAGGTATTTGTAGCGTGATGCGTAATTGTTTCCTGAATAGTCGAACTGGATAACGTTGCGTTTACTCAGTTTGTATTTGGCGCCTGCCCCCCAGTTGTAACCTTCGTAGGCAGTGTTGTACTTGCTTCCGCCGGTGATGTCTTCGCGTTCTACCGGACGTTCGAGTCCGCGGTTATAGTATCCGCCGTTGGCATAGAAGGAAAGCTGGTCCGTAGCATCATAGGTAAACTTCTGCGAAAAGTTATTCGAGCTGTAGCCCAGGGAGAGCGGGGCAATCGTTTCGATGATGTCTTCTCCATCTTCTGTCAGATGGCTGTTTTGCCAACCGTCGGAGTGGTCGTATTTATAGGAAGTATAGGACCCTATTTTTCCTTGGGCGATGTCCAGATTCAAGCCTTGGGAGAATTGATTCTTTCTCGTATAGCTGCTATTGCTGCTGAAGGCTACCACATCTTTAGGCTCGTTGGTAATGATATTGATTACACCGCCGATGGCATCCGAACCATAAAGGGAAGAAGCTGCTCCGTTCAGCACCTCGATGCGCTTGACGCGGGTCATGTCTATTTGGTTGAGGTCGATGTTACCGGTGATGTCTCCCGTGACCTTGCGTCCGTTTACCAATATCAGCACGTGTTTGTTGGAGAGTCCGTTCATCATCAGATAGGACCCCATCGCGTTCGGACGGAAAGAGAGCGAGGGTACCATCATGGTCAAGGCCTGCTGGAAGTCGGTGATACCGGCACGCTTTATCTCGTTGGCAGTGATAACCGATACCGGAGACGGAGTGTTCTTCAGTCGCTGATGTGTACCCGTACCCGTTACTACGACCGGGTTCAACTCGTGAGTTTTCTTGGTCATATCGTCGCTGTCACCTTTTTCTGCTTGTGCATAGGCACCGGTGGCGATGATTCCTCCCATAAGGAGAACTGTGAGAAGTCTTTTCTTTATCATATATTGTTTTATTTTATATAACGCTGCAAATGTACATACCATTATCGGAGGGTGAAATACTTAATAGTTGTTATACTGCGATGGCCAAATAGCTATTAATAGGTACTGTATTCCCTTATTCCGGCACATAGATAATCTCTCCATTTTCAAGCTGATAGGCAACTCCCACTTTCTTTCCTCTTTTACCGGAGGTCTTTTGGTCTTCGCTGGGAGTGTATTTCTTGATTTCCTGCCCTTCTTTGGTAATGATTTTCATATTTTCCTTTCCGGGATTCTTCACCATGGTGAAGTCTTCTTTAGAAAACATCTCCGTCATATTGAAGCGGGAGACGAGAGCCACCATCAAGGCTACGGCAAAGACCATCGCTACGTCAAAAAGATTGGCTACCGTACCCATGGGGTCGGAGTCCGAATCGCTGTGCAGTAATCTGTTTCTCTTACTCTTCATAGTTTTCGTATCGTTAGTCCGTTATTCCTTTTCGGCCGTTTGGCGGCTTATCACTTTGTACAGATATTCCAAGTCGTTCATTTCGCGGGCATACCAGCGTTGTTTCACTTGCAGGGTAATGACGCCGACAGCAGCAATGACCAGCCCTACCACTGTAGTGGCAAAAGCCACCTGCATATTGTAGGCCATGGAGGAGATGTCTCCTTGTGCCAGCCCCACCAGTGCGGGACCCATCGGGATGAGGGTACCCATCAGTCCCAACATGGGACCCAGTTTGATGAATGTACGCGAACGTCCCAACTCCTTCTCGGCTTCCATTTCATAGTTGGCAAGCAGGTGTTCGCAGTAGGCAGCGTCGTCCCAGTGTGCGGACAATTTGGACAAGTTGCGGAGGAGAGGGGAGTTGCCTGCCGATGGGAGTTGCTGCAGCAGTCCGTCTATATTCTCTGGGGTGATGTTCTCCAGTGTTTCAGTGAATTGCTTCTGTAATTTCATCCGCTGGTAGAACTCGCCGAAGAAACCTCCCGCAAGGATAATGGCACGTAGAAAGAATAGCAGCAGCAGGACTACGACGGGAACCAGCAGCCCGTTTGAAATCCAGAACAGTGTGTTTGAGATTGTTTCCATATATCTTTTTAGTTTTTAATTCTTTAATTTATTTCAATAGCCCGTAGCAATGATGCTCAATATAACAATGAAAATATTAACAATGAACAGTACTTCCAAGCGCAGTGGTTTATCACCGATAGCATGCCGCAGCAGAAGGCTCCCAGCACAAACTGCAAAGAAAGTAACACCGGCTGCTATCCATGAGAGACTGCCGAAATCTATTCCGGGAAAAGTGAAAAGCAGCAGTGCCAGGACATAGCATATTACTCCGCCTATCAGTATGCCGGGGTATAACTTCAGGAAGAGGGTGACCGCTTGTTTGAAGGCCGTGTTGCGGGTACGCATTTCTGCGAAACAGTCGAAACAGAAAGTTATCATTACGGCGGCTTCCAGGGTGACACATACCGACAAGTTTAACATCTGTGGACGGGAGGCAAAAAAAGATGCCACCACGGTCTTGGACTGTTCCGTCATCCATGGAGTCACCAGCCACGCAAAAAAGGCACAGCCTGCGGCAACCGTCCACATTCCCCAGCGTGGATAGAACCCCACCTTCAATAGAAAATTGAGGGCGATGAATAGGGCTAACAGATGAATGACGTATTCCATAATACTCTGTTTCTATTTATTCTTTTTCTTTCTCTTCAACAATACGACCAGTCCGATGAAGGTGATGACGACAAGACTGCCTGCAATCACTCCATTCACTCTGTTCTTACGTACCGTTTGTTCGGAAGTCTGTTTGTGTTCTTTCAGTACGACATCCTTGCCATCGGTTGCGGATGCTTCGTGTACCTCCTTCATGTTCTGGGTATAGGTCTGCTTCTCGCTATTATCCAACTGGTCGGCAACGAACGACTGTAGCTTGTCATTGTCGCAAACGAATTCGGTACAAGCGGCACCTTTTTCGCGTGTGATTTGTGCATGCAGGGAAGCAGTGGTTTTCAGTTGCTCATCAGATGCTTTCCAGTAACCTTTGCGGGCGCTTTCCAGCATGACGGCTGTCATAGCCTGGAATGCGGCGGGATTGACGCGGAGGAAGTACTCGTGAATGCCCAGCTTATTCTCATCCTTTATATACATTCTATACAAGTCATTGAACAGTTCTTTGTCCATGGCCGACGGACGCATGACGTGCCAGCCGAAGATGTTGCGGAAGATTTCGCCGAACATCTGCGCCGAACCTTCCCCGCCTTTCATCCGCTCTTGTATAAAGGTAGGGTTCAAGATGGTGGAACGTGTCTCTACGGCAATGGCCTCTTTGGCATCCTGCATGCGGCGGTTGGTCCGGTTGCGGTAGTCTGCCATATAAGCATCCGGTTCCTTGCCGGTCACGGTTTTGACGGTGAGCGAGAGTCCACCCGTAAATTCGTATACATGATCCAGGGAGATGGGGCCCCATGTGTTACTTTGACGGGGCTGGATGACAACATCCGTTTCGGACAGTGCCGAGGCAAACAAACCTTCCTGGACGTCTCCCCAATTTCCGTCGTCCCCATAAGAGGCACCCATATTGTTGAGGTATCCTTCGGCTATCTCCTTTTCGCTTTCCCACGAGCCGCTGTGCTCGGTATAGGCCATCATACCGGTACTGTATCCGCTGTTGATCGGTCCGAATACACGCATCACAGACATTTCACGGGCACGTTTGGGGGAAGTTCCCTTTTCCACCAGTAATTTTTCCTGCAACAGTGTACCCGATGCCACATAGTTGGGATAGGTCTCATCTCCGGCTTCCGATGCCAGACGTATAGCATCGGTCAGTAACTTCAAGCGGGAACCGGCTATGTCGCGTAGCTGTCCGGACACTTGTACCAGCACATTGATGCGCGGACGCCCCAGTTCTTCACTGGGCACCAGTTTCAGGTCAACCACTCTGCCTTGGGCGTCGCGTACGGGTTCTACTCCCAGCATCCAGAATACCTGGGCCAGCGTAGCTCCTTCCGTATTGATGAATTCGCCTGCCCAGAAGGTATAGCTTACTTTCCGGGGATATTCGCCGTGCTTGCTGATGTACTGTTTTAAAGTCGCTTCTGCCAATCGCTTTCCATCTTCCCAAGCCCTTGGGTTGGGAGTATTCTCGGCGTTGATGCTGTACATGTTGCGTCCGGTGGGCAGAACGTTCGGGTTCAGTACGGGGTCACCTCCCGGCGCAGGGAATACGGTTCCTCCGCTGAGTGCACGCACCATGGCATTCTGTTCGTTGACGGGGGAGGCAAGCAACTGTTCGCGATAGAGTAGGGCGGGGCGAAGCTCCGGTGCTACAGATGCAGTATCCTTGGGTGGATTCTGGAGTAAGGCGGTCAGTCTTTTCCTGGCGGCAGGCAAGTAGTGGTGGGCTATATAGGTGAAGTCTTGCAACTGCTCTGTGGTGATTTTGCCTTTATCGCGGTCCTTGCGGGCCGTTTCGTATGCCAGCGGGTCGGCAGCGACGGCGAGAGTGGTGGTCAGCAGGTCGCGGTCAGAATAAGGCTCGTTCATGGTGTAGTACGCACCCAGTATCTTTTCGTTGGCTATCTCTTCGGTGAAGGCATCCAGACGTTCCAACTCCTCGGCTGTATAGGGTTCGCCGGATATGGAATCCAGATTGAGGTCGCGGTGCAGCCCCAGGCGCATGGCCTCTTTTTTGATGTTCATTCCCAGAGCCCGGTGTTTGGCAGTCCCTTCGTCCAGCACTTTGTGAATATCTTCCAGCAAGGCCGAATAGCGTTGGCGCATACCGCTCTCCACGTAGGGCGGAGTGAGATGGGTGACCAGTACGGCATGTGTCCGGCGTTTGGCAATGATACCCTCGCCTACGTTTCCGGTGGTATAGAAATAGAAGTGGGGGAGGTTACCAATCAGTACATCCGACCAGTCGGCCTGCGACTGTGCCACATTCTTTCCGGGCGTGTATTCCAAGTTGCCGTGGGTGCCGAAGTGAATCACTGCATCTGCCTTGAATCCTTTTTGCATATACAGATAAGGAGCCAGGTAGCTGTGGGGCGGCGCTACCGGCATTCCATGCACCAGTTTGAACTCATCATCTCCCAATGCCGGGCGGGGCTGGGGGAAGAGTAGGATATTGCCGAATTGCAAGCAGGCAATGGCAATACTGTCCTCTGTTACCAGCAGATTGCCGGGCGCATCTCCATATCTGTCTGTTACTTCCTGATATTTCTCGGGAAGGAGTACTTCGTGTGCCCATTGTTCGTATTGCTCGGTAGAAAGCCATATCGGGTGTGCCGTTTTCAAAAACTGTTCTTGTGCTCCTTTGGCATACGAACCCATGACGGCACCGTCACGATGTATCCGCTTGCCGAACTCCTCTACAGTAGCAGGCAGTCCACTGACGTCGTACCCTTCCGAACGCAGGCGTTTCAAGAAGTTATAGAGTGAAGGAATCACTTCCATACCGCTTGCCAGCAGGGCGTCTTTTCCCGGAGTCTTGAAGTAACAGATAGCAACGCGCTTTTCTTTGTTGGACATGTCTCTCAAGGACATGTACTTGGTAATATGGTCCACTACGGCATCTATCCGTTCATTTTCAGCGGTGTACAGATAGTATCCGTGTTTGTTTTCGTTTTGGGTAGCGATGCAGAGGGGTAGCATGCCTCCATCTATCTCAGGCACCACTACACGGGCGGTCAGTGTGCCACCGCTGACGGGGGTATCCGGGTCCAGCCATTCCTCGTGGGGCTGAATCAGCGGGAAGGGCATGAATAAAGGAATGTTTTCCTGGTGCAGCCAGTTGATGAGTGAGTCATTGCCCAGCCGTCCCATAGGCAGGTAGACTACTGCATCGGGATGGAGGGTACGTATCATATCGGCACGCGGTTGACCTCCGGCTGTGAAAGGATAGACATTGAAGCCTGCTTGTGTCAAGCACGTGATGAGGGAATCTACGTGGGCACGGTTTCCTTCCATCGGAAAGTTGAGTCCGGAAATCAGGGCAAGGTTGCGTCCGTCCTCATGGTAGAGATTTTTTTCTTTCAGATAGGCGGTCACCTCTTGCGGAGTACTGAAGTAGCGGCCGTATTCGCGGTGGTAGAACATGTTCTCCAGCAATGGGATGGGAGGCTCGTAATCCTGGTGTCCCCACCGGTGGGGAGTGGCGATGTGGCGCAGGTAGAGTAAGGCATTCCGGTAGTTGTGCTTGTTGCCGTTCTTGAGATACTCCCGTAGCGTATGCTGTTGTTCATTGGTAACATTGTGATTGAGGGAGAGGGTGAAATTTCGTAACGTATTCGTAAAGACTGGTACTCCGCTGGCACCCACCCGTTCCACTTCGGCAATCTGGCCGTCGTCAAGGTATAGCCCTCTGCTGTACATCACGATGGCATCATAGCCGGAAAGGTCCTTCACCTCTTCTTTTTTTATGCAGGTGACTTCTATCCGGGCGCAGTCATTGTTCAGGGCAATGTCGGCAGCTTGTGCCAGGGTTGCGTTGATAATAAGTATACGTGTAGGAGCAAGCCAGTACTGATAGGCCGCAAAGCTGCAGACAATCAATAGGGCTATGCTGCCGAGGAATATTCCAAGTCTTTTCTTATTCATACAAGTTTATTCTCGTTAATAGCGTTTTTGTCTTTTACAACATTTTCTTCTTATATAATTCACACTTAACGCCACACCCGTGATGCAAACGGCTGTACCTCCAAGCAGCAATACCCAAAGCACAGTCTTGCGCAGGGTGGCATTGGAGTGCAGACCGGGCAGACGCATGCGGTGCAGGGCTGTATAGCTCCAGTATTTCCAGCGGGAGGAGGTGTCTACATGGCGGATGATTCCCGTTTCCGGGTGAATGTAATAGACGCTCCGGTCCGGGTCGTCCACCGTTATCTTCCAGACGGGAAGCTGGGGTCGTCCGCGATACATATTGCTCATGTCGCGATAGTAGGTCTCGAAATGTTCGAGCCGGGAGATACGTATGCCGGGGATATGTTGTGAAGAATCACGCTGGGAGGTATAAATGCTTTCCACGCCTTTCAGGATTTCTTCTTCGGAGAGTTGTAACGGACGCGGCAGGCTGTCGGCGGCATCGATGTAATACTCGTTTTTTCTATCTTTTACGATGTAGTAGGGATGTTCGCGGAAGTTGCGCCACTCTATCTGCAAAGCTTGGGGATAGGCAGCTATGACACGGCGGTAGTCCAAGGGGTAATCCTCCGGTTGTGGGGCACGGGCATGGAGCGTGCGTGTGGCGCTGCCTTTCTTCAGTGCCGGTTTATGAATCCATTCGGGAATGTCTGCCAGAGACATCATGCCGCTGAAGGTGAAGGTCAGTACGAAGATGCCGAAAAAGATTCCGCTGACGTAGTGCCAGTGATACCATCTTTTTCGGTAGGGGGAGAACTTGGGATGGCGGCTTCGGTGCGTCTTACGCCATACATCCACAGTTACCCAAATGCCGGCAATGACCATGAGACAACCCAGAGCTGTGAGCCAGATGACGGTCTTAGTCCAAAGGACGGTGTCCTGCCGCAGCCAGGTGAAGTATACCCAGTGGGGAATGGCACCCAGCCATGCCCAGAAGCGTTCGCTTCTGTTGGAGAACTGCAAGGCCTCACCGTTTTGTGAACTCAGATAGAGCTGTGTCCCGGCATCGTCGGCAAAGTATATTTTATAAATGGGCATTTCCTTTTTCAGTTCAGCGAAGGGAATCCATTGGTCCAGAGAGTGGAGGGTGTCGATACGGGTAATGGGAGAAGAACACCACAAAGCTGCTGTCCGGTGCAGGTGTTCGCTGTCCAGAGAGGGTCGTGAGATGGTGGAATCGGCAAGGAAATGAAGCGTGCCTTTTGTGGTACTAAAGCTGAACTCGGGGTGTCCGGCATTGAGGTTCAGTATCGTAGACCTGACCTTTACGCCACGGGGCAGGCGGGCTGTGACGGAGGAGATGTCCGGAAGTGAGTCTCCGGTTTGGGAGAGCATATCCAGCTTTTGCATTTTCTCTTTGGCGCTGACACGGGGAAAGCGGTGGTACATCATCACGAAGGCGGAGAGGAACCACATGAGAAATAGGATACAGAGCAAAGTGCCCAGTATCCTATGAATAGAGTACATCAGTTTGGTGATAACATTCATTGTCGTTCGCTTTTTTCCTGCAAAAGTACAAGATGATTCAAGAACACTAAATACCCACTAATGGGTATATTATTCTGTGTCTTTTCCGGCAGCATAGGCCGCCTTCTTCGTCATGATGTCCAGCATGCGGTGCTTCAGTCCGAAACGGATATGGTCAATGAATATTTCTTGAATTTCCGGAATTTGTCCCAGTCCTTCCAGTTGTGCACTGACGGTGAAGCCTTCTTTCTCGAGCATCTCCTTCCACTCTCCGGCAATGTCGTTTTTGGCATGGTCTCCGGCAACAAACATGAAGGGGATGAGGGTCACACGTTTGGCTTTCCCGGCTTTCAGTTGTGCCAGCATGGTGTCAAAGGTAGGATAACCTTCGATGGTGCCCACATGGAAATTGGTCAGTCCGCCTGCTTTCAGCATATAGTCCATCTGACTGTAGATGGCAGTGGCAGGAGTATAAGTGCCGTGGCCCACAAGCACGAAGTTTTCTTTGGCAGCCTTTTTGCCTTGTGCCGGGACGTTGTAGCGGTTGCCCAGAATATCTGCCACCTTCTCTGCATCTTCTATAGAGTAGAGCAGGGGAGTACCTACGCGTATTTCCTTGAAGAAGGGCAGTGCGCTTTCCACATCCCGGAGGAGTGATTCCATTTCTACTCCGTCAATGATGTTGGTGCTCTGCACGATGAGGTGTGTGTAACCTTCGCTGCGCAGTTTCAGCATGGCATCCAGTGGAGTCAGCTTCGTGGTGCCGCGCTCTTTCAAGCGGCGGATAATGATGCGCGACGTATAGGCTTCTTGGAACTTCAACTCCGGGAAGGCAGCTTGTGCCTTGGCGTTGATGGCATCAATGGTGAGGGCACGGGTATCGTCATGCGTAGTGCCGAAGTGCACCATGAGCAGGGCGGCCTTGTCACCGGGTTTCATACTTGCAAGCATATCGCTGTGCTCGTAATTGCCTCCCCCGTGCGCATGGCAGAGGAGGAGGAAATTACAAAGGAATAAAAAGACAAACAAATTCTTCATAAATACTGATGCTTGTTTTAATCGTTCTCTATGACACGTATCATATCGAAGTAGAAGCGTCCGTCCACTTCGGCTCCTTTCTCTACATTACCGGTCTTGATGTCATAGATGTAGATAACGGCGTTGGCATCTTCTTCAGTGTTTACACCAATGTATGCTTTGTTGTTGAAGATGACAGAACGCTGTGAGAAGCGACCGCCGCTGTAACCGATTTCCTTGCCATCATAGCTTAAGCGTGTCTTGGTTCCGGTGGTAAGATCGAGGATGGCGTAGTAGTGAGAGTAAGCGTCGATGCCGGGTTGCTTATCTGCAGCGGGTCTATCGGCATTGTCATTACGTGCATACACTAAGGCTTTGTTCCCTTCCAGATATTGAATGGTCAGCAATTTGCCGTCGGCATTGGGATAGCCGTTGTAGGAAGCGTCGAATTCTGTTTCGCCTTTGTTGATACGTAGCAGGATGCCTTTGAAAAAAGCGTTATCTTCTTCGTGGAAACAAGCTAGGTAGAGATTGTCTGCTTCGTCGTACATTACGCAGTTTTGCATCAGTTCTCCGTAAGCGCTTCCTGCCATTTCGCATTCGATGGGAGAGAGTACATCTTTTTCTACTTCCATGGTAGAGGGGTTGATAATGGCTGTATGGAAGTTAGGCTCTTGCTGGTCTATATTCGTCAAACCGTCTGTCTCTTTCCAATAGTAGAAGTAGTACAATCTGTTGTCTGATTTGCGGTAGGTGAGGATACCGGAGCTTGTCAGTTTGAGCCAGTTGGTGGGGGCTGGTATGTTGAGTTCACCTTCAGCAAGGATAGTCAAGTCCTCTGCGTTCAGTTTCGTATAAAGAATCTTGTCCTTCTTACCATTGGTAGACATGATGACGAGTGTGTTGTCATCAATCCAGGCATGTGTGTAGGAACGTACCTTATAGCTGTTGGCCTTGAAAGGACGTTCTGCAATAACCTGAACTGCATTGTTCTTGATTTGATATTTTACGAAACGGTCGTTGGTTGCGGGTATTTGGTAGTAATATTTTCCTTTTGAGATAGTCTCCATGGAATAATCTCCCAGTTCCGAACCTTCTCTTTTCACAGTGATGACACCCTGCTCTGTGGCCAATGAGTTGACGCTATGGACAATAGTGGTATTCTTGCTACTCATCCCACCGTGTTTGTCTACGGTGACAAATAGGTCGAAGTGATAGTTATCCTCATTGACTTCCGGGTCGGGATTAGGATTAGGTTCCGGGTCATCATCGGAACACGCTGTGAATGACAGTGCCATCATGGCAGCCATAAAGGCAATCAGTGTAAATTTGAATTTTCTCATTTTGAATGAATTATTAAATGATTAGTTAATGAATAGTCTGAATTTAGCAAAAAAAGCACGTCCGGGCTTCTGCAGCTTGTAGTTGTCATAGGCTGTCTTGTCGAGGAAGTTGGTACACTCCAAAGCCAGATTATAGCGTCCGCGTCTCCATGAGTAAGTGATGTCGGCATTACAGATGTGCTGGGCGGGAATGCGTGCCTTGTTATCATATGCGCCGTAAGCTTCCCAGGTCAGGAAGTACCAGTGTACCCATTGATAGGTACAACCCAGGCGCAATCTGCTTTCGGGCAGGGCAATGTTGCGGAAGGTATAATAAGCCTCTACGCTACCGAATAGCCACGGGCGGTTGGGCACACGGTTGTTATAGGTGGCAGAGGGCTTTCCGTCACCCTTGTACTTCTGCTGGTCGCGAGTGTCCTGGTAGCTGACGTTTGTGGCGAGTTGCAGTCTGCCTTGCCAGTCGTAGCGCATTTCCCCTTCCGCACCTTTTACATGGACAGCCGGGACGTTGGTATATTGCATTGTACCCTCTTTCTCGGCAATGCTGGTCTGAATGTAGTTGTCTACCTTACGGAAAAATCCGCTCATCTCATAATAGAATGTATGTCCATTGCCCGGGTGCCATGTGCCGAACAGAGAGGCATTGAAGTTGTTGCTGTTTTCCGGTTTCAGTGCCACGTTGGCATAGATGGTGGTACCGTTTCCCAACAGCTCGCGGGCGATGGGCAGTCTTACGCTATGCTCGTAGGATACTTTGATGGATAAAGGTTCCACGATGATATACCGGAGTCCGGCACCGTAACCCAGGTAGTTCTTGGTGGCGGAGCCTTGCACATCCTTCGAGCCGGTCACGCTGGATTGGTCGGTCTGCCGGATATTGGGATGGTTGATGTAGTCTTTTATGAAGAATACGTTTTCCATCTTGCCATCCAACAGAGACTGGTTGTAGGAGAGTCCCAGGATATGTTTGGTAACCACATCTTTTGACGGCTCGAAGCTGGTATCAAGGTCATCGAAGCGGTCGTTTCCGGTACGGCTCAAATGGTAGTTCAGATTAAAGCTGTGATGGGTATTCAGCTGATAGTCCAGGTTGGTGCGCATGATGGTGAGCGGACGCTTGTAGTGGCGCATGGATGGTTCTTTGCCCATAATCTCGTTGCGCTGGCTCACGATGTATCCTCCGTCCCAATAGTACTTCCGATAGGCAGTGTCCACGGTCAAGGAATGGTCCCAGGTGTGGGAGAGGGAGGCATTCAGTTGCATGTTCTTCAGGATGAAGTTGTACTTCTGATAGCGGGCAGAGATGTTCCAGGAATCGGAATTCCTTTCTGCCATTCCGTATACTTTGTTTTGAACAGACCCCGTCTGCAGTTCCTTGTCTGTTTTTGAATAGGAGGCGGAAACAAAGAAAGCATCAGCCCAGGATTTGTTGACAAATCCGGCTTCCACCTGTGCCAGTAGAGAGAAGTAGCCGTCATGAAAACGCTTGGGATTGCCATATATGAAGTTGTCCCCGCTTTCGTCGCGCATCTGTACATTCTTCATTCTATAATCGTTTTTGGAGTAGTTGATGCCAACGGTGGGCCGGACTATTAGTCCGGTTTTCTTTTCTACGAACTGTGCATTCAAGTCTGCCTTGTGGGTATGGAAGGAGCCGATGCCGTAAGATACATCCAGATAATCCTTTTTTTCCTGCTTTGTAATGATATTGATGGTGCCGCCCAGTGCATCTGTTCCCAAGCTGGCAGGGACTACTCCTTTGTATATCTCAATCCGGTCTATGATGTTAATGGGTAAGTTGGCGAGTGAAACACCGCTTCCTTTGGTGTCCAGTGGCATTCCGTCCAAAAAGTAGCGGACTGAATTTCCGGACAAGCCGTTGATGGAAAGGTCGAAGTCCGAGCCAACCCCGCCTTCCTCTCTCACCTTGATGCCCGTTGTACGGTTCACCAGGTCGTTGAGGTTATTCAGTGAGTTTACTATCGGCTTGATGTCGAGTGCATTGACTGCAAAGGCCCCTTCCTTCACTTTCTGCGTTTGGGTCTTTCCGTATACTTCGACAGAGTTCAATGCTACGGAGCTTTCCTGCAATGTAAAGTTCTGTTTTTTATCCTGCCGGATGTCGAGGGATTGTTTCACGGTTTGGTAGCCCAGGAAGGAGACGACGAAGGTGTGTTTGCCCGGAGCGACTTGCAGTGAATACTTCCCCCGGTCGTCCGTATAGGTGCCGGAGGTGGTGTTTTCCACAGCGATGGTGGCTTGGGCTATCGGTGTCCCGTGCTGGTCTATGACTTTTCCGGATAAGGTGACCTTATTCTGTGCCATACTACCTGCAGGCAGTAGGCAGATAAATGTAAATAGCAGTCCTGTGATGAATCTCATTTCAGTTCCTTATAAGCGTTCGTAACTTGCCCTCAAGGAAAAATGAACAAAGAGAAAGATTCCTTTATATGGATAAAGAATGCCTCGACTCAATGTTTTGTTGCTTTATTCCCCGAAAGCACTAAAACTATGTTGTCTTGGCAGGTCTTCTGACTTATCCCTCTTTGAATGCCTTCCCATCCGCCGGGCGGACAGTGGCTTGTAGAATATTCAAAGATTTTGGAAGGACTTACAGCAGCGGGTCTGTTCAGGATTTGCACCTGATTCCCTTTTTCATCACTCATCTCCAACAGAACCGGGAGAGGTGAAACCAAAACTGGGACAAAGATAACAAAAACTATTAGGTTTGCGAATACTCCTGATAATTTTTGTTATCTTTGCCCGCGAATTGGTTCCGGATGCATGTTTCCATCATCTGGATTAAAAGGGAATCGGGTGTAAATCCCGGACAGTCCCGCTGCTGTGAAGCTCCGTTTATATCATGAAAAACACCCTTGCCACTGATATGCATTGAAATATCGGGAAGGCTTCAGGATTAGGAGTCAGTCAGAAGACCTGCCATTCATTAAAGGCTGCCTTTGCTCGTGGGTTAGGAAGACAGTACGAAGATATTAGTTGAACATTTAAACAAGAAATGGAATGCCTTTGTTAAAGGTATGTCCGCATTGTGGTGTGACTATATATATCCTTTATATATTAAAGAAAAAGTAAAATGATTAAGAAAGTATTGATTGCCAACAGAGGTGAGATTGCCTTGCGCGTCATGCGTTCGTGCCGGGAGATGGGACTGCTTACGGTTGCGGTCTTCTCCGAGGCCGACCGCACCTCTCATCATGTGGCATATGCCGATGAGGCTTATCCGATAGGACCGGCCGTGGCAAAAGAGAGTTATCTGAATATTGAAAAAGTGATTGCCACGGCAAAGCGATGCGGTGCCGATGCCATCCATCCGGGTTACGGCTTTTTGTCGGAGAACTCGGAGTTTGCACGCCGTTGCAAGGAGGAAGGGATTATCTTTATCGGTCCCGCCGCCGAGACGATGGAGGCGATGGGCGACAAGATAGCTGCCCGCAAGCGAATGATTGCGGCAGGCGTACCCGTGGTTCCCGGAACGGAACAACCTTTGCAGAGTGCCGAAGAAGCCGTGCGCATCTGCAACGAGATAGGTTATCCCGTGATGCTGAAGGCGTCTATGGGTGGCGGTGGTAAAGGTATGCGCCTTATCCATAACGAGAGCGAAGTGGTGGAAGCCTACAACACGGCACGCTCCGAGTCCATGTCCTCCTTTGGAGACGACACGGTCTATCTGGAAAAGTTCGTGGAAGAACCCCACCACATCGAGTTCCAGATATTGGGCGACAACCACGGCAACGTCATCCACCTCTTCGACCGCGAATGCTCCGTGCAGCGTCGCAATCAGAAGGTGGTAGAAGAAAGCCCGTCACCCTTCCTTACGCCGGAATTGCGCCGGGAGATGGGAGAGAAGGCGGTTGCCGCAGCCAAGGCAGTAAACTACTCCGGTGCAGGTACCATCGAGTTTCTGGTAGACAAGAACCGTCGGTTCTACTTCCTCGAAATGAATACGCGCTTGCAAGTAGAGCACCCCATCACGGAAGAAGTGGTAGGCGTGGACCTGGTGAAAGAGCAAATCCGCATTGCTAACGACGAGGTGCTGCACCTCAAGCAGGAGGAACTGTTCCAGCGCGGCCATGCTATAGAGTGCCGCATCTGTGCCGAAGATACGGAAAACAACTTCATGCCGTCTCCCGGTGTCATCAAGCAACTGACGGAGCCGAACGGAATCGGTGTGCGTATAGACAGCTATGTGTACGACGGCTATGAGATTCCCATCTACTACGACCCTATGATAGGTAAGCTCATCGTATGGGCAACCACCCGCCAGTATGCCATCGAGCGTATGCGCCGTGTGCTCTACGAGTACAAAATTACGGGCGTAAAGACCAACCTTGCCTATCTGAAGCGCATCATGCACGTGCCCGACTTTGTGAAGGGAGAGTACAACACCCTCTTTATCGAGAAGAACGCCCGCATGCTGGTACGCACCAACACTGCCAACGAAGAGTTGGAGAACATAGCCATGATAGCTGCCTATATGGACTATCTGGTTAATCTGGAGGAGAATGTTTCGGCACAGCTACCCGATGCCCGCCCCATCAGCCGTTGGAGGGAATTTGGCTTGCAGAAGGGAGTGCTCAGGATTTAAGGAATGGATAATTGATAATGGATAATTAATAATGGAAATACATATAGGAGACCGTATCGCAGACATTACCCTGGTGGGTAAGGAAGGGAATAAGGTACAACTTACCATTGACGGAAAGCCCTACGAAGTGGACATTGTGATGGCAGAGAACGGAAGTTGCTCCATCCTGCACAACGGAAACTCGTTCAACGCAGGCCTTGTGCGCGGCGAGGGCGGCAAGAGTTATGACATCAGCATGCTCCAGCGTTCCTTCCACGTAGACATTGTAGACACGCAAGCCAAGTATCTGCACATGAAGAAAGGAGCCGACGAGAAGCAGGGCGACAAGATTTTGGCTCCGATGCCGGGCAAGGTGGTAAGCATCCCCGTCAAGGTGGGCGACCGACTGGCTGCCGGCGACATTGCCGTGGTGCTGGAAGCCATGAAGATGCAGAGTAACTATAAGGTAAATGCCGACTGCATCGTCCGCAACATCCTCGTGAGCGAGGGCGAACCGGTAAATGCCAACCAAGTATTGATTGAATTGGAGTTGATAAAGGAGGAATAATCCCGAGTCGCATTCAGTCCGTATATTATAAATCACTAAATTGTAAATGCAAATATGAACAGAGAAGAAATATATCGCCAGTTTGAGGAACTGGACAAACGTGCCTCGCTGGGTGGGGGCGTAGACAAGATAGAGAAACAACACGCCTCCGGCCGCATGACTGCCCGCGAACGTATTGACATGCTGCTGGACAAAGGCTCGTTCAATGAGCTGGACAAGTTCGTGAACCACCGTTGCACCAACTTCGGCATGGAGAAGAAACAGATTGCCGGAGACGGCATGGTGTCCGGTTACGGAAAGATAGACGGCCGCCTTGTATTTGTCTATGCCTACGACTTCACGGCGCATGGCGGTTCGCTCAGCGAGACGAATGCCGCAAAGATTGTAAAGGTGCAGCAGCTTGCCCTGAAGAACGGTGCTCCCGTCATTGCCCTCAACGATTCGGGCGGCGCACGCATCCAGGAAGGTGTGAACAGCTTGGCAGGCTATGCCTCCATCTTCTATCAGAACACCATTGCGTCGGGTGTCATTCCGCAGATATCCGCCATTCTGGGTCCGTGTGCCGGTGGGGCATGCTACTCTCCGGCGCTCACCGACTTTATCTTCATGGTAAAGGAGCAGAGCCACATGTTCATCACCGGTCCGGACGTGGTAAAGACCGTGACCCACGAGGAGGTGGACAAGGAGGAACTGGGCGGTGCCTATACGCATAGCAGCAAGAGCGGCGTTACCCACTTCATGTGCAATACGGAGGAGGAGACACTGATGAGCATCCGCGAGCTGCTGAGCTTCCTGCCGTCCAACAATATGGAGGATGCTCCCTTCACTCCCTGCTCCGACGATATCCATCGCCGGGTAGAGGCGCTTCAGACCGTCATTCCTGAGGACCCGAACATGCCCTATGACATCAAGGATATTATAGAACCGGTGCTGGACAACCAGTACTTCTTCGAAGTGATGCCTCACTTTGCCAAGAACGTCGTTATCGGTTTCGGTCGTCTGAACGGGCGTTCGGTAGGTATCGTGGCAAACCAACCTGCCTATTTGGCGGGTGTGCTCGATATTGATGCCAGCGACAAGGCGGCACGTTTCATTCGTTTCTGCGACTGCTTCAACATCCCGCTGATAACCTTCGAAGATGTTCCCGGCTTCTTGCCCGGAACGATGCAGGAGCACAACGGCATCATCCGCCACGGCGCCAAGATTGTCTATGCCTATGCCGAGGCCACCGTGCCCAAGATAACGCTGATTACCCGCAAGGCATACGGCGGCGCCTACATCGTGATGTCCAGCAAACCGACGGGTGCCGACGTGAACCTGGCTTATCCGCAGGCGGAAATCGCCGTGATGGGTGCCGAGGGTGCGGTGAACATCCTCTACCGTAAGTCCTCTGCCGAAGAGAAGCAGGAGATTATCAAGGAGTACGAAAGCAAGTTCTCCAACCCTTACCGCGCTGCCGAGCGTGGCCTCATAGACGAGGTCATCATGCCGCGCGATACCCGCTACAAGCTAGTGCAGGCATTGGAGATGGCGCACAACAAGAATCAGAGCAATCCACCGAAAAAGCACGGCAACATGCCTTTATAATAGTAGTTATTTTTTATGTGTGAAATGCGTATCCCCGGAGAAGTGATTTCTGTGGGGATACACTTTTTAAATAGAGAATTAAGAATTAAACAATAAGGCTGAAAAGTAAAAACTAAAGATAGAAACTATGGAACTATTAAGAAACCTCTTTGAGGGTTATCCCAACCTTTGGGGCGGAGGAGTGGCACACTCTGTCCTAATTCTGTCCCTGGTCATCACCTTCGGTATCATGCTGGGCAAGTTGAAAGTGGCGGGTATCTCGCTGGGTGTCACCTGGATTTTGTTTGTGGGCATTGTCTTCGGACATTTCGACATGAACCTCGACGAACATCTGCTGCACTTCCTGAAGGAGTTCGGCTTGATACTGTTTGTCTATTCCATCGGTCTGCAAGTAGGACCGGGATTCTTCTCCGCTTTCAAGAAGGGTGGACTTACGCTGAACATGGTAGCAATGCTTTCCGTCTTCCTCAGCGTGGTTATCACCATTGTATTGCACTTTGCCACCGGAATTCCCATTACTACGATGGTGGGTATCTTGTCCGGAGCCGTGACCAATACCCCCGGTCTGGGTGCTGCCCAGCAGGCAAACAGTGACCTCAACGGGGTGGATGCTCCGGAAATCGCACTCGGATATGCCGTTGCCTATCCGCTGGGTGTGGTGGGCTGCATCCTGGCGCTGCTAGCCTTGAAGATTTTCATGCGGATTAACACCCAAAAAGAAGAGGAGGATGCCGAGCACGGGCTGGGTCATCTGCAGGAGCTGACCGTGCGTCCCATATCGGTAGAGATACGCAATGAGGCAATAGACGGCAAGCGGATCAGAGATGTGAAACCATTGTTGAACCGTGCGTTTGTCATCTCCCGCATCCGGCACACCGGCAGTCAGGAAACAGAACTGGCGAATGCCGATACGGTGCTGCACATGCAGGATGAAATTCTGTTCATTGCCAACCCGAAAGATGTGGAGGCCATTGTTGCCTTCTTCGGAAGAAAAATTTCGGTGGAGTGGGAACGGGAGGACAAGAACTTGATTTCACGCCGCATCCTCATCACCAAGCCGGAACTGAACGGCAAGTCTCTGTCTCAGCTCAAGATACGTAACAACTTCGGTGCCTGCATCACTCGTATCAACCGTTCGGGCGTGGACCTGGTGGCAACTCCCCACTTGCAGTTGCAGATGGGAGACCGTGTGACGATTGTAGGCAGTGAGCTTGCCGTGAGCCATGCGGAGAAGGTATTGGGAAACTCGCTGAAGCGTCTCAACCATCCAAACTTGATTCCTATCTTCCTGGGTATTGCCCTGGGATGTATCTTGGGCAGTCTGCCGTTCATGTTCCCCGGCATTCCCCAACCCGTGAAACTGGGACTGGCCGGTGGACCGTTGGTGGTTTCCATCCTCATCAGCCGTTTCGGGCCTCAATATAAGCTGATAACCTACACGACGATGAGTGCCAATCTGATGATACGCGAAATCGGTATCGCCTTGTTCCTGGCCTGCGTGGGGTTGGGTGCAGGAAAGGGATTCATCGATACCATTATCTACGAAGGCGGCTATGTGTGGATTGGCTATGGGGCCATCATCACGGTCGTTCCGTTGCTGGTGACAGGATTCATGGGGCGCTATTTCTGGAAGCTGAACTACTATACGCTGATAGGTGTGCTGTCCGGAGCTAACACCAATCCACCTGCATTGGCCTATTCCTCGGACTTGACATCCTGCGATGCCCCTGCGGTGGGATATGCCACGGTCTATCCGCTGGCTATGTTCCTGCGGGTGCTGACGGCTCAGTTGCTGATACTGGCACTGGCGTAGTTTCACCATAGATAATCTATGGTACATAGGTTGATTTGATAACAAGTAATGTAAAGAGAGCTAACAAGTAATGTTAGGCTGCTTTACATTACTTGTTATTTTTGTTTGTAGTATTCCTCCGCTTGTGCCAGTGTCTCCGGTTTGCCGATGTCGAACCAGCGGAATCCTTGCAGCGGATAGCCTTGTATGTGCACCTTTGTGCAGGCGGACAAGTAGAAAGGAATGATGGAGAACTTGCCGTCCCACTGCCCATCGTCCATCAGGCGGAAGAGGGAGGGGGAGATGACATGGATTCCTCCGAAGGCGAGTTCCCGGTACTTCGTTTCCCGGTAGTCGAAGCCTGCCGGTTTCACCTCTCCGGTGGACTTGTTTATCCAGCCGTGCAGGTGGTAGTCGTCGTCAAAAAGGAGATAGCGGGAAGTCTTGCGCTCGCTCACAAGCAGGGTAGACTCCGCATCGCTCTCCAGATGGTGGCGATAGAGACCTGCAAGGTCAATATCCGTCAGAATATCCGCGTTGTGCACCAGAAAAGGTTCTTGTCCGTCCAGAAAGGGGCGTGCCTTTTTGATGCCTCCTCCGGTGTCGAGCAGCATGCCGCGTTCGTCGCTGATGTGAATCTCCGTGCCGAAGTTGTCGTGGGCACGGAGGAAGTCGATAATCTGCTCCCCGAAGTGGTGGATATTGACCATTATCTCGTTGAATCCTGCTTCCTTCAACCGCAGTATCACCCGTTCCAGCATGGGCTTTCCTGCTACGGGAACGAGGGCCTTGGGCATGTGGTCCGTCAAGGGGCGCAACCGGGTGCCCAGGCCGGCGGCGAAAATCATGGCTTTCATATTGGCATATTCTCACATTAGCACATTAAACTTTGGCCTTAAACGTCTGTTCAATATTCTGTTCTCTATGTATCAGGTTCACTTGCACGCCGAACTTCTTGTGCAGATGTTCCGCCAGGTGTTGTGCCGAATATACGGAGCGGTGCTGTCCGCCGGTGCAGCCGAAGCAGACAGACAGATTGGTGAAGCCGCGTTCCATGTAGCGCTTCACGGAAGCGTCGACAAGGGCGTAGGCATGCTCCAGGAATACGGCTATCTCGCCGTCGTCTTCCAGGAAGCGGATAACGGGTTCGTCCAGTCCCGTGAAGGGTTTGTAACGCTCGTACTTGCCGGGGTTGTTCACAGCGCGGCAGTCAAAGACGAAACCTCCTCCGTTGCCCGTGGAATCTTCGGGGATACCTTTTTTGTAGGCAAAGCTGGTGACTTTCACCACGAGGCGACGCTTTTGCAGGTCGTCTGTAAACTGTTTCAGTTCGGTGAGCTCGCGCAGAATCCGGCAGAGGTAAGGATATTCGGGGTAAGGCTCCTGGAGCAGCTGGCGCAGGTTCTCGATGGCGAAGGGGACACTTTGTATGAAGTGGGGCTTCTTCTCGAAGTAACCGCGGAAACCGTAGGCACCCAGCACCTGCATGGTGCGGAACAATACGAAGTGGCGAAGCTGGGCATAGAAATAAGCCTCGTCCACGGGCTGGTACTTGCGCAGGGCGTCGATGTATTCCTTCAGCAACTCTTGGCGCAGGCTGTCGGGATAGTTTGCTTTGGCCTGCCACAAGAAGGAGGCAACGTCGTAGTAGACCGGACCTTTGCGTCCGCCCTGGAAGTCGATGAGCCACGGTTCGCCGTCCTTTATCATAACGTTACGGCTCTGGAAGTCGCGGTACATGAAGGTGGCGGAGCTGCTACGGAGCAACACGTCTGCCATCTTCTGGAAGTCGTCTTCCAGCCGGTCTTCCTGGAAGTCCATTCCCGTAGCCTTGAGGAAGCAGTATTTAAAGTAGTTCAAGTCCCACAGAATGCTGCGGCTATTGAACTCTGCCTGCGGGTAGCAGTAGGAGAAGTCCATGCCGTCGGCTCCGGCAAACTGTACGGCGGGCAGCAGACGGATGGTCTTGCGCAGCAACTGTTTCTCTTCCTCACCGAATACGCTGGTCTTGCGGCCTTTCTCGATGGCATTGAATAGGAGCGAGTCGCCCAGGTCTTCTTGCAGATAATAGATATCATCTTCGGAGCGGATGAACACTTGCGGTACGGGCAGTCCTTTCTGGCGGAAATGTTCTGCCATGTAGAGGAAGGCGCGGTTCTCCTCCACAGACTCTCCGCTGACGCCGATAAGTGTAGGACTTCCGATGAGGCGGAAGTAACGGCGGTTGGAGCCGGAGGAGGGGAGTTCGTCAATCTGTTCCGGTTCGTGTCCGGTATGTGCGATGTAGAGTTTCTTAAGTTCTTCGGTTATCATGGTGGTATGTTTTATTTTCGCAGCTAAGATAAAACTTTTGTCGGAGATATGCTTATCTTTGCACGTTGAAAATGTACTAATGTGCCAATATGCCAATGTGCCAATGACCTGCGGCATGGGGAAGTAGCGCAAGTATAGCGCAGCCGATTAGCACATTGGCACATTAAATCATTAGCACATTAATTATGCGTTCCATCCCTCAGTTTCTCATAGCCGCCCCCACATCGGGCAGTGGAAAGACCACCGTCAGTCGTGGACTGATGGCATTGTTTGTGAAGAAAGGTCTGAAGGTGCAGCCTTTCAAGTGCGGTCCCGATTATATAGATACTAAGTATCACGAGGCGGTATGCGGCCGTCCTTCCGTCAATCTGGATACTTTCATGGCATCTCAGGAGCACGTAAGCAGTCTGTATGCACGCTATTCGGCGGATGCGGATGTTGCCGTGGTCGAGGGGATGATGGGGATGTACGACGGGTACGACCGCGACCGGGGCTCGTCGGCAGAAGTGGCACGGCTCTTGGGTATTCCTGTGGTGCTGGTGGTTGATGCCAAGTCGGCTGCCTATTCCATGGCTCCTTTGTTGTCGGGGTTCATCAATTTCCGTCCGGATATACGTATTGCGGGAGTTATCTTCAATCGTGTCGGCTCGCTCCGCCACTACCGGATGCTGCAGGAGGTCTGTGAAGACTTGAACGTGACTTGTCTGGGCTATCTGCCCAAACGGAAGGAACTGGAGCAGGAGTCACGCCATCTGGGGCTGGATTTCAGCCGTTCTAAGGAGACGGAGGGACTGGATATGCTGGCAGGCTTGCTGGAGGAACATGTGGACTGGGAACTGCTGCTCTCGACAACCGGGCTTCCATTGCCTGCGGCGGCAGTGGAGGAGAAGCCGGTACTATCGGAGCCGGGGAAGCTGCATATCTCGGTAGCGCGCAACGAAGAGTCCTTTTCCTTCCTCTATGCGGAGCATCTGGATATTCTGCGCCGTATGGGCACGGTCACTTTCTTCAATCCGGAGCAGGACCGGGCTATTCCGCAAGAGACGGATTTGCTCTATCTGCCCGGCGGCTATCCCGAGAACCGTCTGGAGGAACTTGCCGGGGCAAGGCTTGCCAGGGAGTCTATCCGCAGCTATATAGAGGCCGGTGGCAGGACGCTGGCAGAATGCGGGGGGATGATATATCTTTCGCAGTCCGTTCTTTCTGATGGGGATACGGACGGGGGAAGCGCCGGGAGCTGTGTAGGCAATATTGGAAATGAGATGGTAGGAGTATTGCCTTTCAGCATTACGAACGAGCGTAAACGCAGGAAACTGACATTGGGATACCGCCGGTTCGACTATAACGGATGGCGGCTGAAAGGACACGAATTCCATTATACGCAGTTTGCCGTGCCCGAAACCGATGGAAAAGAAGGTGGTGCGTGCAGTCTTCCTCCCTCGATAGCGCAGGTCTACAATGCCAAAGGAGGGAAGGTAACCACTCCCGTCTTTCGCTATAAGAACCTGATAGCCAGTTATACGCATCTGTATTGGGGCGAGGTGGATGTGATGGCTTTGTTCGGTGAACTCTAATCTTGTAGAACCTCCTTTGAACCGGTTTGTTTTAGTGAACAAATTTATTTATCCCTATATATTCTTTATAATTTTCTTATATAATTTACTTTGTACTCATAAATTTTTCCCATCAACGTGGCCTTTTTAGGATATGCGTAGGGTGCGGATTTGAAAATCAGATTTATTATGAGTAAAAAAGAAAAGAATGTAGAAATGGGGAGCCCCATGAAGATGCCGGATTTGGCATCTTATATGCAGACGGTGATTGAGCAGTTGGAAGCGGATAAGAAGCGCTCGGCGGCACATACCTATACGTATGCGTTGAAATCTATCGCGGAGTTTTACGGTGGGGCAGGAATGCCGATGCCGGTGGATGAGGTCTTTACGCCAGGCAGGTTGAAGGAGTATGAAGAATGGATGAGACGGGAAGGAATGAGGAAGCGGAAAAGAGAGCCTAAAGGGTTGAGCTTGAATACCATTTCCACCTATATGCGGAACTTGAAGGCGGTATATCACCGGATGGTCGGCGAAAAGGTGCTGCCCTATAACCCGAAATTGTTTGATGACGTGTACACAAAAGTGGAATCACAGACTAAACGGGCGTTGGAACTGGAACAGATGAATACGTTGCTGTGTACAGACTTAAGAAAATTGCCTTCGGATCTGCGGTGTGTGCTGGCTTATTTTTTATTGATGTTCCTATTCCGAGGAATGCCGTTCATTGACCTCGCTTATTTGCGTAAACAAGATGTGAAAGGGAACCGCATTGTATATAGCCGCCACAAAACAGGACGGCAGATGACGGTGCGTATTCCCAAAGAAGCGATGGAACTGATGAAAGAGTTTAAAAGCAAGAATCCGGATTCCATCTATCTCTTTCCGATTCTACACAGACAAGAGAGCAAGAAGAAACGGGCCGGGAAGGTGAAAAAGGATAAAGAACTGTATATGGATTATCTTCGGGCTCTTCGTGGCTTCAATCTGAAACTGGAAAAAATAGCGTCTCTGTTGCTGCCAGGTGTGAAGCTCAGCTCATATGTGGCGCGCCATACATGGGCTACGTTGGCTTTTCATGCAGGAATGAGTATCGGCATCATCAGCAAGGCATTGGGCCATTTCTCTATCAAGGTGACGGAAACATACCTGAAACCTTTTGAGAATGAAAAGGTGGATGCGGCCAATGAAGAACTGATAATCTCGGTCGCAGGATACAATGAAAAGAAAGTTGCATGAAAAATGCCGTCTGACAATGGCTCTGGTAAGGGAAGTGTTACTTACCAAGTAACGGATAGTTTGATTCACAAAGATTGGAATTCTTCCTCATAAATCCAAATAATAGTTTAGTTTTCTATAAAAATCTTATCATTTTATTTGTTTACCGACACAACACACGAAAAAATACATATTGTTCCGGTGTGTATTCTGAAAAACACACAAAGTGCTCCTCCATTTCTGATGCCTCAAAAACGGAATATATTTCTTTACATCATTATATGACTCCCAAAACAGCTTTTTTATTGCGGATAGAGAAGACTATCCGTTACTTGGTAAGTAACGGCTTGACAAAGCAAATTATAATGATACTTATAAAAATAAAACACTTGCTTTTTGCATCGGGAAACATGCTGCTATTGTGGGTGTTTTACAACTTCACCTTCTTCATGTTGGTCGCTTGTAGTCACCGTGAGCAGGTTTACTCCCTTGAAACTGAAATCATGATCAGTGCCGATTGGAGTCGGTCGGGATTGAATGAGAAGGAACAGGATTATGGTGCCACCACTGTATTCTATCCTACAGACGGCAGTAGTCCCATTATGGTACTGATGGGCGACCGAACGTATAAGACTGTGTATCTGAAAGAAGGACGTTATGACGTTGTTCTCTTTAACCGTTCATTTGACGATTTTGGTAACCTGGGCTTTAGGGGAGAAGATGCCTACCGGACGTTGGAGGCACATGCCACAAATGTGGTGACAAAGAATGTCCCTTCCACGGAGATAATCATTATGGATAGTCCCGACGAACTTGCAGCCGATTGTATGGAAAGTTTTGAAGTGACTCCGGGCATGTCGGGAAACTATTCATCGGGCATGACTAACTGGGGGAGCAAAAAGATTGACGGTAGTAAAAATGGTTGCCAGCTCTGTTTCCTTCCCCAAAAACTGACTCAAAAGATAACAGTTAAAATCCGTATTAAAGGAATGAACAATATACGTAATGCCACTTGTAAATTGGATGGTATTGCAGAATCTGTGTTTCTCGCTTCGGGACAGATTTCAGAAAAGACTGTGGCGCAGGAGTTTTGTCTCGGTAATCCCGTTTATAATTCCGGATCGGCGACGGACGGAACACTAAGCGCCTCTATCAGCGTGTTTGGTTTTGATACGGAGATTTCACATAACCTGCATTTGAGAGCAGAATTGGTGGACGGGAAAACCACATTTGAAGAAAGTTTTGATGATCTGAAAATAAGCCAGTTGGAAGAAGGAGATGGAAGAATGAGCATTTTCATCGACATGACGTGCGAAAAAAAAGTACCGAATGTGAAAGTTGAAGGAAGTTCGGGTTTTGACGCCAACGTGGATGACTGGGAGGATGAAGTGAACAGTGATATAGATATTTGAGGACATAATTAATATTAATTGAAAAAATGAATAGAAGATGGGAACGAAAAGTTTATTGATGGCAATGGCAGCGCTGACGATAGCCGGTTGCTCGCAAAATGAAGTTACGGAGATAAATCCGGATGCAGACCGGACAATCGGTTTGGATGTATATACGGGAGTACAGACCAGAGGAACGGAAACCACTACGTCCACGCTGAAAGAAGCGGATGCCGGTTTCGGTATTTTTGCCTATAAAACAAGCAAGGAAGGATGGGATAGTGAGAAAGCGAGTACAACACCCGATTTTATGTATAATGAACATGCTACATGGACTTCCGGTAGTTGGGGGTATGCTTCTCTGCGTTTTTGGCCGACGAATGATGATAAAATAACTTTCTTCGCTTATGCACCTTATGAATCCAATCCGGGAGAGGGAACAGACCAAAAAATAATTTTATCGGCACAAAGTGATAAAGAGGCTCCTAAAATCACCTTTGAAGTAAAAACTTCAAATAATTGGAAAGATATGGTGGATTTAGTAACGGATTGCCGTACTGCCATAAAAGACTTGACTTCTGAGAGCAATGTCGGTAACAAAGGAACAGTCCAGTTTAAATTCAGCCATGTGCTTACCCAAATAGCCAATGTCAAGGTGAAGCCGGACGTGAATCTGGGCGCTGAAACAAGAATCTTTGTAACAGGATTAAAACTGTCTCCGGGAAGTGGAATACTTTACAACAAAGCGGTTTATGATTTCGGTACTGATGCTTGGAATGCCATCTCACCTTCCGCATCCTATTTTTCGGCTGAGCAAGACCTTAGTGAGTTTGTGAATAGAACAGGCATTGACCAATGGGGGTATAAGAAGAGTGCTGTCGACGTGAGTAGTAATACCGATGCAACAGCTTTGTTCTCAGAAAAGGAAGCTCTTTATTTCATTCCTGTGAATAACCAAAACGGTACAGCCAAGGAAGGGGATTTGAGCCTAAAGATTAGTTATGATGTTGTGACAAAGGTGAATGATAGTAGTAATCTGACAAGTACTGTGACGGATAAAGAAGTCAAATTGCCGCAAGGAACTTTTAAAAAAGGGACACAGCATACTTACGTGTTGACCATCAAGATGAATGCTATCAGTATTGCTGTTGATGACAATATGACGGGATGGACCAGTAATGGGGAAAGTAACATTTAGGTAGAAGGAGTATGAAAGGAAAAGCAGAAGATATAGGGATGAAGCGGTTGTGTAGCATCCTCCTTGCATTACTTTTGTTGTTGGGAGCATGCAGTGGGGAAGAAAGTAAGAACGGACTTCCGCAGGAGAATCTTCCTATCGGCTTTTCTGGAGTTATTACAATGACGAGGGGAACCGGGAAATTTGCCACTGCCGGTGAACTTAAGAATGTGGGAGTGTTTGCATATTTTACACATGGAAAATTCAACGAGAATACTGCCATACCGAATTTTATGTATAACCAGCTTGTGGAAAAACAACTGGATGAGGGAACATGGTCTTATAGTCCGGTCAAGTTCTGGCCGGACAATTCCACCACGGATAAAATCAGTTTCTTTGCTTATGCCCCTTACGTGAATGAAGTGGAAAATGGTTACCTCTCTTTTCAGAATGAAGGAACGGCAAGCGGATTTCCGGTGTTGGGGTATACCGTTCCGATAGCTGTAAATAATCAGATAGATTTTCTTGCCGCAACTCCGGTAATGAATCAAAGCAATGGTAATGTAACTTTCAAACTGCACCATACACTGGCCAAGGTCAATGTCTATATAAAAAGTAATGATAATACGGAGGGAAAGTCAGTAACTTCCTTCTCGATTACGGGAATGAAGAGTGGATTGCTTACCTATTATAATCCTACAGCAGATAGTGACATAGGCTGGAAGTGGACATATCCATCGGCTGATGAAAAGGAAAACTTTACCACCGGTATAATAAGTTTTCCGGTACCGGATACAATTATAGAAGAAAAGAAACTGCTTGCAACCTTCTTTCTGCTTCCTGCCGGGGCAGGAAGTAAGTTCAATATTTCTTATCAATATACGGCCAAAGATAGTAATAATGCTCTTGTTGTTCAAACTGTCAGTATGGAAAACCTGTTTTTACCTCTGACTGACAATTGGGCTTTGGGAAGGGCTGTCAGCTATACTATAGGTATAGCAAGAAAGGCAATTACTGTGATGCCGGAGAACGGCCCCGTATCATGGGAAGAGAATACTGAAACCGAGACCGTTATTGGAACGGAAGCAAAACAAGAAACTGATTGACCTGACGGGGTAATTCTGGACTTCGCAAAAAGATGCCAATCTGTTTAAAGTAAGATAATATGAAAAGATATATGAAATTTTTCACTGGAATAGTATTTGGGGGCATCCTTTTAGTGTGTAGTGCATGCACTGACGAATACGAAGCAAACAATGGAGGTATGAAGGAGTGCTGTGAGGGAGTACCCTTTACAGTTCGGGCTATAGTCGCTGATTTTGAAGAGCTCTCCAATGCAGGAAAGTCCTCTACACGTACCTCTGTAAGGGACGAACATTTTAAAATGGAGTTTGTCGATGGTGATTCGATTGGTGTTTTTGCCATAAAGGACGGTGCTATAATGGATAATATTGATAATGCCAAATTGGTTTACAATATGTCAAGCGGCAGTTGGAATCCGGTGGGAAATGGTACACTTTATTGGTATGATGGAGTGAGTTATGTCGCTTACTATCCATATAGGAAGAATATCACAATAGATCTCTCAAAAGGTATGGACGGAGCCATTGCTTCACTGACCGGGAATGAAAAACTGCAACCTGCGAAGGACCAGTCCACAACAGAAAAGCATATTGCCAGCGATTTGTTGGTTGCCACCGGCGTACCTGCTATTGACAATTCTTCCGGAATAATCCTGAACTTGCTGTTTCAACACCAGTTTGCATTGCTTGTATTGCAACCGCAAGTATACGTAGGTTGTTTTGCACCAGAAAAAGCAGGCTTTGTTTACCATAGGGAATCGAGGGTTTTAGGAACAGACTCGGCGGCTATTAATGTGAGTCTGAACGGTATTACTCCATATCAGATAGATTCTTTGAAATATTGTGCCATTGTTCCGCCGCAAGCAAATGCACGGGTTACCGGAAACTATATGACTACCGATGGCAGAGATGATACGAATGTAAAGATAAATTATTCGGGCAGCTCCATCAGTTTTACTTCTGGAAAATGCTATACCTTGAAGGTTATTAGTCCCGTACCCGGTAAAGGAAGTATAGAAAGAAAGCTTTATCCCGGGGATTTTGTCTTTCAGAACGAAATCGATAAAAGAATAGAAGTACATCCCGGAAACGGGAAGTTGGAAGAAGATGGGAAAATCTATGATTATGAAAATGCTATCGGAATGGTAATTACTTGCGATCCGGAAAGGATGACAGACGAGAGGTGTAATAAAAAAGGATGGAATCATGCCTATGTGATGATGTTGGATAGTTTGAAAGAAGGGAATTGGGGACCGATGGATTTAATCGAAGCGGATATTGATACAATATCAATAGCTGATGTGAAGTCAAAGCATGATTTTAGCAGAATTAAGAATAACATGAACGGGTACTCTGAAACTTTACAAATGCTGGCAAATCATGAGGGTGATGCATCTTTTGTAAGCGACTGTCGTGCTTTTTATCTGGTGAAAACTTACAATAACAGCAATAAGGTGCCAGATGGGATCGAACGTAGTCCGTGGTTTCTGCCAAGCATAGGGCAATGGTTTGATGTATTGGTGAATATTTGTGGAAGATCTCCGGAAAACTTCCAGCACAATACCGGTAATGGTTTACAAGATGAAAAGTGGGGACAGGAAACGTTAGATAAATTAGAAGGACAGTTATCCAAAGTTGGTAAATCGTTACCGCAGTTTAACGTGAACTACAGACTTGGTTTCAGTTGCAGTTCTCAATATGATAAAGATAGAAGCTGGATGCTTCTCTGGCATATTGATGATCCCTTATATAAGTGGGAAAGGGTTTGCTTACAAGGATATAATAAGACTTCTGCATGGCATGTCCGGCCGTTTTTTGCATTTTAATCATTCCTTGATTAAAAATAGTCCTAATCTAAGTTTGAATTCATTATGAAAAAGTCCGGATAGCGCATTGATATTTTATGTAATTTCGTTTGTGTTCTCGAAATAGTGGAGTATCTTTGTTTTCATTTAAATATATTATGATTATGAAACTGAATACTTATCGCTTGTCTTCTTTGGAAGACCCTACTGATGAACAACTGCATGCTTTGATGGAACAAGTGGCTGTTGCGGCCCGTGAAAGTTCTCGCAAGGCAAAAAGAGAATTGGAGCGGAGAATGCAAGAGGTGAGAGAAAAATTGAAAGCATATAGAGCTAAAAATGTAAGTGATATATCCATGTGATGAACGAAAAAAATCCGACACTTTGTATAGTAGCTGGTCCGAATGGTTCGGGTAAAACTTCTACGACAGTGCAACTGCTTCATAATGAATGGGCAGAAAATAGCCTTTACATTAATCCTGATAATATAGCGCAAGAACAATATGGTGATTGGAATTCTCCCGTTGCAGTATTGAAGGCAGCAGAATTGGCGACTAAAATGCGTTATGAGTGTTTAAGGAAAAGGCAAGATTTTGTATTTGAAACAGTCTTTTCCTCAGACGAAAAACTTGCATTTGTTGAAGAAGCAAAAAAAGCAGGATTTTTTATTCGCATTTTTTTTGTCTGTACAAATAATCCTGAGATAAATGTACGGCGTATTACACAGCGCTATTTGAATGGAGGGCATGAAGTTCCCATTTCCAAAATTATTTCCCGTTATTATAAATCGTTATTGAATATAGGCAAAGCAATATCCTTGGTTGATAGGGTATATGTCTACGATAATTCAATAGAAAATCAAATTCCTCGATTATTGTTCCGCACTGTAAACGGGACCCTCTTCAAACAATATGTAGAGGAAATCCCGCAGTGGGCACAGTTCCTTATCAAATAGAGAATGAAAAGAGTCTATACCAAAACTGGAGACAAAGGAACAACGGGTATTCATGGTGGCGCGCGTGTGCCGAAAGATGACATCCGTATCGAGGCAAACGGATGCCTTGATGAATTGAATGCCGTGATTGGTATCGTGCGCTCCATGCTGGCGGCAGAAGATGGATGGCAGGAGTTGCTGCATGCTGTCCAGCGGGAACTGATGGTGGTGATGAGCCATGTGGCCACTCCCTCGGGAGTGGTGAACCCTAATCCGCTTTCTGCCGCAGAGCTCACGCTGCGCTGTGAGCAGGAGATGGATGCCATGACCGTCCTGCTGATGACGGACAACGGCTACTTCCTTTTGCCTGGTGGCACTCCCATATCAGCCCAACTGCAGTTTGCCCGTACCGTGGCCCGCCGTGCCGAACGCCGTTTGTGGACACTCCATCGCCAAGACCCTGTGAACGAGGATATTCTGCGCTTCATCAACCGCCTTTCGGACTTGTTCTTCGTCATGGCCCGCATGGAGATGCAGCGGCAGGACTGGCCGGAGGAGAAATGGCAAGAGTTTGCCTACAAAAGGAAAAGACTGTAAGCACTTATCGCTAACCGCCGGGAAGCTGTTTTCAGCATAGGGGTTCTATTTGCTGTCCGAGCCTTAAATCATACAGACATGCCCGTACTTCCGCTTCGCTGCCGATATGCTTTCCTGCATCGTCGGACAGCTTCACGCATTCGCGCCATTCCTGGTTGACGTTCATCTTGCATTGCGTCAGTTTCATTACGATGTTGGAGGGCTTGAATCCGGTATCATTCGTCAGATTGGTGCCGATGCCGAAGGAACAGCGGATTTTGCCCCTGCAATGCTCCTGGATGTCGAGTGCCTTGCCAAAATCGAGCGCATTGCTGAAGACGATGGTTTTAGTGGTAGGGTCGATGCCCAGTTCGCGGTAGCGGGCAACGAGCTTGTCGGTGAAATCGAATTCATCGCCGGAGTCGCAGCGTACACCGTCGAATAGTTTGGCCTGCTTGCGGCTCAGGTTACTTAAGAAAATGCCGGAGGTATAGGTATCGGACAGTGCGATGCCCAAGTCACCGTCGTACACGTTCACCCAGTTTTCCAAGGCCATGTAGTTGGCGTGTTTGTAGCCGAACTGTGCGCCGTGGAACATGAACCATTCATGCGGATGCGTCCCCATAGGCTTCATGCCGTATTTCATGGCGAAGTGGCAGTTGGAAGTCCCGGTACAGTATTCGGCGGCTTCCTTCAGACGGTCTATGACTTTGTCCTGTACCTCGAACGAGAAGCGTCTCCGGGTGCCGAACTCTGAAAAATACAGCTGGTGTCGGTTGGAGAGTGCCACCTTTTCGGACAGTTTGCAGAGTATGCCGTCCATGTCGGCCACGTTTCCCAAAGAACGGTTCTTTATTTCGGATACGATAGAAAGCAGGGGGACTTCGTAAAGGGTGGCCTTGTACAGATAGTCCGTGATTTCAATGTTCAGGTGCCGGTCCTCGTCCAGATGGATGCTTACCTTCTCCGGCTGGAAGCGGAAGGAGGAGAGCCACTCCCAATAGACCCTCGGCAGGAAACGGCAGTGGCGGGTCATGTATTCCAGCTCTTCGGCAGTAAGTACGGTCTGTGCCAGGCTGTCCACCGCCTCTTGCAGTTCCTTCAGAAACGTGTCCGTATAGGCGGTGTCGTCTCTGTCCTTGAAGCTGAAAGTGCCCATGGCATAGGGAAACAATTTGATGTAGGCATACGAGGTGGTGAATTTGTAAAGGTCTGTATCGAGTATGGTATGAATCATGGCAAAATATTCTTTAGTTATGATGTTCGATTTTGGGGATGAAGATAGTGAAAATTTCTTATTTGATCAGCCTCTATCTGTTAACAACGGCATATTCCTATTAAACCATGTTATAAATGAGACCGTCATGGACAGAAATTTTGGATATTTCGGGGAAGTCCGTATATTTGCAATGTGTTTTTCATAGTATTAGATTTAAGGTTAACAAAAGATTGGCTGTCTGGGATAGATAGCCTTTTTTTATGCCTTCACTTTTCCTTCTCCGTAGAGGTGGCGTGTAGTGCAGAGCGCCAAAGTTCCATAGACCAATACTTGTATCCACATCGTCAGCATCTGCGGCCATACGTCGGCCAGCGTTCCACCCATTGAATTCAGTTTTACAAAAGCAAGTACGGCAGGACCTGCCGGAAACAGATAGTGGGCTGTCTGCCAATACCACGGCATCAGCTCCAGCGGATAGGACACGCCCGAAAGGAAGATATAGCCCACAGAGAAGAAGGCTATCATCAGCAACGGCGCTTCGGAGTCTGTAAACCAGCGGGAGACGGCCAGGGCAAGGAAACTCGTGCCCAGCAGGAAGGGTATCATCATTGTGACGATGTCTCCTCCGCTGCCGATGTGTGGGATGCTGAACAGGTGCGGCAACAGTCCCAGCAGGAATAGGGAAAACACCACGTAGAGCATGAAGTATACGAAGGTCCTGCCTCCGACAATCCGTAATGTATCCTTCAATGAGTCGGCACGCATCAGCCGTATTCCTTTTCTTCGGGCTTCCGCTTCCTCGCCCGTCAGCATGGCAATCACCATCAGCATCGTCTGGAAGATGATGACAATTAGGACGGCGGGAATCAGATAGGAACCGTAGCCCTCTGTATAGTTGTAGAGCGCCGTGCCGGACACGCTGACGGGAGCGGACGAAGCCACTGCCAGCAGTCCTTGCGGAGGTAGGAATACGGTGCCCTCCATGCGGTGGGCATCGTTCACGGCAAGCATGACGCGCGCACTGGATTCTTGCAGTCCTTTGAAGTTGAGGAAAGCGTCCGTGGCGGCATAGAGTACGAAGACCGAAGTCTCGCCCCGTGCCACACGTGCCTCGAAGTCGGCAGGCAGGTAAAGGATGCCTGCCACGTCGCCCTGCTTCATCCATTGGCGGGCTTCGAGGATGTTGGGTGTCTGGCCGTAGACGGCGGTCTGGGGAGTGGCGTCGAGCAGTCGGATGTATTCGCGGCTGAGGGCGGAGTGGGAGAGGTCTACCACTGCGACGGGAGCCTTGCGCACCAGGTTGGGGGCGTACATGTAGTTGTAGAGCAGTCCGTAGAGGAAGATACCGCCTGCCAGCACGAGCAGGATGGCGGGATTGGTGGCGATGGCATGCCACTCGTGGCGGATGACGGAAGCTGTTGACAATGCGGTAGGTGGGCAAGGTGATGGGGAGGCGGAGATTGCTTCTTCCCTTATCTCTTTTTTTATCCACCATTTCAGCAATGGCAGTATCAGCAGTGCTGCCAATAGGAAGATGAAGAGTGTAGCTACCGACTGCCAGAAGTAGGCAAACCCTGCATCGAAGTAAATCATGGCTTGTGCCGCCTCCGTGAAGTGCCGCACGGGGAAGAGGTAGGAGGCCGCATGCACGGGCGCATACATGGCTGTAACGGGAAACGTGACTCCGGACAGCGTAGCCCCCAACGACCCCACCATGGATACTACACTGATGATATAGGCAATCTTGGGAAAGACAGAATAGATAAAGACCGCCAATGCCTGGGTAGCGATGATGAAGAGCACGGTCACTGCATTCATCAGCCACAGACTGCCAGCGAAGGGGATATGTAGCGGGCCGAACAGTACATAGTTTGCCAGGATACCGATGGACGAGAAGATGAGGGTATAGGGCAGCAGTTTCCCTGCTACGGCAGTGAGGATATTGCCTCGTGCCGTCTCCAGCCATTCGCCGACGCTGCCGAATTTCAGTTCGCTGCCTATGGAGTAGACGGTGGTGAGCAGGATGAGTATCTGGAACAGTACGAAAAAGAAAGGCTGGCTCAGGTAGATGGAGTAGTCCATGTCCGGATTGTAGAGGGGATGGGTACTGGCTTCTACGGGGAGCAGAAAGGTCTGTATCTGTTCTCCGCTGACTCCCAGAGCTTCGGCCTGCATCACGATGGGCGAGAGCGCCACGGGGGCAAGCGTATTCTCGAACGCCGCCATCAGCTCGCTGCCTACCGAAAGAAGGGCATAGTGGTAATAATAGGTGAGCGTTGCGCCAGTTCCCGTCACCGCCTTCTGTTCGAAGCGGGGCGGGATGACGAGGTAGCCGTATATGTCCTTCTGTTGCAATGCCCGGCGGGCGTCGGCTTCGTCGGTGAAGTGCTCCGTCACACGGAAGGTGGGGGCGGCAGAGATGCGCCGGGAGATATTGCGCGAAGTGGCAGTGTTGTCCAGGTCGACGATACCCACGGGAATGTTCTCCATCTGTCCGTTTCCAAAGATGGTGGCCATGAAGAACAGACAGAGCAAGGGTAGCACGACGCAGACGCCGAGGTATAGACGGCGGGAGGTCATGCGGTGCCATTCGCGACGGATAACCATGCGGAGCGCTTTCATTGCGTAGCCAAATTCTTTATCTTTCATTTTTTATTCTTCATTTTTAAGAGTACGGACATCCCCGGTCTCAATCCCTCTACCTGCTGTGTGGGACGTGCGTGTATCTCGAACGTCTGCATGTCATAGCTGCCCGTCTGTTTGGTGGATTTCCAGGTGGCGAAGCTGCCCAGCGGACTGATGTAGTAGATGCGGAATTCAATGTCCTTGCCGTCGATGGCGGGGACATCGGCACGGAAAGTGCCTCCCATCTTGAATTGCGGCATCAGGTCCTCGCGTATGTTCAGTACCACGTGTGCATCGTCCATCACGACAAGGCTCATGATGGGAGTACCGGGGGCCACCAGCTCTCCGCGTTTGGGGAAGATGGTGGCTATCTGGCCATCTTCGGGAGCAGTCAGGCGGGAGTCGACGAGGAGGGAGGAGACTTCATCGACAGTGCTTCGCGCCGCTTCCACCAGGCTGCGGGCCGAGGCGCGGTCCTCGCTCTGCGCTCCGTCCACGGCCATCTGGTATTGCTCGTAGGCGGCACGTTCGGCGGCTTGGGCGGCTTTGTACATGGCTTCCACCTCGTCACGCCGCTGGGAGGTGACGACACTGTCCTTATAAAGCGTTACAATGCGTTGGTAAGTGGTCTTGGCGAGGGCAAGGTCGCTCTGCGTCTTGTTCCAGAGTTGCCTGGCGGTGGCCACAATCTGGCGGCGGGTACCGGCGTCTATCTTCTTGTTCTGCTCCTGGGCCACCTGCTCCAGGGCATTCACCTGGCGGTATTTGGCTTCGATGGTGGGGCTGTTGATGACGACAAGCGTATCGCCTGCCTTCACCCAGTCGCCCTCTTGTACGAGGAAGGAGTCCACACGTCCGGGCAGCTTTCCGCTGATACGTATTTCCGTTGCTTCCACTTGTCCTTGCAGGACCAGGGGCTGCCGGTTCATGAGTAACATGCCGGCAAGCGAAATGATGACCGTTGCGGCCAGGATAATGACGAATGCAATGCTGATGCTTTTATTATTGATTTTCATAAAGGGTAGGTTTTAATAAGTTGTCTCGAAATATTTCTCGAACCGTTCCGGCGTTCCGCAGATAGCCAGCAGGTTCATCAGTGCCACATCATATTCGTAATAGGCTGCCAGACGCGCCACGCGGACGGTTGCCAGCATCGTTTCCGCATCTACGACCTCGGTACTGGTTGCCATGCCTTCGGCAAAGGATTTCTTGCGGATTCGCACCAGCTCTTCGCTCAGCTCGATGGTGGTATTCAAGGCGCGTACGTTGTCTTGTGCCTTTTGCAGTTGGGTGTAGAGCTTGTCGATGCCTACGCTCAGGTCTTCTTTGGCTTTTTCTTGTCCCAGGGCAAGGGTCTGCTGGGCTATCTTCGACTGGCGGATGCGCTTCTCACGCGCCAGTCCGTCGAACAGGTTCCAGGTGAAGCCCACACCTACGATGGTGCGGGGGACAAGATTGCTTTGTATGCCGTGGGCATAGAGGGTCTGCTTGCCGAATACGGCGATGTCCGGCAGGTAGCCGCTCTGGTCGATGCGGAGCTGCTGGCGGGCAATCTGTGACTGCAGTTGCAGTTGGTTCACGGTGTAGTTCTCCACCCGCATGGCTTGCAGGAACTCCTCTTTGGCGGGCAGTTGGTTGTTGATGAAAAGCTCCGAAGTAGGATGGATGCTGCATGTGTCTTGCAGGTTGAGCAGGGTGCGCAGGGCACTTTGCACGACGGAGGCCTCCTTCCGGGCAGCCTCCAGTGAACGGGCAGCTTCATCCATATTCACTTGGGCAAAGAGCCGGCCTGCCTTGTCTATCATGCCGGCAGCTTCCAGTTTAAGGGCATTCTGGTAATGGCGTTGCAGGCTGTTGTAAGTCTCCTGCCGCACGCGTACTACCTCTTGCGCAAGTTTCAGCCCGAAGTAGCTTTCTGCCAGCAGGGTGCGTTGCGTGGCATCGGTCTGTCCCCGGTTTTCGCGGGTAATGTCTATCATGGTGTTGCCTATCTTCGAGGCCCGGATGCGCTTGCCGCCGGAGAATACGACCCATTCGGCGGTCAGGCCGACGGAAGTCAGGTTGCGTGGAGCCAGTGGAAAGGCAAGGGTATGGGAGCCTATCTGGTCGAGTATGCTGCTGATGAATTGGTCGTCCGGCACGATGTTGTGCACAAAGTCCTTTGCCGGGTCGGTGAACTGGGAAAGGGGCTGTTTTACCTCTATCTTTTCGGAAAGATGCACGAACGTACCGGCACCTTGCAGGGAGGGGTACCAGAGGGCATTCAGTTTGTCACGTTCCGCACGGGCGGCTTCAATTCCCTTGTCGGCTATTTTCAGGCTGCGGTTGCCGTTTTGCATCTGCCTTAGGGCATCACCGAAGCTAAGGGGAAGGGAGGTTTGTGCGGCCACTCCACCGATGGCAAGCAGCACGCAGGCAGCAGCCGGAAAAAATCTCCGGCATAATAGATTATTCATAAGTTCGTTCGGTTTAGGGGTTCTTGTTTCTCTAAACAAGAGGAGGTGGGAATTGTTCAGTAGTCATCTTTTTGAATAGAACGTTACAAATATAACGAATAGTTTCCGAAGATATGGCTTATGAATGGGAGAGATATTCGGATTTGCACTATCTTTGCATTCGCTAAAATGGAATTTATGGAGAAACTTCATCCGATTATGTTTGCCGGGACGGGCAGTGATGTGGGAAAGAGCATCATTGCTGCCGCCTTCTGCCGCATCTTCAAGCAGGACGGCTATCAGCCCGCACCGTTCAAGGCACAAAATATGGCGCTCAATTCATTTGCCACTCCCGAAGGGCTGGAGATAGGCCGTGCCCAGGCTGTGCAAGCAGAAGCCGCCGGAGTGCCTTGCCACACGGACATGAATCCGCTACTGCTGAAACCACAGTCGGACCATACCTCGCAGGTTGTCCTCAACGGGCGTCCTATCGGCAACCGCAATGCTTATGAGTATTTCCGCAAGGAAGGACGCGACGAGCTGCGCCGGGAGGTTTGTGCTGCCTACGACCGCCTTGCCGCTCGCTATAATCCCGTTGTGCTGGAAGGCGCGGGAAGCATCTCCGAAATCAATCTGCGGGATACCGACCTTGTCAATCTGCCGATGGCCCTGTATGCCGGAGCCGATGTAATTCTTGTGGGCGACATTGACCGTGGCGGTGTGTTTGCCAGTGTCTATGGTTCGCTGATGTTGCTTCGTCCCCATGAGCGGGAACGCATTAAAGGAATTCTTATCAACAAGTTCCGGGGGGATATACGTCTCTTCGAGTCGGGCATTACGATGCTGGAGGAGCTTTGCGGCATTCCCGTTGTCGGGGTGGTGCCTTACTACCGTGATATCTACATTGAAGAAGAAGACTCCGTGGCGCTTGCCGCAAAGTCTGTCCGTGCCGAGAAGGGAAAGGTGAACATCGCCGTCATTCTGCTGCGCCACCTCAGTAACTTCACCGATTTTAATGTCCTGGAACGTGACCCACGCGTACATCTCTTCTATACTAACAATGTGGATGAGCTGGCAAAGGCCGACGTCATCCTGCTGCCCGGCTCCAAGAGCACACTTGATGACCTTTACGAATTGCGCCGTAACGGTGTGGCGGCTGCCATCACCCGTGCCCACCGTGAAGGTGCCACCGTGATGGGCATCTGCGGTGGCTATCAAATGATGGGGCAGGAGGTGCTCGACCCTGAGCATGTGGAGGGGGACATTGAACGCCTGCCCGGACTGGGACTGTTGCCCATCAGTACCCGCATGTCGGGAGAGAAGGTGACCCGCCAGGTGAAGTTTGGTCTGTGCAATCCCCATTCTCCATCTTCCACTCTCCGTTCTCCATTAATGCAGGGCTATGAAATCCATATGGGAGTGACTACCCCCGTGGAAGGCGCCCCCGATTCTCCCCTAAATCTTTTGGAGAACGGCTCTACCGACGGTTACTACGTGGACTCCACCTGCATGGGGACCTATATTCATGGCATTCTCGACAATCCGGAATTCATAGATTTCCTGCTTGCGCCTTTTGCAGACAAACTGTCCGGGAATGCCGGCGCTTTCGATTACCATACATTCAAAGAAGAACAATACGATAGGCTTGCCGAGCACGTGCGCCGCCACGTCAACCTGCCGCTTATCTACCAAATATTGACAAAGAACCATGATTGAAGGACACGGAGACGATTCCTATAAATACAGCCGTCCCATTACGGCAAACTTCAGCTCGAACGTTTACAACAGGGTAGACCTCTCTGCCTTGAAGGCGCATCTGTGTGCCCGGATTGACGGCATCGGCAACTATCCCGAACCGGAGCCTTACACGCTTGAGGCCTGCCTTGCCCGCCACCACCGTCTTCCTGCCGAGGCAGTGTGCGTGACGAATGGAGCTACCGAAGCCATCTATCTTACCGCACAGACTTTCCGCGGGACAAACACCGCCATTGTGCAGCCCACTTTCAGTGAATATGCCGATGCCTGCCGCATGCACGGTCATCGGGTCACTTCCCTCTATCGGCTTCCTGCGGAGAGCGAGGGGTATCGCTTGCCGGAAGAGGTGCGCATGCTGTGGCTGTGCAATCCCAATAACCCTACCGGAACGGTTGTGGAGAAGGAATATCTGGCAACACTTATCAGTCATAATCCGCAGGTCTGTTTCGTCATCGACCAGTCCTACGAGTTTTTCACCTTGCGTCCGCTTTTCTCTGCTGCCGAGGCTGCGGAGTTTCCCAACGTCTTGCTGCTGCACTCCATGACCAAGCGTTATGCCGTTCCCGGTCTGCGACTGGGATATGTCACCGGCGCCCCCCACCTGCTGCACCGTCTGCGTACCAACCGTATGCCCTGGTCGGTCAACCAGCTTGCCATTGAGGCAGGGCTCCATCTGCTGGAACATGATGTTCCCAATCCGCTGGATGTGGCGTCTTACTTGCAAGAGGCTGCCCGCCTGCGCAGTGCGCTCGAGGCATTGGGAGGACTGGAGGTATGGGCCACCGAAACCCATTTCATGCTGGTGTGCCTCCGTATGGGTAGGGCTTCCGCTTTGAAAGACTATCTGGCAGGGGAGCATGGTATCTTGATTCGGGACGCCTCCAACTTCGACGGACTGAATGAGCATTTCTTCCGTATAGCCGCCCAGAGCCGGGAGGAGAATGACAGGCTTGTAAAAGCAATAGGACAATGGCTTGAGGAGGAATAACCGATGGAAGAAGATGTACTTATACTTTTGGGTGTCGCCTTCAACTTGAACCTGCCGCTTCTCACTGCCTGGCTGCTCGACCATTGGCTGGGCGACCCGGCGTGGCTGCCCCATCCGGTTGTGGCTTTCGGCAAAGCCATTTCTTTCTGTGAGCACCGGTTGAACCGGGGCGATTCGTGTTTCCTGAAAGGTGCGTTTGTGGCGGTGTCTCTTGTCTTGGGGGTATATGTCATTACGCTTTTGTTGCTCCGCTTGGCGGCACTCTTTTCTCCGGGCATGCTTCTGACGGTGCAAATATTGCTGATATTCTATTGCTTGGCGGGCACTACGCTGGTTCGCGAGGTGCGTATGGTGTTCAAGGCGGTGGACCGTTCCTTGGAGGAAGGGAGGATGCAAGTGGCACGTATCGTAGGGCGTGATACGTCTGCACTCTCGGCGCAGGAGGTGAGAACCGCGGCATTGGAGACTTTGGCAGAGAATTTGAGTGACGGGGTAGTTGCCCCCTTGTTCTGGTATCTGCTGTTGGGAGTTCCGGGCATGCTTGCCTATAAGATGGTGAACACGCTGGATTCCATGGTCGGCTACAAGAATGAACGCTATCGTCGGTTCGGCTGTTTTGCTGCCCGTTTGGATGATGTTGCCAATTATATTCCCGCCCGTCTGACAGCCTTTCTGATGGTACTGGTTTCCGGTCGCCTTTCCTTGTTTGCTTTTGTGGGCAGATATGGCAGCCAGCATGCCAGTCCCAATTCCGGTTATCCGGAAGCCGCCCTTGCCGGTATTCTGGACTGCCGTTTCGGAGGTCCGCACAACTATTTCGGCGAGGAGGTATGGAAACCTTATATCGGTTCTAATGAACGGCCTCTGAAGACAGAAGATATGCGTGTGGCTGTCCGCATCAACCGGCGTGTGGAGTGGTGGATGGTGGTTGCCGTAATAGTGACATCGACCTTGGCTTCCTTTTGTTTTTAAAATGTTGTTATTTTAACTGATTCTTTGTCCGTTCCAAAAAGATATAATATCTTTGCAAGACCGCGTTGCATTAAAAAATGTAACTTTTAAAGCAGACAAAGTCTTATAAATGAGGATAAAGCAACTATATATATTCCTTTTCTTTATTTGGTTCGGGAGCACAATAATTGCATCGACAACAGATAAAGCGGATTCTTGGACTAAAGAAAAGGAAAGTATAGTCCATGAGGTCATCTCCACTTTTCACAACAGCCTCGGTTTCGACTATCTGACCCGGGAGGAGTGTGACTCGCTGAATGCCGACGGCCTTTTGTCCCAATTGGATGAATCCCAGCGCTATTACACCTATTTCGAACTGGAAAGGATACTTATAAAATCCTCCCTTTTCCGTGGAGAAATCCGTATGGCCATTGCCCAGAGCGACCAGATGTACTCCAAAGCCCGCGCGCTTGCCTACCCCTTCGGCAATGCCCTGGCGCTGAATGCCATGGGAGAGGTGTACAGCTATACCGGCAGGCTTCGGGAAGCCGGTGCCGCTTACGAAGAGTCTTTGAGACTGCTGGATGGGATGGACGGGGAGGATGTGCATATCCGCATGCTACTGGTGGAACTGATAGATTATAACCTGCGCATACGGAATGTAAACGGTGCCTCGCGTTATCTTGCACGTCTGAACCTCTATCCGGAAGACCGGCTTTCTCCGCTGGAGCTGGCCATGCGTCACATCTCCAATGCTTCCTGCCAATTATTCAAGGGTGACTTGAAGGCCGCCAGCCATTGTTTGGCACAGATAGGCCAGCTTGAAGCGCAACTGATTCCGGAGATACGGCAATACCTTCTGATTATAGATGCCCGTTATCTGGTGGCCACCGGAGCGCATGAGGCAGCCTTGACCGCCTACAATGATTTCCTTCAAACCGAATATGCCCGGATAAACCATAATATCTACAAGGAAGCTCTGCTCGAAAAGGCGGATTTACTGGTGAAGATGGGGAACAAGGAAGAAGCCTACGGACAGTACGGCAAGGTCTTTTCGTATATCAAGACTTCGTTCGAGAAGAACTATCCCAAGGAGATAGACCGGCTCTGTACCCGTTTCCAGGCCGATCAACTGGCCTACCAGAACGAACGCGACCGCATTGTATCCATGCGTTTCTATCTGGCAGGCATCATTGTGTCCGTACTGTTTCTGATATTCCTCCTGGTGCTGGGCTGGAAGAAGATATTCCGTTTGAAGCGTTCCCAGATGCGGCAGGAGGCGATGAAGGAGAAAGCGGTGCAAGCCATACAACGGAAGAATATGTTTCTTTCGAACATGAGCCATGAGGTACGTACGCCGCTGAATGCCATTGTCGGATTCTCGGCGGTACTGACGGATGAGGACGAGTCGTTCGATGACGAATCGCGCCGGGAGTTCTCCGAAATTATCAAGGTGAATTCCTTTCAGTTGCTGAAACTTATCAATGACATTCTGGATTTCTCGGATTTCGAGAATGACAATATAACCTTCAACATCCGCACGCATGATGCCGTGAAGTTGTGTAATGAGGTCGTGGAGACCGTGATGGCCTCGCGCAAGCTGGAGGTTGAAATGCGTTTTGACACGGATTTGTCCGTCCTGATGCTGGATACGGACGATGCGCGCCTCCGCCAAGTCTTGATAAACCTGCTGGTGAATGCCGCCAAGTTTACGGAACAAGGCTCCATCGTGCTGGAACTGAAGATGGCTGATGCCGGTACGGCACTTTTCTCCGTGACGGATACCGGATGTGGCATTCCACCGGAAAAGCAGCACTTGATTTTTGAACGCTTTGAAAAGCTGAATGATTTTGTGCAGGGAAGCGGACTGGGTCTTTCCATCTGCCAACTGATTGTGAAATATATGAACGGCAAGCTGTGGGTGGACAGTGGGTATACCCGTGGCGCGCGTTTCTGTTTTACGCATCCTTTGAAGTATAATCCCGCATTACACGGAGGAACGGTGCAATGAAACGAATACTGATTCTCATCCACGTTTTGTTTTGCGGATATATCTGTCCGCTGCTGGCAGAAGACACGGGGGCTGCCCGGTATCAAGACAGCATCCTGAAGGTTGCCGATACTCTGCCGGCCACCCTTGTCCGGCTGACGTATCTCCGTGACATGGCCTACAAGCACCAGTATGCTCCTTATAACATGACTTTTTCCACCCGTCTGTACGAGGAGGCGCGGCGGCAGAAGAACGCTTTCTATGAGAATATGGGCGCTTACTATCTGGCGGCATGTTATGACAAGAAACACGACCCGGACAGTCTGTCGTATTGGGTGGATGTGCTGAAGGATTTTGTCCCCCAGGTAGGCACTTACGATTATTATCTGGAGCAGAAGGCTGCCGTCAGCCGCGCCCTGGCTTCCAAGAGACAGATAGAGAAAGCGGTGTATGTGGCTAAGGAGACGTTGGAGGAATCAAAACTCCACCATAGCAATAATGGGATGATAGCGGCGTATAACAGCTTGGGATGTGCCTACGGAGTGTCCAGCCGCCCGAATGAGGCACTGGACTCTTTCTTGGAGGCTTACCGGAATTTCTCTCCCCAGACAAAGGCCAGCCTGAAGGTGGATATACTGTCGCGTATTGCCCAGGTATACGGCAATGGCGGTAAAGACAGCCTGAAGCTGCCCTATTTGCATGAAATGGACACGACGTTGCAGGCGGTCATTTCCAAAGAACCCGAGACACGGAAGAACTGGAGCAATTTCGAGATTGACTGCGAAGTGAAGTATATCCTGCACTACATGAACCAGAAGAACTTTACAGTGGCGCACGAGCATATCGAGAAAGTAAAGAAACTGCTTGAGCCGCATGTAGATCCCGTCTTCTGGCTGAATGTCCAGTTGATACAGCTTCAATATTATGCCAAGACCGATGAGTATGACAAAAGCATCGCATTGATAGACGAGGTGACCCCTACGGTACTGAACAACTACGTCTCCACCTTTGCCACTTTGATAAACTACAAGGCGAGTACGCAATATGACAAGGGGGACATTGACGGGGCCATCGAGACCCGGCGCTACCTCATACGCAAGCAGGATTCGCTGAACAATGCCTTCTCGGCCAACCAGTTGAAGCAGGTGAAGGAGATTTACCACATTGACGAGCTGTTGCTGGAGAAGCAGAAGATTCAGGACATGAATTACCGTATAGGATTTATATTCCTGGGTGTCTGCCTGCTGCTGATGCTGCTTTTCTATCTGTATACGCGCTATGTCTCCGGAAAGATTGCTGTCGTAGAGAAGAAGACGGCTGAAGCCGCCTTGCAGGCAGAGACGGACAACATCGCGAAGGAGCGTCTGAAATCGGAAATCAGCCATGATATACGTACCCCGCTGAATGTGGTGGTGGGCTTTGCCGAATTGCTGATCGGGAAAGAGGAGCTGGATAAAGAGACTAAGAAGGAGTACGGACAGATGATTCAGACCAATGCGGAAAGTCTGCTGAATTATGTCAACAGCATTCTGGAGTTGTCCCGCTTGGAGTCCGGCAAGATTCAGTATGAGGACGAGGAGTGTGACGTTATTCAGTTGTGCAGTGAGGTGCTGGATAAAGTGAACGGTCGTGGGGAGAGCACTGTGTCTGTCAGCCTGCAGACCGATCTCAAGGAACAGCTTGCAAGGACGGACCGGAGGTGGTTCGATACATTGCTTGTCAGCCTGCTGACTCCGTCAGAGAATGACACTTCCCGTTATGAGGCGATTATCCGCATCAGACGCGACCGGAGTAAACCGCTCCTTTATTTCGACGTGGTCAACGCCCCGTTTGCAAAGGTACATTTTGAGAATAAAACGAGCTTGATTCGCCATGAAATCAATGCCCATTTTATTCATTATTTTGGAGGTATCTACAAGGTGCAAACCGAAGCGGAGGAAGGCCCTACTATTTCGTTCACTATTCCTTGTCGAGATTGATGCGGACGATGCCGCCGTAGGGCGTCAATGCGTCGAAGGCTTCTTCGGCTTTAAGGATTCCGGCATAGAGTTGTGCGCAGATTAATACGCCTCCGTGTGCGAAGATGGCAACGCGTGTATAGGGCTTCTTCTTTAATTCGTCCAAAAACTGGCTGACACGCCGGTATTGCATAGCAAAAGATTCTCCACCGGTAGCTGCCACGTTTATGTAGTCGGCATACCATTCCTGCAGGCGTGGGTCCTCATTCTGCTCGAACGGCTTCATCTCCCAGTCGCCAAAATTGATTTCCATAATCCGTTTGTCCCGTTCTGCATCGGGATAGCCGCAATAGGTGGCGAGGCGCACGCAGCGGGTCAGGGGACTGGTGTAGACGTGGTCGAACGGAAGGTATGCCTTCAGGTTTTCTGCTGTCACGGCGGCTTCCGCTTCAAACGTGGGTTTCAGGGGAACATCGGTCTGTCCGTAGCATACGCCCGGAGGAACATCTACCGAAGTGTGTCGAATGAGTATTACTTCCATCTTTAATTTTTGGTTTTAATTTATAATTAGGATAAGGCTTCCCAAGTAGAAGGACAGTTCGCATAGCAGGAAAGTAGCCCCGCAGCAGTCCCCCGTATATCCTTGCAGGCGTCGCTTCATCAATCGGTAGAGCAGGAAGAAGGTGAGCAGTGGGAAGAGGGTGGCAATCCACAGTTTTATAGGCAGCAGCAGTACGAAAGGAAGCAGGCCGCAAAGAAATCCGGCCAGTAACTCGTGCCGACTCATGCGGTTGTAGACGGTTTTGCTTTTGCTGTCTTCCTCTTTCCGGGCATAGGGCAGGTAGTTGACAATCTGGGAGGCACAGAACTTGGACCAGCAGTCACCGCTGAGCACAAGGATGCAGAGAAGTCCCAGTGGCAGGTGATGAAGTTGGAGCAACAGCAGGAAATAGCATATCAATCCGATGACACCGTAGCTTCCGATGTGGGAATCCTTCATGATGGCAAGAGTCCGTTCTCGGGTGGTGCCGCCACCAAAGCCGTCGAAAAAGTCCGCCAGTCCGTCTTCGTGCAGGCAACCGGTGACAAGCAGGCGTGCGATGAGGGCAAGAATCCATGCCAATGACACCGGCATAATCTGTCCGGCAAGCCACAGCACTGCCGCCATCACGCCTCCCGTCAGCCAGCCTATAAGCGGCCAATAGGGAACCACATGCTTGAAACATTCTGCCGGTACTTCCTTGATTTTCCAGAAGGGCAGTCGGGTGAGCATTATGAATGCAGCCAAGACATTGTTCATGTTAAAAGTATTTGGTGATGGAGGCATGTACAAAGTTATCCATTTCATTGAGCATCCGCACGGCCGAGTCGACAATGGGATATGCACAGATGGCCCCTGTTCCTTCTCCCAAACGCAGCCCCAGATTCAGCAGCGGACGGGCATGCAGGGCGTCGAGCACCAGTTTGTGGCCCGACTCGTCTCCGCAGTGTCCGAAGATGGCGTAATCCGTCACTTCCGGGTAGAGCCTGGCGGCGGCAAGCAGGCAGTTGGTCATGATGAATCCGTCAACAAGGATAATCATCTTCAGCTCGGCAGCTTGCAGCATGGCGCCTATGGCCATTACCATTTCCAGTCCACCAAAGTAGCGGATGATGTCCCGGGGAGAGCCGTCGCCTTTGTAATTCTCCATAGACTGTTTCAGCACTTCGTATTTGTGGCGGATGCCCGCGCTGTCGAGTCCGCTGCCTGCGCCGACACATTGTTCCAGAGGAATACTGGTAAAGCAGGTCATCCACAGGGAGGATGAAGAGGTGTTTCCGATACCCATTTCACCGAAGCTGAGGACATTGCTGCCTTCTTCATGGCATTGGCGCACCACCTCGGCACCCCGTTCCAGGCACATCTCCATTTCCTCTTCCGTCATGGCTGCCTCGTGCAGATAATTTCTGGTACTTTTGCGCACTTTCATATTGATGATGCCTTTCTCGTAGGGGAGGTCGTAGTCTACTCCTGCATCTACTATTTTCAGGGTAAAGCCGTGCTGCCGGCAGAGGAAATTGACACCTGCCCCTCCATGAAGGAAGTTGCTGATTTGCTGCCAGGTGATTTCCTTTGGAGACAGACTGACACCTTCTTCTACAATGCCGTGGTCGGCGGCGAAGATAATGTTTTGCGGATGTTTCAAGGCGGGGGATAATGTCTGTTGTATGAGTCCGATTTGGAGTGCCAGTTCTTCTAAAATGCCCAATGAACCTTTGGGTTTGGTCAGGTTGTTGATTTTGTCAATCAATGCGGGACGGATTGACTCGTCCGGACGGGTGATATGAAATGTTTTCATCAGTCTGTTGAATTTTAATTGTTTGTTGTTTTATGAATGAGTGTTTTTTACGGTAAGTGGGATGCCGGATACCATCAGTATCACTTCGTCGGCACGGGCGGCTACATATTGGTTCATCCAGCCTTGCATGTCCGTGAACTTTCGTTGCAGTTCGTTCTCGGAAGCTCCTCCCATACCTATTTCATTGGTTACAAAGATGAAGGTTGCGTCTTGTGCCGTGAAGCGGTCGAACTCTGCCTTTACTGCGGCAAGTGCCCGGTCGGTATCTGAATGCAGGTCGAAGAAAAAGTTGGTACACCATAAGGTGATGCAGTCTATCAGGACGATCCGTCCCTCCAGCCGGTGGCGGCTGAGTTCTTTCTGCTCTTCGATGTTTGTCCATTCCGGTCCCCGGCGTTCCTGATGCCGGATTACCCTCTGGCGGAATTCTTCGTCCCAAATGCGTGCTGTGGCAAGATAAACGGGAGTGGGAGAGAGCTTGAGTGCCAACTTTTCCGCATAGGTGCTTTTGCCGGAACGTGCTCCTCCGGTGATGAGTATGATTCGTTTCATTGGTATTTAGTCTGTATTTTGAAAGAATATCTTTGTTTTCCCGAGCAAAAATAGGAAATATTTGACGAAACGTTTGTTTTTTTAGGAAGGAATTTATTAACTTTGCCACCGTTTTTAAGGCATGACCTTGGAAATGTTTATGCGGCAGTAGCTCAGTTGGTAGAGCATCAGCTTCCCAAGCTGAGGGTCACGAGTTCGAGTCTCGCTTGCCGCTCTTTATAAAAGGCTGAATACTTAGTTATTCAGTCTTTTTCTTTTTTAAGAACATTCATTCTCAGGTATTAATAATTCTTCTAAACTATTTTTTAAGCTGCACTTATATTGTTTTTCCCCTTTTTCTGTTTTTCTTATTGTTTGTTCGCATATGTAATATAGCCGAAATATATATTACATCGTGAATAGTAAATTTACAAAAATGCAACACTTTAAAAGTTAATAAATATAAAAGAAGTAATAATATATTCTTTATATGTTGCTTTTATTAAAAATTATCCATTTATTTGTCTGACAAATAATACTAATAGGACTAATAATAACACGATTTAATATATGGAAAACTTAAAAATTGATGGGCAGTCGATTACTTTGGTAGACCAAGTGGAAGACAAGTTATTGAATTATTTCAGAAGTCAGGACTTGAAAGTGGGTGATTCTATCCCTAACGAAATTGAGTTGTCGTCAGCGTTGGGGGTAGCTCGTAGTGTTCTTCGGGAAGCTCTTAGCCGTCTGAAAATGATGGGAATGATTGAAAGCCGTACACGTCGTGGAATGATATTAACTGAGCCTTTCATCTTAGGGGGAATGAAGAGAGTGGTTGATCCCCGTATTATGAGCCAGGAATCACTTCTCGATCTTTTGGGATTCAGGGTTGCCTTGGAGATAGGAATCAGTAGTGACATATTTCATAATATTAAAGAGCAGGATATTATGGAACTGGAAGAGATTGTTAATGCAGGCGTTGCATTGGGGAACAACGAATATGCCAATCTCAGCGAATATACTTTCCATTCAAAACTATACGAAATAACGGGGAATAAGACGATTGTACAGTTCCAAAGCATCATTCATCCGGTTATGAACTTTGTAAAAACCAATTTGAGGGAACGGGTGGAAGCTATAAATATAGAACTGGAGAAAAAGGGAAAGATTGTAACTCACACCGATTTATTGAACTTTATCAAGAATAAGGATGAAATGGGCTACAGAAATGCTATCGAGCAACACTTTTATGTCTATAAGAAGCTGATTTATGATAGGGCAGTGTTAGGAGAACAGAATAAGGGTCAATCACAATAAAAATATGACAAATGACACGGATTGTAAATAATTGTGTTGCATTGGTATGCCTTTGTTTGTTTTGGGGTCAAAGCCTGAGAGCTGCAGATGCTTCTCATTCTGAGCAGATAAAGTGGGGCAACGAGAGTGTTTTTAATGAGGAACACAACACTTTGGGACTCTTTTCCGGAGTACTTGGCGGACAAATTGTATTGGCAGGCGGCACTTCCGACGATTATAGCCGATGGGGAAGAAATGCGGTATGCCTTTCTGAAAATGCCGGATTCGCTTTGTATGAAGATGTGTTGTCCAAGCCGTTGGCTTATGGCGCTTCCATAACACTCTCTGACGGTATCTTGTGTATTGGAGGGCGTGATTCTTCCCAATGCTACGAAGATGTATTTTTTGTCACAATGCAGCAGGGCAAACTGAATGTTTCGGAAGATTGGCCGCCACTTCCTTTTCCGTTGTCTAACGCGGCAGGAGCACTACTGAACAATAAGGTATATTTGTTTGGAGGCAGGAAGTCGGTAAGTCCGTCCAGGTTATCGGATTCTTTTTTTGTGCTGGACTTGTCGAACAAGTCCAGAGGATGGAAAGAACTACCGGGCTATCCGGGATGCGTCCGGGAAGATGCAATTCTCGTGGTACAGAACAACGGCGTTTCCCCTTGTCTGTATTTATTGGGTGGACAGACGGAAACGGAAGAAGGGTTGTCTTCTTGCTTGACTGATGGATATGTCTATAACCCCCAATTGGGTAAATGGAGTTCATTAGGTTCGGATTTTCCGAAAGGAATATGTGCTGCTGTCGCCAGCGGAGCCAACCATATACTTCTTTTTCAGAAAGAGCCGGAAGATACACAGCATCTTAAAAAAGAGAATGCTTTATGGAAATACCATACAATTACGCAGACTCTTGTCAAGTCTGAATGTATTCCAGGTACCTATGACACTATGCAAGTCTTGCAAAGAAACCGTTCCTTCGTTATACTCGGTAGCAATGCCAGTTCCGGAACGAATAGACTGTACAGCCTTCAAGGGGATATTGTTCCTTTGGAAAAGGGGTTGGGACTTGTCAATATCCTTGTGATTATCGGTTATTTTGCCGTATTGGCCGGAATTGGAATTTACTTTTCACGGCGCCAGAAAAGTACGAATGACTATTTCAAGGGTGGAGGACGTATTCCGTGGTGGGCTGCCGGGCTGAGTCTTTTCGGAACCGCGTTGAGTGCCATCACCTTCATGGCTATACCCTCCAAGGCATATGCCACTAACTGGAGTTATGTGTTGTTCAATACCGGTATTGTGTTTGTTGCCCCCGTCATTGTTTATGTCTTTATTCCTTTTTTCCGGAGATTGAATATAACGACTGCCTATGAATATCTGGAGATACGTTTCAATGTCTTTATCCGGGTTATTTGCAGTCTGGCCTTTATTATTTTCCAGGTAGGGCGTATGGGCGTTGTGCTTTTTCTGCCCTCCATTGCTTTGAATGTGGTGACTGGATTGGATATATTCCTATGTATCGGTATTATGGGAGTTTGTAGTATTCTATATACAATGATAGGGGGAATAGAGGCGGTTGTATGGACAGATGCCATTCAAGTAATTGTACTGTTGGGAGGAGCGATATTTGCAGTGATATACATCTCGTGTTCTCTTCCCGGTGGATTGGGTGAAACGATTGATATTGCCGTGGCAAACGGTAAGTTCGATTTGGGAGCGACGAACTTTGACTTGAAGGATGCTACGATGTGGACTGTCATTATTGCCGCATGTTTTACCCATCTTACCACCTATGGGACGGACCAAAGTATGGTGCAGCGCTATCTCACTACCTCTTCGATGAAAGAGGCACGGAAGAGTGTATGGACCAATGCGATACTGACTGTTCCCGCCACACTGATTTTCTTCTTTATAGGCACTGCGCTTTATGCCTATTACAAGGTGTATCCTGAGAATCTGAGTATCAGTATTCCTAACGGCGATGCTATTTTTCCGTGGTATATTTTTACCCAATTACCGGTCGGTATTGTAGGGTTGTTGATTTCGGGCATCTTCGCTGCGGCAATGTCCACTTTGAGCGGCAGTATGAATTCGGCAGCCACAGCTTATATAGTAGACATTTATTCACGTTTCTTTCATAAGGGAGAGGGTGGCAATGAATTGCATGCGGCACGTATGGCAACTTGTGTGATAGGAATCATTAGTCTATCTTTTGCTTTTCTTATGGCAACATGGAATATCGCTTCATTGTGGGACGAATTTAACAAGATACTCGGGCTCATATTGGGCAGTATGGGAGGACTGTTCATGTTGGGCATGCTTACCAAACGCGCCAATTCCGGAGGAGCAATCATTGGTATAGTCGCAAGTATCATCGTACAATTGTTTGTTGCCAGATTCCAGACGTTCCATTTGCTTTTGTACACGGCATCCGGCTTTATCTCATGTTTTGTCATAGGTTATCTGGCAAGCTTGTTCTTTAAGAAAAAATAGGTTTGAACCTATCATTAATTATAATATAATTTTATTTATGAACAAACGACTTTTAACAGGATTAATCGCTGCACCATTTACGCCAATGCACGAAGATGGTTCCTTAAATTTGCAGGTGATCGGGCCGTATGCAGAGTTTCTGATGCAAAAGAAATGTGTGACGGGAGTGTTTATTTGTGGCACGACGGGAGAATCCGTTTCTCTGACAACAGAAGAACGAAAGGCTGTTGCGGAAAAATGGATGGAGGCAGCCAAGGGAAAACTGAAAGTGATAGTGCATGTAGGTGGCATGTCGCAGGTTCAGTGTGCCGAGCTGGCAGCCCATGCGCAAGCTATTGGAGCTGATATGATAGCAGCCATGGCGCCCTGCTTTTTCAAGCCCGGTTCTGTAGATGAGCTGATAGGTTTTTTCAAGCCGATAGCTGCATCGGCTTCCCGCTTGCCGTTTTATTACTATAACATGCCGTCCATAACCGGGGTTTCCTTGCCGGTACACAAGTTCCTTATAGAGGGCAAGAAGCAAATTCCCAATCTGGTGGGAGTCAAGTTTACTCATAACAACCTGATGGAGATGCAGCAGTGCATTCATGCGGACGGTGGGGCGTTCGAAGTCTTGCACGGTTTTGATGAGATACTGATTACCGGATTGTCGGTTGGAGCTAAGGCTGCCGTAGGCAGTACCTACAACTATGTTCCGGGTATATACAAAGCTGTGATGGAAGCCATGGAAAAGGGAGACCTTGAAACAGCCCGTGAAATGCAATGGAAATCTGTTGAAATCATTGATGTGCTGATAAAGCATGGGGGAGGAGTCAGAGCTGGTAAGATATTCATGAAACTGGCAGGAATAGACTGTGGACCATGTCGATTGCCGATAGCTCCTTGTTCTGAAGAAGAGCTGGAGGAGACAAGAAACGAATTGAAAAATACGGAATTCTTCAAATACATTAATTAACTAAAAACGATTGCCTATGGAGATATTGCAACAATACATCCAATGAAAAAACTCATTGGCCAACTTAAGTTTGACCCCCGAAAAGGGAGGGGAAACGAGTATTGGCACTTCTCGTTTCCCCTTAAATAAATTACTGAAACAATTTATTATTAAAATCGTAACAAAGATGAGAAAAATATTTCATTTTCACCTCATAACTTTTCTACTATTTTGCCCATTTTTGCTTTGGGCACAAGAATTTAACCTATCAGGTGTAGTAGTGGACAATACTGGTGAAACTCTTCCAGGAGTTTCCATCGCTGTGAAGGGTACGACTCGAGGAGTTATTACGGATATGAATGGCGCTTTCCAGCTGAAAGTAAGCAAGGGGGAAACTCTTGTATTTTCCTATGTGGGCTATGATGAACAGCAAATCCTGATTACTAATCAAAAGATTCTTAACATCCGGATGGAACCGACCACCATGGGGCTGGATGAAGTGGTGGTTGTAGGTTATGGTACCCAATCCAAGCGTACCGTAACATCCGCTATCAGTAAGGTGGATGGAGAAACATTGAAGGCAACTCCTATCAATACTGTGGGAGAAGGGCTGAAGGGTAAAATTGCGGGTGTACGCGTGTACAATGAGAACAATACTCCGGGTGCAGAGGCTACGTTCTTGATTCGTGGTGGTTCATCTATCAGTCAGAGTAATTCTCCTCTTATATTAGTTGATGGCGTAGAGCGCAGTACAGCGGGTATCAATCCCAATGACATCGAATCTATCGAAGTCTTGAAGGATGCCGCTTCTTCTGCTATTTATGGTTCGCGTGCATCGAATGGAGTTGTCCTGATTACGACAAGAAAAGGAAAAAGCGGTGCTCCTCGAGTGACGTTTGAGGCTTCCTTTGCAAACGAGAATGTGGAGCGGATGATTGAGTATCTGGATGCTACCCAAGCTGTTACTATCATGCGCGATCGTTGGGCTTCCGGACCCAGTCCGGAAAAGTTATACCTTGACGGATATGCTTATAGTTCCGGCAATACGGATGCTTCCAAGTTTTCTACCCGTTACCTGAGGGATGGAGAGAGCATTCCGGCAGGATGGAAGTCTGTGGCTGATCCGTTGGATCCCAGTAAGACTTTGATTTTTGAAGATAATGATTGGGCCAGTACTTGTTTCAAGAATGCTCTTTGGCAAAATTATTATGTGGGGATAGAAGGAGGTACGGAGAAATTGAGCTATGTGGGCAGTATTGGCTATATGAAAGATTCCGGTGTAGGTGTAGGCACGGCATTCGACCGTTTCAATGCCCGTACTAATGTAACTGCCAAAATCAGAGAGAACCTGACTTTCAGTAGCAACATAGATTACAGCCAGACGAATAGCGAAGAGTATGCCAGTCAGTATCAGGTGATTTCCCGTGGACTGATGACCCCGGCTGTTCAACGTAAATATTGGGTGTCTGACAATGAATGGTACGGAACCCCGACGCCAGGTCCAAACTCTTCGTCTCCGAATCCGAGCTTCTACTCGTATTTTAATGATAACAATCAGCGTACCAACCGTTTGGGGTTAGTCGGCTCTCTTGATTGGGAAGTTTTGAAAGGATGGCATGCTGTGGGCACCGCTTCTTTGTTTACGCAAAACAGCCATGGAGATACATTCATGCGTGCCAACCCGATGAATGGAACGCGGAAGGCGACTACCAACATGACGGATGAGCAACGGAAGAAACTGGAATTCTACACCAGCTATACAAGAACGTTTGCCGATAAACACAGCATCAGTGCGATGGTAGGATATTCCTATCAGCAATATTTGTACAAGTATGTGTATGCTGCCACTACCGGACACAGCTCCGACAAGATACCGACATTGAACGGAGGTTCTGTTTATTCCGATGCAACGTCGACCAAGCAGGAAGATGTGAATATCGGTTATTTCGGCCGATTGAACTATGATTATCTGAAAAGATATATGTTGACTGCTACTTTCCGTGAGGACGGCTCTTCCCGTTTTGCCAAAGGCAACCAATGGGGATTCTTCCCCGGATTGTCTGTCGGATGGGTTATGAGTGATGAGCCTTTTATGCAGAATATCGGTTTTATAAGTAATTTGAAGTGGCGTGGCAGTTATGGGCAGACCGGTAACAACTCCATCGGCTATTACGATGCATTAGGATTGTATGCCATTACCACCAGTTACGATCAAAGTGCTGCGACCGTTTCTTCGGCCATGCCTAACAAGGCTCTTGAATGGGAGACTTCCACACAATTGGATTTAGGTTTTGATTTAGGCTTGTTCAAGAACCGCATCATTCTGGGTATCGATTACTTTAATAAGATTACGGATAACCTGATTACTTCCAAAGTATTGCCCAATACGTCGGGATACGGTTCCATCCTTACCAATCTTGGAAAAGTACGTTTCCGTGGTTTCGATGCTGAAATAACAACACGTAACATTGTCAAGAAGGATTTCACGTGGGAATCTAAATTCACCATTACTTACGTAAAGAACAAGGTGCTTAAACTGCCCGAAAACGGACGGGACAAGAACCGCCAGGGAGGATACTCTGTAAAAATGCAGGATGGCACGACCAAAGAATTCGGAGGTGTTGCCGAGGGTGAACCGTTGGGGCGTTTCTATGGATATAAGAAAGACTTTATCATTACAACTCCCGAGCAGGCTGCCAATGCCCGTTATGACACCTCATCCAAAGGTTGGGACTGGACCACGAAACAGAAACTGGGTGTCGGAAAAAAGACTATTGGAGACTATGAGTGGAAAGACCTGAACGGAGACAATATCATCAACAGCAATGATATGTTCCTGCTGGGAAATACGATTCCCCATACCACCGGAGGTTTGAACAATACTTTCACTTACAAGGGCTTCACTTTGAATGTCTATCTTGATTTTGCTTTGGGGCACTCCATTTCCAATGGTTATCTGCAACGCCAGATGTGTAATTTCATGAATGGAAACACCAGCCTGCCTGCTGAAATCCTAAAATGCTGGAATGTGGGGGATGACCCGAGTAAGGCCAAGTATGCCCGTTTCTCAGGCAATGACTCCGATGAGTTGAATAAGAATTTCCGGGACAACTCCGATGTTTTCACCCAGAAAGCCGATTATCTCTGTATCCGTGAAATCTCTCTGCAATATGCTCTGCCTCAGGCATTGCTGGCAAAGATTGGTCTGAAAGGGCTGGTATTGACCCTGGCCGGAAACAATCTGCATTATTTTACGGAAGTAATAGGCCTTTCTCCCGAAGTAGGTGCATCAAGTACCTATTCCGGTAGTTTCAACACCTATCCGCCTATCCGTAAGTTCTCTATCGGATGTAAAGTTACTTTGTGATAAAAGAAGTTTAATACGAAAAATAAGAATTATGAAAATAAAAATATTATCCGGCATTCTTCTTATAAGTGGGGTCTCGTTTTTTACATCATGTCATGGAGACCTGAATGTGATACAGCCCAGCCAGTTCACCAGCCTATCCATGTGGACAGAGGAGAGCGATGCTACGAGTGCGGTAAATGGAGCATATACTCAATTCCGTTCCGCCTTTTCCGATTTGCTCAACATCTATGGAGAGATGCGCTCAAACTGGTATGAGAGTGGGGCGGTAAATGATGCGTTTTTTAATAGAGTGGGTACAAACGTATTGCTGAGCGGTGATGCAGGTACAAATTGGAGTAGCATATATACTACCATTAACAGTGCAAATTTGATTCTGAAGCATACTCCGGAAATCTCTTTCACCAATGAAGCTACACGCAGTGAAGTGATGGCCAATGCCTATTTCCTACGGGCATATTGTTACTTTACTCTGGTGCGGGTATTCGGTGACTGTCCGTTACTGACTTCCGGCTTTGAGTCAGAAAAGCAGGAGGACATGTATCCCAGCCGTACGGCGGCCTCTGAAGTATATGCTCAGGTCGAAACCGATATAGAAGAAGCTTTAAGGTTGATGCCCGCTTCTTCCAAGCTTCTCCATAAGGCATCTCCGGCAGCCATCAACATGTTGCGTACTGAATATTACTTATGGAAGGCAAAGCGTCTGGGAGGAGGGAATGCGGCTCTGAGTACGGCGCAGTCTTCTGTTGATGCGGTATTGAAAGCCGGATATACACTTCTTCCCACGTTTGCCGATATTTTCAATTTAAACAACGAAGCCAATTCTGAGCTTATCTGGACATTGCCCTATATCGTCAATGAAAATGTGACTCCGGGAACATCCCCCAACTTTTTCGCCTATTATCTGGCACCTAACGGTGACAGAACCCGGCTGAGGGAAGCCGGATATACCGAGGATGAGGTTCCTGCCGGTTCCCATGCCCAGTATGTTGTGCCCACGCAAGCCTATTGCGATTTCCTGGCTGAGGATGCACGTGACACGCGTACGGATGTTTCAGTACGGGTATTCGAGGATAAGTTCCTGACGGAAGAAGTACAGATTAAAAGGATGGTTGTGAAGTTCAAAGGCTCCTTTGCCAATGATACGCGTAGTTTTGACAGTGATGTCCCCGTCTATCGTTTGGCCGAAGCCTATCTTTTGAAAGCTGAAGTGGAAAATGCCTTGGGAAATACGGATGCCGCTTTGCAGAATCTGAATGTAGTGGCCAAGCGTGCTTATGGGGTAGACAACTACTACACGGCAAGGACTCAGGATGCCATAGACAATGCCATTATCAGCGAAATACTGAAAGAGTTTGTCGCAGAATCAAAAGCATGGTGGGCATACCTTCGCTTTAATAAGGAATTCGAGCTTATTGAGACCTTGAAGGGGCGTGAAGGGGAGAAGAATGTTACCTTGTGGCCTATTGCTCCTGCTTGTCTCAATACTAATCCGAATATAACACAAACGGAAGGTTACAAATAAATATTGGGATGATATGAGATATAAGACTATACTTTTACTGGTCTTGTCTGCTTGGGGCATCATGGCATGCCAAAATTATACGGATAAGATAGCGGTGGAGATTCGGCAACCGGTATATCCGGTGTTGACATTGAAGGAGCATAATCCGGTATTGTGTCTGCGTCTGATTAGGAACAGCGGCGTGGCATATCAGTTGGAAAAGATAAATTTCACTTTGGATGGAACTGTCCGTTCCGGTGATGTCGTTTCCGCTTCGCTGTTCTTGGATGAGAATTGTGGGCAGGTTTGTGCAAGTGCCAAACCGGTGAACAAACAATTGAGTTTTAAGGTAGGCCGGCAGATAGAGGAAGATACACTGACATGCTGGGTGGCACTCCGACTGAGGGATGATGCGGCGCAGGCTACAAGCAAGATTGAAATCTCATGCAGCAGTGTCCAGACAGACTTGGGGCTGGTGGGCATCCGCCAGTTGCCCGCAGTAAAGCCGCTCCGTATAGGAGTGGCCCTGCGGCAGCCGGGTCAGGACGGGGTACACACTTCCCGCATTCCCGGATTGGTGACTTCGACGAAAGGTACCTTGCTGGCCTTGTATGATGCACGCAATGAAAGAGATGACGATTTGCAGGGTGACATTGATATTGCCATCAATCGCAGTGAAGATGGAGGGCGGACTTGGCAACCCATGCAGACTGTTCTGGATATGAAAGAATGGGGCGGGTTACCTCAGAAATATAATGGAGTGAGTGATGGTTGCATCTTGTCGGATGATTTCACCGGAGACCTCTATGTCATAGGGTTATGGATGCACGGAGTCTTGGACCCCAAGACGGGCAAATGGATAGAGAATCTTACCGATACCTCGACCGTATGGAACCACCAGTGGCGTGCGCACGGTTCTCAGCCGGGATATGACGTTAAACAGAGTTCCCAATTCCTGATTAGTAAGAGTACTGACGACGGACTTACCTGGAGTGAGCCGCGTAACATTACCCGCCAAGTAAAAAAGGAAAAATGGTGGCTGCTTGCTCCCGGACCGGGTCGTGGCATCACAATGGAAGACGGTACATTGGTATTTCCGGTAGAGGGGCGAAACGAAGACGGGCTTCAGTTCTCTACAATCATGTGGAGTAAAGACAAGGGCGAAAACTGGACCGTAGGCGAACCGGCCTACTACAATACCAACGAATGTCAGGTGGTAGAACTTTCAGACCATTCCTTGATGTTGAACATGCGTGAGCGCAGCAACCGGGGACGTCAGGAAGGTAATGGGCGGGCTATTGCCGTCACTGCCGATTTGGGGAAAACGTGGACGGAACATCCCACGTCGCGCAGAGCTCTCATTGAACCGGCTTGCCAGGCATCCTTGCTGCGCCATGATTATATTGAAGACGGAGAAGAACGTCATGTATTACTCTTTGCCAATCCTAATTCAAAAGAGCGCCGTAACAACATTACCATTAAGGTGAGTTTCGATGACGGGCAAACTTGGCCCGAGGAGTATTGGATGTTGTTGGATGAAGGTAGGGGGGCGGGGTACTCTTGCATGACTTCCATTGACGAGCATACCATAGGTATCTTTTATGAGGGGAGTCAAGCCGACATTCAGTTCCAGGCTATCCCGCTGAAAGAATTATTGAAGAAATAAAAGTATAACACCTTAAAAAATAGACAAATATGAAACGCAGTGAAATCAATCAATATATCCGCGAAGCCAAAGCATTTATGACAAAGTATCACTTCATGCTGCCGCCATGGGCGGACTGGACTCCGGACGACTGGAAAAGCAAAGGACTGGAATGTAATGATATCCGGGAAAGAGCCATGGGCTGGGACTTGACCGACTTCGGCTGGGGCGATTTCCTGAAAATCGGCCTGACTCTGGTAACCCTCCGTAATGGAAGTCTGCAGAAGAAAGACAAACCCTATTGTGAAAAGATTATGTTTGTCCGCTGCGGACAAGTTACTCCTACCCATTTCCATTGGCTGAAAACGGAAGACATCATCAACCGGGGCGGAGGAATCCTCTGCATGCGTCTGTGGAAGGCCGACAAGGAAACTGAAATGCTGACTGAAGAACCGCTTGTCGTTTCCATCGACGGAGTCAGTACACGGGTAGCTCCCGGAGAAACGGTGCGTCTTGCTCCCGGACAAAGCATTTGTTATGAGCCTTATCTCTACCATACTTTCTGGGCCGAGGACGACCATTGTCTGGTAGGCGAAGTCTCTACAGTGAACGATGACATGAGAGACAACCGTTTCCTCACCCCCAAGGGGCGTTTCCCGCAGATAGAAGAGGATGTTCCGGCCGAACATCTATTGTGCAACGAATATCCCGAAGTTTAGAAAGTATGAAAGATAAGACCAACCTGACGGGATTGAATCCTGATAATTTCCGGTCCGTAATCAACGGAAAGGATACCGGCCTTTATATACTGCGCAATGGCAGCGGTATGGAGATGTGCGTCACGAACTACGGGGCCATCGTCTTATCCATCATGGCTCCTGATAGTCATGGTAAGTTTGAAAATGTCGTCATAGGCTTCGATACGCTGGAAGAGGCCCGCAGGCAAAGCAAGGACTATTATATAGGAGCTACTATAGGCCCCGTAGCCGGACGCATATTGCACGGCGCTTTCCGTGTAGGAGAAAAAGATTATCACTTACAGCTTAACTCTGTTTCTAATACTCTGCACAGTGGTGATAACGGTTTTCACACGGTGGTGTGGGAAGCACAGCAACCGTGTGAAAACCAACTTCTCCTCCGGCATTTCCATGCCGATGGAGAAGCCGGTTTTCCGGGCAATGTTACGGTAAGGATGATGTATACCTTGACGGACGACAATGGGTTCCGTATAGATTATGAGGCGGAGACAGACCGCGACACCTTGTTCTGTCCCACCAATCATGCCTATTTTAACCTGGCGGGCATGGAAACTCCCACTACCTCCATTGAAGACCATCTGGTGAGGATAAACGCGGATTTCTACCTGCCTATCGACATGAATACGAACAATACCGGTGAAGTCAGGGCAGTGGGCGATACGCCTTTTGATTTCCGCGACTACCATTCCATAGGCGAACGCATCAACCGGAAAGACTTGCAGTTGCTCAACGGCCACGGTTATGACCACTGTTTTGTCTTGAAGAAACCCGCGCTGCATGAGCTCTCTTTCGCCGCCACCTGCATCAGTCCGTCCAGTGGGCGCAGAATGGATATCTATACCACAGAGCCGGGGCTTATCATGTACACCGGCAATTATTTGCCGGGCTTCACGGGCATGCATGGCACTGTGTATCCGCGTCGTAGCGCCGTCTGCTTTGAAACCCAGTGCTTTCCCGATACACCGAACAATCCGCATTTCCCCTCCATCGTATTACGTGAAGGAGACCTTTATAAACAGACATGTATTTATCAATTCAGTACGCAACCATGAAAAACAGAATCATTCTTTGTTTGGGATGCCTGCTGGCATTCCTCCAGCTCCGGGCACAAGTCAATACCAACCAGCAGCATTTGTGCAATCCTAATTCTTTTTCCATCGTCCTGCTGGGCGACCCGCAAAACTACGTGAAGTATGACTATAACCAACCGGTTTTTGAGCTGATGACGGCGTGGACCGCTCATCATATAGACTCCCTCCGTGTAAAGGCGGTGCTTTGTACGGGCGACTTGGTAGACCAGAATGAATGTATTCTACCTCCCTTCCCACGTTTCGGGAATCTTACGAGCCGGGAGCAGTGGACATTTGTGTCGCGGGCTTTCGGGCGGTTGGACAACAAGGTCCCTTATCTCATTTCTACCGGAAACCATGATTACGGCTACACCCGTTCGGAGAACTCGATGACCCGTTTCCCGGAATATTTCCCGATAGAGCGCAACAGCCAATGGAAAAAGACCATCGTGGCTGCAACCAATAATAGAAACGGCCTGCCTACGCTGGAAAATGCCGCAATGGAGATAACGGACGAGCATTGGGGGAGGATTTTGATTATTGCCGTTGAATTTGCCCCACGTGATGAGGTCTTGTCATGGGCAAGGGAGCTGGTGGCTACCCCACGCTTCAAAAACCACACAGTGATTCTCATCACCCATTCCTATCTTACCGGCTTCGACAGCAAGCGCATCACCAAAGAAGGCTATAAGATAACCCCGTCCAATACGGGCGAAGGCATCTGGCAGAAGCTGGTGCAACCTTCTGCCAACATCCGTCTTGTGCTGTGCGGACACTATGCCACTCCGAATGAACGGTTGGACTATACCACGGGATTCCGTACCGACAAGAATGCAGCCGGACACGATGTGCACCAGATGATGTTCAACTGCCAGGCGTTGGGTGGCGGCATGAGTGGAAACGGGGGAGACGGCTGGCTGCGTCTGCTCGAATTCCTGCCCGACGGACATACGGTGCAGGTCAGGACCTATTCTCCGCTTTTCGGCTTTTCTCCTCAAACCAAGGACAAGGCATGGCGTACGGAATCTTATGACCAGTTTCAATTCACGATAAAATAAAAAATATGAAGCGTATATCAATTATTTATTCATTAATACTCTTTTGTATGTATTTATCAGCACAGACAAGTCCGGAGTGGACTTCCGGAAATGCGAAGAAATGGATGAAAAGTGCCGTTTGGTCCAATGGCTGGACTGTCTCTCCCCATAAATCAGTCAATGCTGTTGAATTTGCCTGCCAATATCATAAGAACAAGGATGTCTGGGATGCTGCATTCCGCTTTCTTGCCGAACATGATTTGGAAGCGCTGTCCATTGGCAACCATGTCATTCTGGAGGGGAAATGCTGGGCTACGGTCAGTGAATACATTCCCAAAGAGGTGGAGAAAGGGAATATTGAAAGCCACCTCCGTTTTGTCGACCTTCAGTATGTACTCTGGGGAAATGAAAAGATGGGGCTGGCAAGTGACGTCGAAGTACGCCAGGCGTATAATTCAAAAAAAGATGTTGCTTTTTATACCTCTTCCCGGATAAAACACTACTCTGCCGATGCCGGCAGTTTCTTCTTGTTTTTCCCTTCGGACATTCACCAGCCTTCTGTCCGGGGAAAGGGGGAACTTGTTAAAAGCAGGAAGATTGTGATTAAAATAGAATATGTAGATTAGTGTGTTTTGGGTTCTACTAAAAATACTATTTGTTTTTCAAATAAATTTCCTTTAAAATTTGTACTTTTGCCGACTGTTTAGAGAAATCAACGAAAACTTTAAAAAACGAAATAGAATGGCAGTAGAATTGAAAGACCTTACCAAACGTAGTGAGAACTATTCTCAGTGGTACAACGAGTTGGTGGTAAAAGCCGATTTGGCAGAACAATCGGCAGTACGCGGCTGTATGGTGATCAAGCCCTACGGATACGCTATCTGGGAGAAGATGCAACGTCAGTTGGACGATATGTTCAAGGAAACGGGACACGTCAACGCTTATTTCCCCTTGCTTATTCCGAAATCATTCCTCAGCCGTGAAGCGGAACATGTGGAAGGCTTTGCCAAAGAGTGTGCCGTCGTGACGCACTATCGTTTGAAGAACGATCCGAATGGCGGCGGTGTGGTGGTGGACCCTGCTGCAAAACTGGAAGAAGAGCTGATTATCCGCCCCACTTCCGAAACCATCATCTGGAACACCTACAAGAACTGGATTAATTCATACCGCGACCTGCCTATCTTGTGCAACCAGTGGGCAAACGTGTTCCGTTGGGAAATGCGTACCCGTCTGTTCCTCCGTACCGCCGAATTCCTCTGGCAGGAAGGACACACGGCACATGCCACTCGCGAGGAAGCCGAAGAAGAAGCGGTAAAGATGCTGAATGTATATGCCGAGTTTGCCGAAAAATACATGGCGGTGCCCGTGGTAAAGGGCGTGAAGTCTGCCAACGAGCGTTTTGCCGGTGCCCTCAACACCTACACCATCGAAGCGATGATGCAGGACGGAAAGGCTTTGCAGAGCGGTACTTCCCACTTCTTGGGACAGAACTTCGCCAAGGCGTTCGATGTACAGTTCGTCAATAAGGAGAACAAGCTGGAGTATGTTTGGGCTACCTCCTGGGGTGTTTCCACCCGTCTGATGGGAGCGCTTATCATGACGCATTCCGATGACAACGGTCTGGTACTTCCTCCGCACCTGGCTCCGATACAAGTAGTCATCGTACCTATCTACAAGAATGCGGAGATGCTGGCTAAGATTGACGAGAAAGTGGCAGGCATTGTTGCCAAGCTGAAATCGATGGGCATTTCCGTGAAGTACGACAATGCCGACAACAAACGTCCGGGCTTCAAGTTTGCCGACTATGAGGTGAAGGGTGTTCCCGTTCGTCTGGTGATGGGTGGCCGCGACCTGGAGAACAATACAATGGAAATCATGCGTCGCGATACACTGGAGAAGGAGACGCGTTCCTGCGAGGGTATCGAAGAGTACGTGAAGGATTTGCTCGAGGACATTCAGGCAAATGTCTACAAGAAAGCGCTCGATTACCGTAACAGCCGCATCACCAGCGTGGACAGCTACGAGGAATTCAAGGAAAAGATTGAAGAAGGCGGCTTCATTCTGGCTCATTGGGACGGGACTACCGAAACCGAAGAGAAAATCAAGGAAGAGACCAAAGCAACCATCCGTTGTATTCCTTTCGATTCATTTGTTCCGGGTGACAAGGAACCGGGCAAGTGTATGGTTACCGGCAAGCCTTCTGCCTGCCGCGTGATTTTCGCACGTTCCTATTAATAATACCCACCCCGGATTACGCGGATTAACACAGATGATTTTAGGAGTTCTGATAATCAGAAACTTTTATCTGCGTTAATCCGCGTAATCCGGGGTGATTGTATATCTTGATACGTCCTCTCGGTTTTAAATTTATAGAGTTATCTCTCATCATGAATTGATGAACAGCTATTTATATTGCTTCAGAAATTCTGAGATTGTTTTGCGTACAGTTTCCGGAGATTGTTTTGAATGAAGCATTGCTGCAATGACAATCCTATTCTCATCAATCAAATAATATATCACGTTAGGGGAAAGTTTTAAATGACGGACAGTAATGTTGTTAAATAGAGTAGAAAAATCACTGTCTATAATTCCTATATACGGATGTTTTGCTAAAAGATTTACTTTGTCTTGTATCTTTTGACGTGTTTTCTGTGCCGTCAACATGCCAAAATTATTCTCTACATAAATAAGTATCTCTAAAAAGTGCTCATAAGCCAACTTAGACCAGACTATTTCCATCCCATGCGTTCATTTATCATACTCTCTATTTGGGAGTTTGATATACAGTGTCCTGCTTTATTCTCTTCTAAGGCAAATAGAAGGGCTTCAGCCAAAGCATCTCGGGGAATACTGTTGATAAAGTCGTCCATCGGTATGGCTGATTGATGATAAGTTGCCATCATCGGTTCTTGTGCCGTTTGTTTGGGAGAGTCCTGCTCTTTATATGGTTTAATTTTACCCATTGCTTTTATTTTTAATCAAAGGTAAACTGAATAAATGAAAACTCCTAATATTCAATCCATTTATTTTCCACTGCATCAAAGCCAACCAATCTACATACTATTGTAACCTCCTTCACATCTCCTCGTAACAACTTTTCCTCATTTTTGCAGCGTAAAAAAAGAAAGGAGGCCCGAATATGAAACTGAACAGAAATGACTATACCGTAGAGGCGGCAGCCGGCGGTGGTTTTTACGCTTATTTTATGAATAATGTGTTGTGCAGCGCCTACGGTGAAACGCCTGACGAAGCCTGCGAAAACCTGGAACAGATTGTTGACGATTTTGTCAGTGATATGTATATGGTCGAGGAATTTGTCTGATATTCCGGCATCATATGCCGACCGAATTATCCTTTTTACGTATTTATTCCATAAATTCTCTTGAAGTCATGTCTGCGCGATGCCGGTGTGACTTTTGTCATTTATAACCGAATTGTCACATTCTTCACATTCTGCCGTAACACGGAGGTGCGATATTTGCATCAACTAAATGCAACGTCATGTGCTGCATGTGTTTCAACATTAATTTGTAAATCATCAAGTCGTCCCAATGAAAGTCCTTTTTATCGTTCAAGGAGAAGGCCGCGGGCATCTGACCCAAGCCATAACAATGGAAGAGCTGCTGCGCCGCAACGGTCACGAGGTAGTGGAAGTGTTGGTGGGCAAAAGCAATTCGCGCTGTCTGCCCGGTTTCTTCAACCGCAGCATCCAAGCTCCGGTGAAACGTTTTCTCAGTCCCAATTTCCTGCCTACGCCTGCCAACAAGCGGGCAAGTCTTGCGCGTAGTGTGGCCTATAATCTCACCCGTCTGCCCGTCTATCTGAAAAGCATGCACTATATACACCGCCGCATCGAGGAGAGTGGTGCCGAACTGGTCATCAACTTCTACGAACTGCTCACGGGGATGACCTATCTCTTCTTCCGTCCTTCCGTTCCTCAAATAAGCGTCGGGCACCAGTACCTGTTCCTGCACCGCGATTTCGAGTTTCCCGGTAAGAACGGCTTCCATCTGTGGCTGCTCCGCCTTTTCACCCGCCTCACGTGCATAGGTGCCCGCGAAAAGCTCGCCCTTTCCTTCCGCGAGATGGAGGATGACGAAGAAGCGTATGTCCGCGTGGTTCCGCCATTGCTGCGGAGGGAGGTGCTGTCGTGCGAAGGTACGGAAGGGGATTATCTCCACGGATACATGGTAAACTCCGGTTTTGGCGAGAATATCCTCCACTGGCACAGTGCCCATCCGGAAATACCCCTCCACTTCTTCTGGGACAAGCAGGACGAAGCCGAGGTGTGCCGTGTGGACGACACCTTGAGTTTCCATCAGCTCGATGACGTCAAGTTCCTGCGCTACATGGCAGGCTGCAAGGCCTATGCCACCACTGCCGGCTTCGAGTCGGTCTGCGAGGCGATGTATCTGGGCAAGCCTTTGCTGATGGTTCCGGCGCATATCGAGCAGGACTGTAACGCCTACGATGCATTCCGTAGCGGTGCCGGTGTCATCTCCGAGGAGTTTGATTTGGAACGTCTGCTGGACTTCTCGGAGCATTTCCACCCGAACATGGCTTTCCGCTATTGGGTGCGTAGCTGCGACTGGCGTATCCTGCGCTGTATAGAGAGGGAAGAGAAAGAGGAAACCTTTTTCGGGGTTTCCTCTTCCTGCCGTCCTTTCTTTCCGGCGACTTAAATGTTCACGTTCATCGCATTGGCTCCCAATGCCCCTAAGATGGCAGAGGCTACTGCAATTACGACTTTCAGAATTTTATCCCAGATACTTTTTTTCATGCTATATACGTTTTAAAAGTTGAACATACGAATCGGTAGTAAAATCAGTCATACTTATCCCAACGGATTTTCGCCCTGGTCTCCGTCCGAACCGCCTCCGTCTCCCGAGCCGGAACCGCCGCCGGAGCTTCCTCCTTCACCGTCTCCCTTGTTCACCAATGCCTCCAGGTCGTAGAAGTCAATCTTCTGCCCGGCACGCGTGGCGGCGATGTCCGGTCTTACGGTGCTGGAAGGCCGGAAATTGATTTTCACCGCTTTGATGTTCTTGGCGGTGCACTCCTTTACATCCAGTACGCCTGCCGTACGCGCCGACAGGCTGAATACGCCGAAGTTCTTGATATTCACCGACTGGCCGCTGTAGAGGGTTGTTATCATGGCCTCCACAAAATTGGTCAATACACTCTGGATGTCTCCCAGTGTCAGCGAACTCTTCTCTTTCATCACATACGCAATGTCGTCCAGCGTCGCATTGTCGCCCAGTGTCACCAGCTGCGGGTAGAACTTTGCCACCGCATCTGCCTTTCGAGGATCTTTCCTCGCAATCTTCTTGAATGGTACTCCCATAAACAATTAAATAATTAAAAATTAACAATTAGAAATTAAAGTCCCGTATTGCAATACTCTTCTCTTTCTCCTTTAGGGGGGAAGAGGGGTGCTGCAAAAGTACTCCTTCGGCTTTTTCTGCTCATGGCTTTCTTCGGGTTACGCCGTCTCTTTCCCGTTTCCTTTCTGTTCAGGAAAAGTTCTTCGTCCGATGCCCGTTTATGTCTGTATATGCTTGGTCATATCACTGATATTCAGTATCTTTATGGTGTAATAATCAACCAATAACATAAAGAATGAAAACAGAAAAAGAAAAGAGGGAAGAGGAGGAGGAAGACCTTCGTCCGTTCCGCATCCACGCCTATTCGAAGGAGGAGCTTGCCATGCTCTACAACCCGACTTACTGCATCAGCAATGCCATCTATACCCTGGCGGCATGGATACGCCACAACAAGGCGCTGAAGGGTGAGCTGGAGAAGGTGGGCTACAACAAATACCGGCGCACCTTCACTCCGCTGGAAGTGAAAGTGCTGGTGAAGTATCTGGGAGAACCCTGACAGGATGCCGGCCGGAAATAGGGAAGCAGTGTAAAGAAAACGCCAATATATGTAAAGCCCCGTAACAATATATGTTGTCATGCACAACAATATATGTTACGGGGCTTCTCTCTTCTCCTCGAATGCCGGTTACTGATATGTCTGGATGTCCACTACCTCATATTCGGTCGTCTCCTGCTCGTTGGTCCGTGTGCCGAATCCGTACTTTTCCAGTGCCTGCACCAGTACCAGCTGGGTGTGCGGGTTCACCTGCACCTTCCCGAATATGCTGAGCTTGGTCAGTATGACGCTGGCAGGGAGCCATTTTACCTGCAGGTCCTCGGGCAGCGGTTTGCGGAAGAAGACGAAGAGGTTCTCCTCTACGGGGTCTTTCATGCGGTGCCGTTCGTTGTGCTTGTTCAACTGTTCTATCTCCTCGCCCTCGTACCAGTATCTGAAACCGCCTTTCAGCAAGGCGAGGGCCTGGGCGTAGATACCGGGATGGTTCACCGGGGTGTGGTAGTCTATGCCGGTGATGGTGATGGGGAGGAAACGCCGGTTTCCGCCGATGTCCTGCAGGCACTGCCGGTTGTTGGTGCTCGCGATGAAGGAGCAGTGGCGGGGCAGGGTGAAGGCTTCGATGTCGTAGGCCTTGCGCTGCGTCACGTTGTCCTGCGCGATGATTCGCTTCAATGCTGCCAGCTCGCCGGGCTTCACGCCTTCGAACTCCTCCATGTTGATGATGATTCGCGTGGCGAGCAGGCGGGCATCGTCCTTGTTGCTCGGGTCTATTATGCCGTTGTAGAAGTACTCTTTCCACTCGGGCGGCAGCAGGCGCCGAATCCAGCTGCTCTTTCCCTTTCCCTGCTCGCTGTAGAGGATGATGACGAGCTGGTTCATGTCCTCGTCGCTCAGTGCGCAGGCCACCAGGCCCACTATCCACCGTTTGAAGCCCTTCTGCCATAACTCCCGGTTCTCGGTCGTCAGGGTGTCGGCCAGCCGGGCGATGTAGTCCGTCCCGTCCCAGGGGGGAAGCGCGTACAGATAGTCGGTGTAGGGATTGAACTCCTTGGCGTAGTTGGAGTCTATCACGGCTCTGAGGAAATTCTGGTAGCAGGAGATGCCGGCCATCTGCAGGTCTACGAATATGGTGTTGTAGTCCTTTCCGCGCATGGGACGGTAACCTTTTCCGGCATCTGCCGACAGGGCATAGGGCATGAATTCGAGGCGGTCCAGGATGAGGTTCCTGCGGATGCCGTAGTGCTCTTCCAGAAAGCTCATCACTTGGTTGATGACGGGCTTTTTCTCTTCCTTCTTTGTGGCGGCTTCGCTGGTCTTGTCGGTATAGATGTAGGCATTGTGCAGGGGAGATTCCACGTCGGGATACTCTTGTCCGAACTCGTTTTTCGCCAGTCTGATGGCTGTCTGCTCGTCCAGGCCCTTGCTGTAGCATTTGTTGCCCAGGGCGAAGAGGAAGTTGTCGCGGTTGCCTGCCCGGAACTTGGTGGTGCGCTTCACGGCAGTCACGGCTTGGGAAAATATCAGCTTCTCCCAAGGCTTTGCGTCCTGCGGCGTGGCGGCAACGGAGGTGGGGAGGGGGTGTACCGTTTCGGCAGCCGTCTTCTTCTTGCCGCTTTCCTTCTTCGCAGGCGGGATGATGCGTGCCGGCAACGGGGAAATCTGTTCCAGCAGTGCGGCATTGATATAGGCATGCGGGTCGAAGGACATGAAGTATCCCCGCGAGATGTCCTTTCCGCTTCCATCCACCTCTACTCCGAGAAGGGCCTCGTAGTGCTCTTTGGCGGCGCTGTACAGCTTCAGGTGTATCTCCTCGAGCGTAGCGTAGGTCACCTCGCCCTGCCGGAGACGGTCATACAGACGCCGGGTGTATTCCGTCTGCATGAAGACGAACAGCTTGTAGCCGTGCCTTTTGGGGGAGAGGAAACTGCCCAGGGTGTGCGGGTCTTCGTTGATGAGGGTCCGGGTCTGCTCCAACTGTCTCTCTTCCAGGTCGTCGATGTCGAGCGTGATGACGGGGTTGTAGCGGGTGATGCTCGGTGCGAGCCTTCTTTCCCGGTAGTTGGCCGTGAGGGTCCTGAAGGGAAGCTGCTTCTTGACGTGGTTGGCTTCCTCCACCTTTCCCTGCGCCACGAGGCTGGCGATTTTGATGATTAACTTGGCATGCTTGCCGTTTTTTATGTCAGCCATGTCCTGCGTGAAGGTTGTCTCCCCGCTGACGGCGCTGAAACCACGGTAGGTGGTCACTGGAATGTTTTCCATTCTACTTGTATTAAGTTTGCCTTATTGGCGGCGCAAAGATGCCGTTTATTTCCTTAGGAAGCAAAAACGGCCATCCGCAGTGGGACAGCCGTTTTTTTACAATTTGAATTCCTTGGTCCGTTTTACTCCTTGGGATATAGCTCATTGAAGAGCTTATATATCTCATCCTCAATGCAATCGGGGTTCAGCGTATTGCCGCTTCCGTCCGCGTCCATAAAGTTTACAAGTAGATGCAGCAGCTTGGCGAAGGGGCTTACGCCCTTCAGTCCGTGTTCCTTTTGGGGATTTATCAGCAGTGGGATGAAGGGTGTCAGGAAAGCCTTCCGCTCCTTGTATTCCACGGTTAACGACTTGTGTTCTACCATAGAAAGCAGGTCGATGGCCACTTGCACCTCTTTGCTCTCTTTGGTGTACAGCACTTGGTAATCTCTCCCTTTGATTTGCATTACGCTAATTGGCGTTTTTTTGTTCTCATAATTACAATTTGAAAATATAATTTTATATTAAGTTAGTAAATCGGTTGCAAAATTAACAAAAAAGGAGTCTGTACAATTACAGATAACGCAGATTTTATGTTTTTCTTACCTGATGCAACGCTTCTGAGGACGTGAAATTAAATAATCCGTGTCATCTGTGTTATCAGCGTCTGAAAAATTATCATAAAGCATCATCTGCTGAATAGTTACGAAATTCTGTGGTATCCCTGTGAAGTAGTGAAGCGTGTGTGTAGTCTGTATGTATAGGGTGAGGTACCGGAACCTATGGTTATATATGTAACACACTCTTTAAAAAAATAAGAAATGACGCGCGTGCGCGTGTATCTTACCTAATGAACGTAATTATTTGATATATAGTGCGATGATACCTGCATTAAAAAAGATTATCATTTTATCAATCAGAATATTTTGTACTTTCATTTCTTGACATTACCTTTGCGTTCATTAAACGGAGCGTGTCATAAAACATTTTTTTTATTATAAACGTTTCGTTTATAACAGCTTATCGCAAGATGGCTTGAATATAACTATTTCGTCGCCTTCCTTCCGAGATGGTGGAGGGTCTTGAAATAAAATGAATGCACATAGTCTATTTAAAGTAACCGCATTACATTACTTGACCGGGAGGTACTTCGCTACTCCGGTGTCCCCCAATCATATTTTTTTGTGAACGAGAATGCAGAAATGCACTGGTATGCAGTGCGTGTCACCTATAGCCGAGAGCTTTTTTTCAAGGAATACCTGGATGCAGAGGGCATTGAAAACTATATTCCCATGCGCTATGAGTATGTCGTGAGGAAAGAGCGCCGCTTGCGCAAGCTTGTTCCTGCGGTCCATAACCTGGTCTTCGTCCGCTCCACCCGTGAGCGTATGGACGAAATAAAGAACAAACCGGGCATGAACATCCCCATCCGTTATATCATGGACCGCGAAACCCACCAGCCCATCGTCATCCCGGACTCACAGATGCGCAGCTTCATCGCCGTGTCTGGCACCTACGACCAGGCTGTGCTCTATCTTGAACCCACCGAGCTGAACCTCTCCCAAGGAACCCGGGTACGCATCACCGGCGGCATCTTCGAAGGAGTGGAAGGGGTGTTTGTGCGTGTGCGCCATGATAGGAGGGTGGTGGTGAACATCGAGGGGGTGATGGCGGTGGCGACGACGTTTGTGCATGCGTCGCTGGTGGAGGAGATAGGAGAAGGAAGTTAGCGCTTATTGTATTATAATGAGAATTAAATATGTTTTTTGGGGATATTCAGATTACATGAAAGTTGTAAATAATGATATCCTATATAATAAAGATGTTTTGTATTTTGCTCCCAATGATTTATCAGTCAGGCAAAAAATATTATATAATATTCTATTTTTTATGACAAGATATGGATGGGAGAATATGGTTCCTGAGTTTATATATAGATATTTATATCCTTTACAAACCATACATGGATATGAACAAGTGTATTTTATTATATACGAACAGAATGTTTGTTCTACTCACCTTCCTTTTTTGGAATATTTGAAAAAAAAATATCCGCATTCAAAATTGTTCTACATGTTTACAAATACATTGTCTTCCCGAGTCAATGAGAAACAGTTGCGGTTTGTGGAAAATAATCGGGAAAAGTTTGACATGATTATAACTTTTAATGAAATAGATGCAGTTGAACATAATTTTCAATTTTACAATCAGGTTTGTTCCGTATTGAATGTTTCGATTAAGGAGGAAAATGAATCGGATATCTTTTTTTGTGGTTTGGATAAAGGTCGAAGGGCGATAATAGAACAACTTCGGAATCGGCTGGAAAGTTGTGGGATAAAATGTGATTTTAATATTGTTGATTCTAAGCATAAGTTGCCATACGAAGTTATTGTATCTAAAATTGTCCAGACAAAGTGTATTTTGGAAATTTTGATGGATACATCACAGTCCGGGTCATCTTTAAGAGCAGCAGAAGCAATTGCTTACAAGAAAAAGTTGCTGACAAATAATGCTTTCATAAAAGCAAAGGAATATTTCAATGACAAGCAGTTTTCCTATTTTTCTACTCTTGAGGATATAGATGTGGATTTTATAAAGGAAGCTCTAGACAAATCACAATGTGTTGATTCTATGATTGTTTCCCCTAAAAGATTTTTAGATTTTTTGAAGCAGAATAGTATTTGAGAGACTAGAAAATGAGAGAGTTCCTAAAGTCTTTTTTTTCATTTGGTGTTGCAACGAGCATTGAGAAAATATTGGCTTTCATTTTGCTGCCCATTTATACTCGTTTATTTACAACTACCGAATATGGAATGATTGATTTATGTCAGGTACTTATGGGGATAGTATCTGTATTTGCGTTGCTGCAATTGGAAACATCGCTTCAACGATACTATTACAAATGGGAGGGGGATGATAAAAAAATCTTTTTGTTCAGCATATTAATTACGGTCATTTCATTATCGTTTTTTTTCTCAATTATAATATGCTTGTTGTCATATTATATTTCCAGTTTGCTTTTTTCCAGCTCTGCTTATTATTTATTAGTTATATTGTCTGCAATCCAGTTGCCTTTTATAAACTTTTCAATGCTTGGCTTGATTATACTTCGGTATGAAAAAAAGAACTTACTTTTTACTTACCAAGTAATATTGAAAGTCGTATTGCTATTGTTATCCGTATTCGTTTTTGTTGTTTTCATGGATGGAGGCTTGGAATGGGTTTTGATATGTCAGTTATTGACACTCGTATTGACTTCTATCGTATTGTATACTAATATAAAGCAATATTTGCTTTTTTCTTTCTCATGGAAAAATCTCATGATGAGCTTTAGTTATGCTTTGCCTCAGTTTCCTGCTCGTGTGGGAAGTGTGATGATGGTTTATTCCAATCGGCTCTTTATGGTGTTTTTTTTAACAACATCAATAATAGGCTTGTATTCTTTTTCTTTAAAGTTGGCCTCTGGCGTGCAAATCTTGGGAACAGCTTTTATGATGGCTTGGCTTCCTTTTATGTATCAACAGTTTGCAAAGGAAAACCACCGGTTGCTTTTTGCGAAGTTCATGCCTTTAGTTTCTTGTTTCTTGTTTTTATTAGTATCGGTATTGTCATTGTTATCTGAAGATATTGTTAGTATAGTTGCAGGTCCGGATTTTTTTTATTCATATAAATATATTGGCAGTTTGTCGCTATATTTTGCTTTGACAATAATAAAAGAAGTAATTGATATCGGACCTAAATATACGGAGAAAACAAAGTATGTATCTTATAATTATTTTGTGTCTTTGATTGTTAATGTGGTAAGTATGTACCTGTTTATTGTATTTTGGGGAATAGAAGGAGTGATTTATTCGATGATATTAACATATCTGATATTGGTTGTAATTAGTTGGATTGTGTCTAATAAACTGTATTATATTCCTTTTAGTAAATTTTATTTTGTAATATTGATATTGCCTGCATTGAGCATTTCTATGTCTGTAATGAATTGCAATATGACTCCTATGACTCGATATATCATATTAATATTGGCAGTTGCTTTTTATGGAATAGAAATGTACATGAATTATAAAAAGGTAAAACTGTATCTGAGTTAGAATGCCGTATATACCAATTTTACTGTTATTGTTTTTTTTGTCTTTTTCTTATGACTTTTTAGGTCATAAGAGAGGTTATAATTTAGGATATTATTTCATTTACTTGCTGTTGGTAGTAGTTTCTGGGTTTAGATATCGAATAGGAGCGGATACTTTTGCTTATCAGGATTTTTTTGAAGAGGAGCAGGTTTATTTGTCCGACCTATCCTTAGCTGATTATTTTTCATATAGATGGGAGCCTTTATTTATTTTTTTCGTGGCTTTAATAAAATCAACTATAAACGATTTTATTTTTTTTCAGATAGTTCATTCAATTATAATAAATTCGGTTGTTTTTTGGTTCATCTCTTCTAATACGAAAAATAAGTTTACAGCAGTTTTTCTTTATTTCCTATTTTTGTATGTTTTGGTAAATATGGAAATAGCGAGAGAAGCATTGGCCGTTTCTGTCTTTTTGGTCAGTGTGAAATTCTTGCAGAATAAAAAATACGTTGCTTATTATTTATTGGCAATTATAGCATTCCTTTTCCACTATGGTGCTGCGATATCGTTTGTTTTTCCTTTAATATACGGTATAAGGATTACGCTAAGACGCATTTTCTGGCTGTTTGTAGTTGTTGCAGGAATCATTATAAATATAGACTTTATCATTGCTGCGGCTTTTTCTTTAGGAGTCCCTCCAATTATATTTATAAAGTTGGTTAATTATACGGAAGTATCAGAAAATCTGAATTTTATGGGCATTCTGATTGCTTTTTTGGGTTACATTCTTTTTCCTTGTGTATTGATGCAGATAGAAAACCGGATATTACGTATGAGATCTCGGTTTTATGATTTCTATCCCATATTTCTTTTGCTTGGCATATTGGTGATTTGCTTTCCTTTCATCAGCCGTTTTTTTAATTATTTATGCCTCATTGGTATTATTTTCTTAAGCGATTTCGTAGTTGAGCTATGGAAAAGCAATCGCTTTGTATTTGGCACTAGATATATATTGCTGACATGTATACTTTCGATGGTTCTTTTGTGGAATGGCAGATACTACTTTAGTGATATGTCAGATTTGACTGGCAAGAATATGAGGAAGTATGTACACTGGTATCCATATAGTTCAATATTGGATAAAACGAAAAATCCGGATAGGGAATCTCTTCAGGATTATTATTCAATGATAAATTTATGATTAAATATAGTAATTATGAAACATAGAGTTTGCTTAGTTACAAATTATTTGTCAGCAGGAGGATTGGAAAGAGTTTTGACAAGACTTGCTACATATTTTGTTGAAAAAAAAGAAGTGCAAGTAACTATTGTTACATTATTTAATACTCAGTGCTTTTATTCATTATCAGATAAAGTCGAAGTAATTTATCCTAATTTTGATATATTAGCAATAAACAAGCATGTTCGGATTATAAAACAATTTTTTTATCTACGTCATAAAATTAAAGAGTTGCGTCCGGATTGTGTCTTAAGTATGGGGGTGGAAACAAATATTGCTACTTTACTTTCTACAATAGGGTTGGGAATAAAAATATATGTTGCAGATAGAAATAACCCATTTATAAAATTATCTTTTTTAAGGCAACTTTTGAAAAAAGTTCTTTATCAAAAGGCAGAAGGAATAATTTGCCAAACAAATTTGGCTAGACAAAAAGTTCATGGGTTAACTAAACACCCTAACATAGTGGTCATTCCTAATCCAATAACAATCTTTGAAAACGATTATGTATCCATTGAAAAGAAAAATTATATAGTAAATGTTGGGCGTTTTATAAAGTCAAAAAATCAACGTGAATTAATAGATATTTTTACTTTAGTAAACGATGGTAGTTGGAAACTAATATTTGTAGGTGATGGACCATGTAGGAAAGAGTGTATGGATTATGTGTCACAGAAAGGTATCTCGAGTTATGTGGAGTTTGTAGGAGTAGTCAAAGATGTAGATCGGTATTTGGCTCAAAGTAAGATTTTTGCTTTCGTTTCGACCTCCGAAGGATTTCCCAATGCTTTAGGTGAGGCTGTTTTGTTTCCTACAGCGAGTATTTCCTATAATTGCCCAGCGGGACCAGAAGATATCATTCGTGATGACGAAAATGGTTTTTTAGTTCCTTTAGGAAAAGTAGAAGAATATGCCACTAAATTGAAAATGTTGATGGAAAGTGAAGAATTGAGAACGAGATTTGAGATGAATGCAGTGTCAGATAGAAGTAAATATTCTATGGAAAATATAGGTGAATCTTTTTTTAATTTCATGTTTTAACTATCTCTCCAAATGAATAATGAGTATTTAATTAGCATAATTGTTCCAGTATATAACGTAGAACCCTTTATTAGTGAGTGTATAAATAGTATATTGATTCAATCTTATAAAAATTTTGAATTAATACTTGTCAATGACGGTTCTACAGATAATTCTCCTACTATATGTGAACAATATGCATCAAAGGATAAGCGTATTAAAGTTATTCATAAGGCCAATGGCGGATTATCTGATGCACGAAATTGGGGCTTAAAATTCTCATCGGGTGAATATGTAGTATTTCTTGATAGTGATGATTATTGGAACGATTGTGATGCGTTATTTTCTCTTTATTCTCTACTGAATAAATATTCAGAAGTTGATGTTGTTTTCTTTAGAAGATTTACATTTGAAGAAAACATATCCCAGCATATAAGATACTTTCCCCAGTTTAATCTTAATAAGATAAATGGCTGTGAAAAGTCAGATGTTCTTTCATATCTTATACCCAATGGGCTTTTTATTCCTAGTGCATGTAATAAACTCGTTCGAAGAAAGATTTTGATAGATAATAATATTTGGTTTGAAAAAGGCATTTATTCAGAGGATATTGATTGGAATTTTTCTTTAACTCTTCATGCCGATAACTTTTATGCTATTAATCTTCCTTTTTATGCGTATCGAAGAAGAAGTGGATCAATAACCAACTCTATTAGAGAGAAAAATGTGTTGGACTTACTTAATATTATAAAAAAATGGATTCCTATGATATCTGAGGAATGTCAGGATTTCCAGATAAAAAAAATGTTGTTGGGGTATTGTGCCTATCAGTTTATTGTCGTTTTAGGAATTATATTTTTAGCTGAAACAGATTGTCGTGACTTTTTGCTTCAGGAAGTAAGAAAGATGTCATATGTGTTAAAATATGCAACAGATAGGAAAACTAAAAAAGTAAGACTTATGTACATTTTTCTAGGGTATAATTTATCTGCTAAATTTTTAGGTACTTATCTTAAATTTAAAAAAAGATATTTGTTTTAATATAGGTGTAAGTAATTACTTTTTATGAATGTAAAAATATTGTTTTTCGGTATATACCAATGAAAGTATGAAGTTTTACTCATTAATATTACTTTTCTTTATTTTACCTATATATAGTCAAGCTAATATCGTTTTCGTGACAAATAGTATACAGCCTATTCAGAAGCAGTTTAATTTATCATATGCGAAATATGTAATTAAATCCAATATAAATCTTATGTCTCAAAACGTTGTCATTCCTGAAGGTGCAGTCTTGTGTTTTGTAGATAGTGGACGAATCGAAAATGGTACGCTTATTGGCAATGGAACAAAAGTAATGGCTCAACAAAATGTTGTTTTTTCGGATAATATTTTGTTAAAAGGAAGTTGGAAAGCTGATACAGCCTATTCTATATGGTTTGACTTCAAAAGTGATTGTATTGTCGATTCTTCAGGACGATTTATCAGTGGAAGTGATAATAGCCAGCAGATGAATAACATATTGTTGTTTGATAATTTACTCTTTAACTGTGGTGTTTACTACTTTAAACATGCTAATTTTCAGTTACATTCTGATATGATTATTGATGGAGGAAATAGTGTTTTTAAATGGAATACATCGTTGAAGGCAGATTGCTTTATGGCTATTGGAGATAGTAGGGGGAAATGGGCTGGAACATCAAATATTCAGTTGAAGAATTTTACAATAATTGGTAATAAACTAGAGTCAGATATAAAAACGGAGCAATGTCATGGAATATGCATCCGATATGGAAGTAATATCATATTGTCTAATCTGCAATCCGGTTTTAATCGTGGCGACGGATTATATATAGGCAATGTTTACCTTGAGTCTAATATAGATCACTCACCTTCTTATATAAGTGTTATAAATTGTATTTTTAGTGACAATCATCGTCAGGGAAGTTCCATTACTAGAGCTAATCACGTTGATTTTTTAGGATGTAAATTTATAAATACAAATGGTACGCCACCTCAAGCCGGTTTAGATATTGAACCTAATGATATAAATATTTCAGCGTATGAAAACTGTTATTACGCGTGTGAAAATATAAGGATAAACAATTGCTTTTTCAGCAATAATGCAGGAAATGGTTTATTGGTTGCTGGAAGAAGTAAAAATAGAGAAGGGAAATATATTGTTAATAATATATTTGTTAATAATAGTGTGTTCGACAGAGGGAATATTCGAGCTTTTGGACTGAAAAATATGCAGGTGAAAGATTGTGATATATTGACTGACAGCTATGGATGGCTTACATATAGATACTCTACAGAAGATGTCTTAATCGATAAATGTAAGATTATATGTTGTAATAAGAACAATGATTTTGTGGGGATAAAAGTGGAATCTACTTCTGAGAATAAACATAATAATATCATAATTTCTAATTGCTCAATAACAAATTTCGGCAAATTTGGAATATTCTTCAATGATAAAATTGATGGTATTTCAGGGCGTATAGTGAATAATATCTTTCATAAGTGTGGTAAAAATATGAAAAAGAACGATTTGAGTAAAAAGATTGAATATAAGGAGAATATATATAATGATTAGATGATAATTATAACTTAAAGTTTATATAATGAAAGTATTAGTTACCGGAGGAGCCGGCTTTATCGGCTCTAACCTTTGCGAGTATTTACTTGCCCATAATTATGAAGTTGTATGTTTGGACAACTTCGCAACAGGGAAGATTGAGAATCTTCTTCCGTTATTGAATCAATATCCTGATACATTTAAACTGATCGTAGGTGACATCCGTAATTTCTCTGATTGCCAGAAGGCAGTGGTAGGAGTCAATTATATTCTGCATGAGGCAGCATTGGGTTCTGTACCCCGTTCCATCAAAGACCCTGCCACTACTAATGCAGTTAATATTAGTGGCTTCCTGAATATGTTGATTGCTGCCCGTGATGCAGGAGTGAAACGCTTTATGTATGCGGCAAGTTCATCCACTTATGGAGATAGCCAGTCTCTTCCCAAAGTGGAAGATGTGATTGGTAGACCGTTATCTCCTTATGCTGTAACCAAATATGTGAACGAGCTTTATGCGGATGTATTTGCACGTACTTATGGAATGGAATGTATCGGCTTACGCTATTTTAACGTATTCGGACGTCGTCAGGACCCATTTGGTGCTTATGCTGCTGTTATCCCCTTATTTGTGAAGAAATTGATGGCACACGAGAGTCCCATGATTAACGGTGATGGTGAATACAGCCGTGATTTTACTTACATTGACAATGTAATCCAGATGAATATGCTTGCCATGACAACCACCAATCCGGATGCAGTCAATCAGGTTTATAATACCGCTTTTGGAGAAAGGACTACATTGAATCAGCTGGTGAATTATTTGAAGGAATATTTGAGTGAGTTTGATCCGAAAATAGCTGATGTGGAGATTCTTCATGGCCCGAATCGGCAGGGTGATATACCTCATTCTTTGGCTTGCATTGATAAGGCTAGAAAACTTCTTGGTTATATTCCGGAATACAGCATGCGCGACGGTCTGAAAGAAGCTGTCAAATGGTATTGGCATAATATCTGATTCATTCATTCTTTTTCCCTTTCTATTAGCTAATAAACTAAACTTTCTAATAAATACTGAAAATCTTATGGATATAGTAAAAATCGCCGTAATCGGTCTCGGTTACGTAGGGCTTCCTTTGGCTCGTTTGTTCTCTACCAAATACAAAACTGTTGGTTTTGACATGAATAAATCTCGTGTGGATGCATTGATGGCAGGACACGATGCTACCCTTGAAGTTTCGGACGAATTGCTACAGTCTGCCATTGCCAATGGCTTCAAGTGCACGGCTGACATTGAAGACATTCGTGATTGCAACTTTTATATTGTGGCAGTTCCTACCCCTGTGGATCATAACCATAATCCGGACTTGACTCCTCTGTATAGTGCAAGTACCACTGTAGGGAAAGTGATTTCCAAAGGTGATATTGTAGTGTATGAATCTACAGTATATCCGGGTGTGACTGAGGATGAATGTATTCCGGTAGTGGAAAAAATATCCGGTTTGAAATTCAATACGGATTTCTTTGCAGGTTATTCCCCCGAACGCATCAATCCGGGTGACAAGCTACACACAGTCGAGAAGATAAAGAAAGTGACTTCAGGTTCAACTCCTGAAATTGGTAAGAAAGTGAACGAAGTGTATGCTTCTGTTATATCTGCCGGGACACATTTGGCTCCCACGATGAAGGTGGCGGAGGCAGCCAAAGTCATTGAGAATTCGCAACGTGATATCAATATAGCCTTTGTCAATGAGCTTTCCAAGATATTCACGCGTATGGGGATTGATACTCAGGATGTGTTGGAGGCTGCAAGTACCAAATGGAATTTTCTTCCTTTCAAGCCGGGGCTGGTTGGAGGACACTGCATTGGCGTAGATCCTTATTATCTGGCCCAGTGTGCACAGAGTTATGGCTATAATCCTGAAATCATATTGGCCGGTCGTCGTATGAATGATGGTATGGGAGAGTATGTGGCTGGTCAAGTGATAAAACTGATGCTGAAAAAAGGAATTCAGGTTTTGAACTCTAATATACTGATACTCGGTTTTACTTTCAAGGAGAATTGTCCGGATGTACGTAATACGAAAGTGATAGATATTTATGAGGCTTTGATGGGATACAATCTGAATATAACCGTTTATGATCCGTGGGCAAATCCGGATATCGTAAAGCATGAATATGGAATTGAAGTGATCAATGAACTTCCTGAAGAAAAGTTTGATTCGGTTGTGTTGGCGGTTGCCCATCAACTGTTTACGGGAATAGATATCGAAAGTTTGTCGAAGACACGGTCTGTTGTGTTTGATGTTAAAGGTTTCTTGCCCAAAGAATCCGTTGACGGCAGATTATGATAAAATGAAAAAGCTTTTCTTTGTTACCAATGTTGATTGGTTCTTTATTTCCCATCGTTTGCCTATTGCCCTGAATGCTATTCAGCAGGGATATGAAGTTTATTTATTGTCACGGGATACCGGAAGAAAACAGTTTTTACAAGGGAAAGGGATTCGCTTTATCGATATTCCTTTTGACCGTTCCGGAAGTAATCCTTTGCATGAATTGAAATGTATTTTTCAGTTATATACAAACTACAAAAAGTATAGACCTAATATAATTCATCATGTTACTTTAAAGGCTGCATTGTTAGGTTCTGTTGCAGCTAAGCTGTCAGGGCAACATCATGTTGTGAATGCAATAAGTGGATTGGGGTATAACTTTACGAACGGCAGGAATGGGATTTTGCAGAAGTTGATAAGGACTTTGATTCGCATTGCATTCAAAAGTAAGTCTTTTTCCTTTATTCTTCAGAATCCGGATGATGTGGGGATGATCAAAGGCTTCAATCTGGTTCCCTCGTCCCATATTTTTCTGATAAAGGGCTCGGGAGTAGATTTGAATGAATTTGTTTTTTCCCAAGCTCCTGGCAAGACTCAATTAAAGGTACTCTTTCCTGCAAGGATATTGTTGGATAAGGGGGTGATGGAGTTCATTGATGCAGCCAAATTACTTCAAAAGCGATTTATTGGAAAAGTAAAATTCATATTGGCAGGTGATTGCGACAAAGAAAATCTGGCTGTTTTGGGGGAAGAAAAGCTAAGGTCTCTTCTTGTCGATGATTATATTGAATGGATAGGATATCAGGCTCAAATGTTTCCTATATATACGGATAGCGATATCGTTGTACTGCCTTCCTATCGGGAAGGTTTGCCCAAATCCTTGATTGAAGCATGTGCGGTAGGGCGTCCTATTGTAACAACCGATGTACCGGGTTGCCGTGAATGCGTGAAATCCGGATATAATGGTTATTTGGTTCCTGCCAAGGACAGTAGGGCGTTGGCTGATGCCATCGGCCTATTGATAGAAGATGATGCGAAGAGGAAGGAGTTTGGAAGGAACTCTCGTCTGTTGGCGGAAGAAGAATTTTCTATAGATAAGGTTGTCAGGCAAACTTTTGATATTTATCAATCAATTATTAGGATATCTTGATATTCCCGGGTATCTTTGTAGAAAGATTGGATTCATGAAGAAGAACAAGCCATATAAGGAACAGGAACCGATGGTGCCGAATGTTGGTGAACCGGTAGTTGTATATACGGGTAATGAGAATAATCCGAATATCGTTACGGAAGGACGTGATGACATTAGGCATGCTATTTCCGGTGAAGAATTATTGGATAGACTTTGCCCTCGTATAAAGGCTTTGTTTGGATGAGAGTCGTATTCGCTCCCGAAGTAGAGGAGGATTTGTATGGGCTTATAAAAATACTTGTTGAGAAGGAGTATTTGGGTACTTATCCTTTTGCTATTTCTTATGTGGAAGAACTGATAGCTGATATTCAACAGAACATTCATTCTAAATTAAAAAAGAAAGCGCCCGCTTTTTTTGAGCGTTATGGTAAGGATATGTATTACATCACTTATCAACGTAATTCTAATACGACGTGGTATATTTTCTTCTCTGTCATTGGAGATACTTATTTTATTAAATACATAACCAATAATCACGTTTCCGGTCAGTATATTTTTTAGCATATTTCAATGAACATACTCGTCACTGGAATCCACGGCTTTGTGGGTTCCAATCTCGTTGTTGCCCTAAAGGAACGTCATAGCCTTTACGGGCTGGATATTGTCGCTCCTGAAAAGGAGGGGGTGGTAAAGACTTTTTTCTGGAAGGATATCGAACCGGCTTCTTTTCCGATGCGGAATCTTCCTGAATTCGATGCCATTATTCATCTGGCTGGTAAAGCCCATGATACGAAAAACCGGTCCGCAGCCCAATCCTATTTTGATATTAATACGGGATTGACTCAAAAGATATTTGATTTCTTTCTGGAATCGTCTGCGAAGAAGTTCGTATTCTTCAGTTCTGTGAAAGCCGCTGCAGACAGTGTGGTGGGTGATATGCTGACTGAAGATGTGGTGCCTGCTCCGGTAGGGCCTTATGGGGAAAGTAAGATAGCTGCCGAGAATTACATCCTTGACAAGTTGAAGGTTGAGAATGGGAAATTGAAAGCTAATCCTTATGATGACAAGCAGGTTTATATCCTGCGTCCCTGCATGATTCATGGTTCCGGCAATAAAGGCAATCTGAATCTTCTTTATAATGTGGTGAGGAAAGGCATTCCCTGGCCTTTGGGGGCTTTTGAGAACAGGAGGTCTTTTACTTCGATAGACAATCTTTGCTACGTGGTGGAAGGGCTGTTGACTAAGGAGGTGGGGAGTGGTATCTACCACATGGGAGATGACGAGGCCTTGTCCACGAATGAGCTGATAGCTTTGATGTGTCGGGCTTTGGACCGCAAGCCGCATATCTGGAAGATAAACAGAGGACTGATGGAATTCTGTGCCCGGCTTGGGACTCTGCTCCATTTGCCTTTGAATACAGAGCGTCTGCGCAAGTTGACAGAGAATTATGTGGTGAGTAATGCGAAGATAAAGGCTGCCCTGGGAATTGACAGAATGCCGGTGAGGGCAGAGGAGGGGATAGTGAGAACGATAAAATCGTTCTCAAATTAAAAGTTAAGAATTAAAAATTGATAATTAAAAATTAAAGAGGAAAATACTGTTATGTATTATCTGTTAATATTGGTTCTGCTGTTTTTGGCAGAACTTTTTTATTTTAGAGTGGCTGATAGGTACAATATCATCGACAAGCCCAATGAGCGGAGTTCCCATACGAAAGTGACTTTACGCGGTGGTGGGATTATTTTCTATTTCGGGG